>Ga0265298_10011010_pt1 | contig 10629 bp, 13 predicted proteins | sample AusTroGonzalo_MG_3_FD_193486 | JGI IMG/M metagenome (GOLD analysis project Ga0265298, IMG submission 193486) | Bovine rumen microbial communities from tropical cattle in Woodstock, Queensland, Australia - Gonzalo_01 | ecosystem: Host-associated > Mammals > Digestive system > Stomach > Rumen ... | reverse complement strand
AAGCCGAATAAATGCATCACTATCAAAATCATCAGAGGAAGAGAAAGAAATATGGAAACAATACTGGCAAGAAAAAGAAAATATAGGAAATAAATATAAAACAGAAATACGAAAAAAAGAAACATATAAGCCAAAAAAAGCCTATGAGAGTTATTATGAAAAAATGAAGGGTCACGGCGAAATGGATAGTTGGACAGGAAAAGAATATACAAACGATGAGTTTATGGAGCATCTAACAGATAGTAACTGGCACAGTGAAAGAAAAGCATTAGAAGAAGCAAAATTGACTAACGAGGAACTTTCATACATCAAAGATAAAACATCATTAAGTAAATGGGGAGTTGGAGAAGAGTTAACTGGAAAAGAAAATGTTAATAAGATGATAGATGAAGCAAAAGGCAAATTCAGAGGTGCAAACAAGGAATTTCATTATGCAGGAGAAGAATTATATAGTGATGACCCAAATAGATTTGGGGATAAATTAAGAAAAATAAATGACAAAATGAACCCATCAAAAAATGATGATATATCTCCAATGAGTGAGTGGAGTGGTAGAACACAAGATGGTCCAAGTTATTTGCAAGAAAAAGCAACGAGATATTTTGAAGAAGAAGAAGAAAGAGCATTAAAAAACAAAGATATGAGTTACGGATATTCAGATAAAGGATTACAAAGTTTAAGTAACAAAGAATTAGATGAATATATCAAAAAACAAAAAGAACTTTCAAATGAATACACTAACAAATATAATCAATCATTAACATATGACCAAAGAACAACAAGAAATAGACAAGATACTGTATGGAATAAAGGTATGAAAACAAAATATGAAGGGCAACTAAATAGAGCAAATGAAGAAAAAGTAAGGCGTGAGAGAGAAGTTGACAAGTATTTTGATAGAGAAGATTATTTTGGTAAAGAAGCATATGAAAAATATGGAAGTGCATTACAAGAAAAATACGGTGGTAAGAAAATAACAAAACGTATAGATATGGCAGATACACCAGAGGGATTAAGAACAGTTGCAAAAGAGTTAGGTGCAAAAGATGAATTTGAAATGGTCGAAGCATTAGAAGGTATGGCAAGAAATGGAAAAGCCAAAGAAATATCAGATGGAGTATTTGAAATAAGTGGTAATTCATTGCAACAAAGATATTCTGGAACAATAGACTATTTACAAAAGACAACAAATATGAGTATGGAAGAAATCCTAGATTTATTAAGAAAAAGAGGTAAATAAAATTACTTCTTTTTTTTATCTAAAAGTGTTGACTTTTTATTAAAACTATGATATAATTATATCAAGAAATGAGAAAGAATATCATTTCAATGTTTATAGGTATTATGATGATAACACTCCGACAAGTATGTCAATGGTATTCATACACCGAAGGGGAGTAAATAGTTGAACCGAAGAGGTGGACAAAGTAATGAATAATGTGAGGATGGCTAACTATTCTATCCAAGTGCATAGTGCTATCATCCTAATGCTTATAAGCAGAAGAAAGGAAAAGGTACAATGAAAGCATATACAATTAAAGATGAAATTAGAAAATTAAAAGGAAAAAACGAATATACAAATTATGAATACTGTTGTGAGAGAGATGAGCAAGTAAGAAAAAGATTAAGCAGATACAGAAGAGAAGGATACAACGTAGAAACAAAACAAGATTGGTGGACAACAATACAAATAGTATTAAAAGAAGCAAAATAAAAAAAGAAGAGATAGGTCATTTTGACATATCTTTTTTTTTGTTTTATAATATATGTAGCGTTAGTGTTAACGACATAACACAAAGATATTTTTATCACACGTGGACTTGACCACGAAAAAAAATGTAAGGAGAAGAGATATTATATGAGAGAGTTTTTAAAAGGATTAGAGTTAGATAGTGAAACAATAGACACTATTATGGCAGAATACGGCAAGTTAGTAACAAAAGATAAAGAGGAACTAACAAACCTAAAAGGCGAACTTATTAGTCTGCAAGAAACTTCAAAAAATGCTATTGAATTGCAAGATAAGTATAACGAATTGTTAAATCAAATCGAGCAAGACAATGCAAACAAGAAAGCCAAAGCAGAAGAGGATATGTTAAATCAAAACATAATGACTGCAATAGGCGACAAAAAATTCGTAAATGATTATACAAGAAATTCTATAATCAACGAAGTAAAAGATGCATTAAAAAATGATGCAAATATCGGTAAATCTGCAAAAGATTTATTTGATGAAATTACAGATGGAAAAGAAGGTATTTTTATCAATCCTAATCAAATCGTAGATATGCCATCCGTAGATGAAAGTGTGGAAAACACAGTAACAAAAGAAGCATTTGATAAGATGGGATACAAAGAGAGATTAGAATTAAAAGCCTCAAATCCAGAACTATTTAAAAAGTATAACGAATAAAGGAGAGGAAAAAAATGAAAGAACTAAAATTAAATATTCAATTATTTGCATCTGGAACTACTAAACTAGAAAATATGGTAGACCCAGAAGTAATGGCACCTATGATTACTGCAAAAATCGAAAAAGCAATAGTGGCTACACCATTTGCTAAAATTGACACAACATTAGTTGGTCAACCTGGAAGTACAATTACTGTACCAAGATATAAATATATTGGAGAAGCAGAAGATGTTGCAGAAGGAGTAACTGCTGGTACAGTTAAGTTAGAAACTGATACTGATACATATACAGTTAAGAAAGCAATGAAGGCTGTTACATTAACTGATGAAGCAATCTTATCTGGTTATGGAAATCCAGTAGGAGAAGCAAATTCTCAATTAGGAAAAGCAATCGCTGAAAAAATTGATAACGATGTTATGGATGAATTAAAAGGAGCACAAAACACTGTTACATTAACAGGAGATATCTCTTATGACAATGTTGTAAATGCATTAGATAGATTTAATGAAGAGGAAAACGTACCAAAAGTTATGTTTATCCATCCAAAACAAGTAACACAATTAAGAAAAGATGATGATTTCATTTCTAACGATAAATATAACAACAATGTTATGCTTCGTGGAGAAATCGGTATGATTGCTAACACTCGTATAGTTGCAACTAAAAAAGCAATAAGCGATGATGGAGCATATTTCTTAAACCCAATCGTACAATTAAGAGCAGAAGCACAAACTGGCGATGATGAATTAGCAGCAGTAACAATCTTTATGAAAAAAGGAGCAAATGTTGAAACAGAAAGACATACTCTTAATAGAACAACTGATATTTCTGTTGATGAACATTATATCGCTGCTTTAACTGATGAAACAAAAGTTGTATTAGCAAAATTTGATGCAAGTGCAGTAGTAAGTTTATAGTATAAAGGAGGGCGTTTATGGAATTTGAAGGACAATACTTAACTAAAAAAGAGTATACTGATTTAGGTGGTTCTCAAATTGAGGAAACGCCTTTTAATATATTAGAATTTGAAGCAAGAAGAAGAATAGACATAAGAACTCAAAATAGACTAAAAGGTACAGAAACAACAGATGTACCACAAGAAGTTAAGTTATGCGAATTTAATATCATAGAAAATATAAGAGCATTTAATACATCAAAGAAGGATGCACAATTAAGTGGAAATGTTACAAGTGTAAATACAGATGGATACAGTGAAAGTTATCTAAACGCAACACAAATAAAAGATTTATTCAATTCTAATGAAGATGCGATAAAGAAAATAATCTATACTTATCTAGTAGAAGTAGAATTTAATGATAAATACTTAATATTTGATGGTAGGGATAATGTTAACAAATAGTAAATTAACAGTATATCACTATGATGGTGTAGATGAGATAACACACAATGACATCTGGACACGATATAACTACGATAAAGTGTGGTTCTTCGGTGGAAAAGGTGCAGGATTAAGTAAAGGCTATGATAATGCAAACGATGTACAAATAAGAATACCATACGATGAAAATAGTAATTTAGATATTAACAATTTCTCTATTGGAGATATATTGGTACAAGGCGAATTAGATGAAGATATACAAACACAACAAGATTTAGAAGATTATTTAATTTATAATATAACAAGTATAACAAATAACACTTATGGAAGAAATCAACATATAAATATAGGTGGTAAGTAATGTCTAAAAACATTGAATTAAAGTTGAATTTAAAGCCAACGACATCAATTATTTATATAACTGGAAGTGCAGAAAAAGGTCCAATCCATAGTTTATTCACACAATTATGTTACAATCATATGGAAAAATACACACCATTTGACACAGGTAATCTTGCGATAGATAGTGTTGTATTAAGAAAAGATAGTATAACTTATAACGCCCCATATTCACACTATATGTATATGGGTCAAGTTATGGGTCCAAATATACCTATCAAAGATAAGAACGGTAACATAGTAAGATGGTTTAGTAAAGGACCAAAACATTATACAGGAGCCCAAATCAATTATGATAAATCAAAGCATCATCTAGCAACATCCTATTGGGATAAGCATATGTGGAGTGCAGAAAAAGATGACATCATAAAAGAGATGGAGAAGTATTTGGAAAAACACGGAGGTTAATGATGGAAGATTATAGAATTTCGAAGTTAAGAGATTACTTGTTTAGTATTATAAACACATTAACAACAGATAGAAAATATCAAATTAGTGCAGATTTTTTAGGAGAAATCGGAGATTATTCATTAGATAAGATACCGACAGATAACGAAGTAGAAAGATGGATTATAGGAGTTGTTAAGCATAAAGATGTATATTCATTTAGAAGCAGAAAAGCATATAGTAAAGATTGGATAAATAACTTAACAAATATAGGATTTTTTGAGGAATTTGAAAAGAAAATCAAATCTAATAATGATGAAGGCGTATTGCCAGAAATAAAAGGTATAGAAAGTATACAATGTTTAAATTGTGGAGCATTGAATTATGCAGATGGAACACAAGCAACATTTAATATACAAATACAAGTAACATATAGAGATAGTGAAGAAGAGGAGGTAAGTCTATGAAAATCATAGCAAAAATTGATTTTACAACATTAAAAGGTAGTTATGTAAAAGGCGATGAAATAACAGATTTAACATATGAACAAATTGTAAAATTGAACGAAAAAGGATTTATAGAGCCTCTCACTTATAAAGATTTAGTGTTAATAGAAAGAGAAATGAAAAATAAGGAGGAAAAATAAAATGGCAGTAAAAGTAAATATACCAGATAATATTGAAAAGATTGAAAGAAGTGAATTTCTAACATTTTTAGACACAACACCATCTAGTAGTGCTACGTGGAAAATTTTAGGAATTGGTGTAACTGATTTCGGAATAGATTACGGAGCAAGTGTAGATAGTGAAAAGTGGATAATTGAAAACACTGCAAGAATAAATCACTCATCAAATGAAAAACAAGGAAGCGTAACTCAAACTGCATACAAAAACGACCCATTATTCGAATTTGTAAATGCTGGTAGAGATAAACTAAATTACAAAACACACATCCTTGATATTGATGTATGGAACGGTAACGGTTCTAGTTATCCTGCAAAGAAGAGTGATGGTAAGATTGTAATTGAAAACTATATGGGAGAAAACGCTGCAATAGAATATACAATTCATTATGAAGGCGACCCTGTTGAAGGAACAGTTACATTTGCAGATGGTGTGCCAACATTTACACCAACAACAAGTCTATAAAAAAGAAAAACTCATAAGGGGCAAAGGCAAAATAAAGCCTAGCCCTTTTTTTAATAATTGAAGAAAGATAGGAGATTATAAAATGACAGACAATTTTATAAAGTTAAGTAAAGATAATTTATTAAGATTAAAAATACAAACAGATGAAGGAATAGATACAGGGGAAGAATTAGTTTTTGATTTAGAGGACATTGAATTGCCATTAAGATACCAAGAACTAATTGAAAGAGATAAAAAGAACAAGGAACATCTAAAAAATCAATTCTTAATAATTGATAAAAGAGAAGATGTAAAAGGTAAAAAACTATTAAGTAAAAATGATGAAGATAAAATTAAAGCCTTAAATGATTTTTTCAAAGAAGAAGTAGAAGTATACAATATGTTTTTAGGAGAAAATGGAGTAGAGAAACTTCTTAACGGCAGAAAATTAGGGTGGACAACTCTAAATGAAATAGATGAAATAATTGAAAAACAAATAGCACCATACGTAAGTGTAGATATGAAGAATATTGCAAATAAGATAAAAGATAAATATAGCCAAGCATTAGAAAGAAATAAAGAAGTATTAAAATAATGTATCCATATTATGTTGAAGTAGATGGCAAACGATATAGAATAAATACAGATTTTAGATGTGCCATCAGATGTAATGAGATAGCATTAGATGATACAATAGGCGATTTTGAACGTGCATTGGCTATCATTTACACGCTTTTTGGTCAAGAAGGTATTGATGCACCAGAGCATTATAATAAGTTGCTAGAATTGGCTCAAAAATACCTATTATGTGGTAAAGAGCCAGATAAATCAAACGAGAAGCCAGATATGGATTTCATTGAGGATTATTCTTATATAAAAACATCGTTTAGAAGCGATTATGGAATAAAACTGGATGAAGAAAATATGCATTGGTGGGAATTTATGGAACTTATGAACGGACTTTCAAATAGTGAATTTGGAAATTGTTGTGTATTAAATAAAGTACGTAATTTGAGAAATTATGATACAAAAGATATAAAAGATGTAAAACTAAAACAAAAAATAAACGAAGCAAAAAAGAAAGTAGCGTTAAAACGATACCAGAAGAAAGTGGAACACACACAAGAGCAAAGAGAGAGAGTAAATGAATTATTAAAACAATTAGGAATAAGAGAGGAGTGATATTATGGACAATAGTAGTGGTGTATTAGTAATTAAGACTAAAATTGATACAGATGGATATGAAAAAGATTTAGATGAATTAGTTGATATTACTAAAAAGGCTAGTAAAGATGCAGGAGAAGATTTAGGCGAAGGCATCGAAGAAGGCGTAGAAGAAGCAACAAAAAAATCTTCGAACACAATAGGAACTGCATTAGCAGGGGCGTTAGCAAAAGCAACTGGAACAGGAAAAGGGTTATTAACAGTAATAAAAAGCATCGGAGCAATCGCAGGAAAAGTTGCAATAATGGTAGGTGTAGCATTAGCAGTAGTAGGAGCCATTGTTGTTGGTGTATTACTAATTGCAAAAGCAGTAAAAAAAATATATAACGAAAATGAACAGTTTAGGAGTAATATACAATACATTATATGGGCAATAAAACAAGCAATAGAACAACTTATAGAGCCAGCGTTAAAATGGATTGGAGATGCCTTAATTAACATCGTAAATATAATTGTACAAATATTAAAATATACGGCAGCAGTAATAAAACTTATAACTGGTAAAAATATATTTGAAAAAGCATCTGCACAAGCATTTGCAGATAGTATGAAACAAGCAGATGAAAGTACTGGTGGAATAGCATCTAATTTAAAAGAGGCAAAGAAACAACTAGCAGGATTTGATGAAATGAACGTATTACAAGACAATTCTGGTGGTGGAGGTGGAGGAGTAAGTGCTCCACAATTTACAATGCCAGATTTTGACTTATCAGATATAGGAGATGCAGAAAATAAAATCAAAGAATTTACAAAATCTTTGGAAAAAGGATTTGAAGATTTGAGAAAAGCAGCAAAAGAAACACCAATAGAAGATTACATAGATGAATTTGGATTATACGGGATATCAATTAAAGGATTATTACAAACAGTATATGGCGAGTGGGAAATATGGTTAGGTCAATGGGATATTGTAGGAGGCTTATATGACTTAATCGTAGCATTTTTTACTGGCGATGATAAAGGAATAGAAAAAGCATTAGATAAGATATGGGGTGGATTACAAAAATGGGCAGAAGGCTCACAAGATAGAGTTATAGGAATATTAGAAATAATAGCAGGCTTATTTTTGGGAAGTGCAGAAACAACGTGGAATTTATTAAAGCCATTATTCACAGGATTGTGGGATTGGTTAGTAGAAAACATATTCAAGCCAATCGGAGAAAAAGTTGGAGAAGTATTAGCACCAGTCGTTGAAACTGTAACTGGTATATGGGAAACAATAAAAGGAGTAATAGGCATAGTTGCAGAGTGGGTTAAGACAACAATAATTGACCCAGTAGTAGAATATGTAACAGGATTGTGGAACACAATAAGTGAAGGAATAAATTTTGTATTAGAAATAGTAACAAGCATTATAGATACAATATGGTCAAATGTAGAAATAATGATAGATAATATAGTACAAATAGTAAACTTCTTAATAGAAAAAGCAAAAGAAATAATAGAACCTATAATTGCGTGGATTGTGGATAATATAGTAAATCCAATATCAAAATTCTTTACAGATTTGTGGAACGATATTGTTGATGGTGTAAAATCTGCAATAAATTCAATCCGTGAAGTAGTAATAAAGATAGCAAGTTGGGTAGATAAAAACATAATAAAACCGATAGCAAAATTTTTCACAGGATTATGGAACGATATAACAAAAGGTGTTGAAAAGATAAAAGAAAAAGTTGAAACAATATTTAGCAAAATTGTATCATATGTATCAACTGCAATTTCATCAATCGTTAAGTTATTCAAAGACATAGGAGCAAAAGTAGGAGATGCAATCGGTGGAGCATTTAAAACTGTTGTTAATGGTGTGTTAGGAGCAGTAGAAACTATATTAAATGCACCTATAAGAGCAATAAATAAATTAGTAGATGTAATCAATAAAGTGCCAGGATTAAATCTATCAAAATTAAATACATTTAGTCTACCTAGATTGGCACAAGGTGGTATAGTTAACAATCCAGGACCAGGAGTTATGATGGGAAGTTATATAGCAGGAGAAAGAGGTCCAGAAGCAGTACTTCCACTAACAGATGAAGTATTCGATAGATTAGGTATAGCAATAGGTAGACATACAAGTATAAATGCAACAATACCAGTTTATGTAGGTAATAGACAAGTAGCAAGAGAATTAAGAAGAATAGATGCAGAAGATAATTTTGCTTTTAATAGATAGGAGGTTGGAATATGTTTATAGATGAAAATAGTATTATAGTAAATAATATCAATTTAGGGCCTTATTTAGTCCAAGCAGAATATCAATATCCAAAATTATGGGCAAGTGATAGTGGAAGAAATCTAGCAGGGGTTCAAAGTGGAACATTGATAGGAGTTTTTCCAAAGTTAGTTTTACAATTCAGAAAATTAACAAAAGAAGAATTAAAAATGATTGTGCCTATATTAGATGCACAATATCAAACAGTAACATATTATGACCCAAACAAGCAGGCAAATGTTACAATGACAACATATACTGGCGACTATTCAGTAGTAAACAAAAGCATAATAGATGGCAATCATAAGAACGAAGGATTTAGTTGCTCATTTATTGCAGTAAGAAAGAGGGCATAATATGAAGGTACATACAAATGATTTTAAAAACGAAATAAAAAAATTTGGTAGACAAATAGATAGTGTTATTACATATACAAGTGGTGGACAAACAGTAGAGTTAGGTGCCGAACAACTTAACTCTATTACACCACATTATGAAGGTTCTATACTAAAATCTGTAATGAAACAATTAGACATAGATAGTAATGTTGAAATACCAGAAGGAACAATAATCAATTATAAGTTTGGAGTAAAAACGAGAAGTGGAAAAAATATATGTCCATCAAGTATAAATGATTGGGAAAGTGGGCAATATAGTTCAAGTGATGGAACAAAGGGTACAAGTAATTCAAGAATAAGATTAAAAAACTTATTAAAAGTAAATCCAAGCACAACTTATTATTTGAATACTTATGCTACTGATACAAATTATAAGTTTGTAATAAGAACTTATGATAGCACAGGAACATTTGTAAGAAGTATAGGTGCAGTAAACAATAATGCAACAATAACAACGAGAAACACAGAATATTATTTGGGTATAACAATGTATAATAGCACTTCTTCTTCAATCAATTTCAATACTTATGTAAGTTTATTTGAAAGCGAAGATATAAAACCTTTTATATGTTTAAATAGTGAAAGTGATAAATCATACGAAGCATATGGAGAATACGACTATGTTAATTTTGGTAATTATGTTGTTTATAAAGTAGAAAAACAAGAAGATACATATAGTTATAAAATAACTTGTTATGATAAGATGCTTTATTCGATGATACCTTATGAAGCAATGAATATAACATACCCAATAACTATAAGAAATTATTTAGGTGCGATATGTACTAAATTGGGGTTAACTTTTAAAAATGCTAGTGATACATTTGCAAATTATGATAAAGAAATATTAAGTGAATTATATTTAGATAGCGATGGTAATAGTTTAGATTATACATTTAGAGATGTATTGGATGAAATAGCAGGAGCAACTGGTTCGACAATATGTATCAATGAAGATGATGATAAATTAGAAGTAAGATACATAACAGATACAAATGACACAATAGATGAAGAATATTTAAAAGACATAAATGTAACATTTGGAGAAAAATATGGACCAATAAATTCAGTAGTATTAACAAGGTCAGGTGGTAGTGATAGCATATATGTAAGAGATGAACAAAGTGTTG
>Ga0265298_10011009_pt1 | contig 10629 bp, 6 predicted proteins | sample AusTroGonzalo_MG_3_FD_193486 | JGI IMG/M metagenome (GOLD analysis project Ga0265298, IMG submission 193486) | Bovine rumen microbial communities from tropical cattle in Woodstock, Queensland, Australia - Gonzalo_01 | ecosystem: Host-associated > Mammals > Digestive system > Stomach > Rumen ... | reverse complement strand
CTCCCAGCCCCGTTACCAGTACGGCCTTACCCTGGGCTTCAACTGGAACGGCATCGACTTCAGCGCCTTCTTCCAGGGCGTAGGACGTATGGACTGGTATCCCAGCATCGACTCCCGTTACTTCTGGGGACCGTATGCCCGCCAGTTCTCCTCCTGGGTCCAGAAGGACTTCCTGAACCAGTGCTGGAGCGAGGAGAACCCCAACGCCTACTTCCCGCGTCCCCGCGCCTATGTGGCCGGTGTGGGTGCCAACCGTGAGCTTACCACGCCCAACGACCGCTATCTGCAGAATCTGGGTTACCTGCGTCTGAAGAACCTCACCGTGGGTTACACCCTGCCGGAAAAATGGATGAAGAAGGTGAATATCGAATCCGTCCGCATCTACTTCTCCGGTGAGAACCTGGCCTACCTGGCCCCCGGTTTCCACTGCGCCTATATCGATCCTGAAGCTGCTGCCAAGACCGGTAAGAAGGATCATGTCTATCCCTGGCAGAAGACCTTCATGTTTGGTATCGATGTAACCTTCTAATGATGAAAGATATGAAATCAGTCATTAAATATATCGCTTTTCTGAGCGCAGCGCTGGTGATGACCTCCTGCGAGGACCTGCTGGACCGCTTCCCCAAGGATAAGATGTCCCCGGAGACCTTCCTCGCCAATGAGAAGGAAATGCGCGCCTACACCAATGCGTTCTATCCCATGCTTCCCTCCGGTTTCTTCGGCACCCAGAGCGACGCCGTGGTGGGCCGCGACCTGGACGACGAGATCCGTGGCGCCCGTACCATCAACTCCGGTGACGGCGGTTGGTCCTGGACCAACCTCAGAACCATCAACACGTTCCTGGAGTATTCCAGCAACTGCAAGGACGAGAAACTCCGCGTCCAGTACGACGCCCTGGCCCGTTTCTTCCGTGCCTTCTTCTATTTCGAGAAAGTGAAGCAGTTCGGCGACGTGCCGTGGTACGACCACACCCTGGGCTCCGACGACGAGGACCTCTACAAGCCCCGTGACAGCCGTGAGCTGGTGATGCAGAATGTCGTGGCCGATATCGACTACGCCATCGACAACCTCCCCGCCGAGCACAACGACTATCGCGTGACCAAGTGGACCGCCCTGGCCCTGAAGTCCCGCATCTGCCTCTTCGAGGGCACCTACCGGAAGTACCATGCCGGTGACGTCACCCTCGAGACCCTGCCCGCAGACGCCATGCCTTACACCTGGTACCTGCAGCAGGCCGTCGATGCCGCCTCCAAGTTCATCTCTACCAGTAACTACGGCATCTACAACGCCGAGGGTACCGACAAGAGCTACATCGGCCTGTTCACCAAGTACGATGTGTCCGAGGGTATCAACAAGGAAGTCATCCTGGCCCGTGACTACAGCAGCGTCTATGGTGTGACCCACGCCGCCAACTCCGACTATACCAGCGCTACCCTGCACAAATACGGCATCACCCGCAAGATCATCGCCAGCTACCTGATGGCCGACGGCTCCCGCTTCACCGACAAGGCCGGTTGGGAGACCATGCAGTTCAAGCAGGAAACGAGCGGCCGTGATCCCCGTCTGGCCCAGAGCATCCGCACTCCCGGCTACTGCCGCTACGGCACCGCCGAAAGAACGGCTCCCAACCTGAACCACTCCGTTACCGGTTATGCCCCCATCAAGTACTTCATGGCCCCCGAGGACGACGCTAACAAGCAGTCCCATTGCGACCTCATCCTCTTCCGCGCCGCCGAAGTGTACCTGAACTATGCCGAGGCCAAGGCCGAACTGGGCGAAATCACCCAGGCCGACATCAACCTCTCCATCAAGCCCCTGCGCGACCGTGTAGGCATGCCTAACCTCATCCTCTCCGGTCTCACCGTGGATCCCTACCTGATCGATCCCGCCTACGGTGGCTACAGCAACCCGATCCTCCTGAACGACCCGAAAGAGGCCGTCATCCTGGAAATCCGCCGCGAGCGCACCATCGAGCTGCTGGGCGAAGGCTTCCGCTACTATGACATCATCCGCTGGGCCGAGGGCCACTGCTTCGAGGCTCCCCTGCAGGGTATGTATTTCCCCGGCGAAGGCTCTTATGACCTGGATGGCGACAACGTAGCAGACATTACCCTCTATATTGGCGACAAAGCTCCTGCAGCACACGCCGCTCAGGTCTTCAGCCTGGGAGCGGGCATCACCCTTGCCAAGGGCACCTATGGCTGCGTGGACAACCATCAGACCTCCCGTATCGGTTGGAAGTGGGATGACAAAAAGGACTACCTCTATCCCATCCCTGTGAATGAGATTCTGCTTACCAACGGCGCCCTCACCCAGAACCCCGGCTGGCCCACCACCGGCGTGGCCGATGACAACAAGGACTAATTACCATTTTAAATAACAGTAAAACAATGAAAAAAGCTATTCTGTCAGTTATTGCACTGGCCCTCTGCGTTCTTCCGCAGTCCTGCAACAAGAACAACGGTGGCTCCGAAGCCGCCCAGACCGCTAAATTGGGCGTCTCCATCAAAAATGCCCAGGAGATCTACGAGGTTCCCAAGAGCCAGTCCGTCAGCCTGGAAGTAACGGTCGTGGCCGAGCCTACTTCGGCCGAGCCTTACACCATCACCCTTGCTCCCAGTTCTGCCCTGGTAGCTGCCTACAATACCAAGAACGGCACATCCTACGAGATGCTGCCCGCTACGGCTTTCCAGTTTGTCACGTCTTCCGTCATTCTGCCTAAGTTTACTGCCCAGTCTTCCACCTGCGAACTCCGTCTCAAGGGTGTGGACTGCGAAGAAGGCGTGACCTATATCCTTCCTGTCGTGATCGACGGCGTCAAGGGTGGCACCAACTACGAGGCCCCCGACGAGAATGCCGCCTATATCCTGTACCAGATGTGCGCCGCCAAGGCTCCCGGTGCTGGTACCCAGGAAGATCCTTACACGATCAACGGCATTGATACCTTCATGCTGATTGGCAGCCTCCTCAAGGACGACGCTACCGTTTACTTCAAGCTGACGGATGACGTGGACTTCGCCGGTACCGAGTTCGGTGACGAGAACCCCTGGGTTCCCTTCAACAACGCTGTGGATGATGACGCCAAGCCCGCTGCCCGCGCCCGCAAGATCGTGTTCGACGGTAACAATCACAAGATCATGAACTTCAAGGCCAACGGCCCTCTGTTCGGCACCGTTTGCGGTAGCATCATGAACCTGACCGTGGAAAAGGCCGAGATTGTCGCCAGCGCTGAGGACGCCGCCGTCGTCGTGGCCGTGGCCGGTTCTTCCGACAACGCCGAAGACTTTGTCATGAAGAACGTTACCGTGAAGGAGTCTTCCGTGGAAAGTGTTTACAAGCGTGCCGGTTCCGTTATCTCCCACCTGAGAAACGGTGTAGTGGAAAACTGCGTGGCCGACTGCTCCGTCTATGTGCAGCAGCAGGCCGGTGGCCTGATCGGCCGTGTGGACGCCGGTACGATTACCGGATGCTCCGCTACCGGTGAGAGCAAGGTTGACACCTACTATGCCGGTGGCCTCATCGGCTTTGCCGGCGACGTGACTGTGAAGAATTGCTTCGCTACGGGCAATGCTATCAGCCTCAGCGGCAACTATTCCCGTGCCGGCGGCCTCATCGGCCAGCTCGAAGGCAACGCTACCATCGAGAAGTGCCATGCTACCGGTAATATCGAGGGCATGGGCCACATGGGTGGCGGCCTCATCGGTGTCATCGGTAAGGAAGAGACCACCGTCAACATCAGCAAGTGCTATGCTACCGGTAATGTCACCATGCCTCACGGTGATACCGGCAACTGGGCTCACGCCGGTGGCCTCGTGGGTACCATCAGCGCCCTGAACTGTGTTGTCGCCATCGACAACTGCTACGCTACCGGCGCCATCGCCACCCGCCGTTACAGCGGTGGCTTCGTCGGCAGCATCTATGACAAGGCCAAGGGCTGCAAGTCCCTTACCATCACCAACAGCTACTGCACCTCTGACCTTAGCGGCATTGCCGTGGGTGACCGTTGCGGTATCGTCCTGGGCCTGAACGACGGCGCTAACTCTACTGTTCCTACTGTGATCACCTGCACCGGCTTCGTGGCATGGAATGTCTCCGAAAAGCCTTTCAGCTACAACGACGCCGTCTCTACCGAGGGTAACTACTATGGTACCGAAGGTACGGTTTCCGCTCAGGCCAAGGCCCTGGGTTGGGACGAGAGCATCTGGGATCTCAGCGGTAATGAGCCCAAACTGAAATAATTACCCAACATGAAGATTCAGAAACTTCTTCTTTTATTGCCGGTTGTTGCCGGGGCCGTTTCCTGCGGCTCCGGCAATGGCGGCTCTACCGAATGGCCGGAGCCCGTCATTACCGGTATCGAAACGGAATATAACGGAAAAGTAATCGCCGGTCAGCCGGTGACCCTCGTGGGCAGCAACTTCAGCGCCCAGGCCTCGGAGAACAAGGTTCTCCATGGGGTGGGTTTTGAAACCACGTCTATCCGTGTCTCCGAGTCCACGGAGACGTCTGTGGTCTTTATGGCCCCCGAGATCGAAGCCAAGACGCTGGATGTGCGCGTCTCTACCCGCGGAAAGGAATCCAATACGGTTACCCTGGAGTACACCGTGATCGACAACGATCCGGAGGATCCCAACTGGAGCGATACCCCCACCATCGACCTGGTCGCACTGGGCGGTACTACCGTCACGGTTGTTCCGGGTGTTGAGTGGACCACTTTTCATGGCGTCTGGGACGGCTCCATGCGTAACATCAACGTGGTGAAATCCACGCTCAACGAGCACAACCGTATCGGCATTTACTTCAACTATTCCCAGTCGGGTTATCCCGCAGATTATCCCGCCTGTGAGAGTGGTCAGGATCCCCGCGACCTGGACAAGAAGTGCACCTGGCTGGATGCCGTCGCCGGCACCAACGGCCCCATGGCCTGCTGTCAGTTCGTGCGCGTGGATGGAGTGGTGAAGCACAATGCCAGTCCGGAAAACAGCCCCTGGATCAGCAACTGCGCCTTCACGCTCGACGGCGATGTCGTCGATATCGTGAAAGTGAAAGACGACGTGGCTGCCTCCAAGCTCACCAACGACCCCGCCGGGAACAGGAATCCGCCGGCAAACACCCTTACCGTCGGATGCGCAGGTCCTCTGCTGGTGTGGAAGGGAAATGTCCAGAAGGCTTCGGCCGAATGGAAGGCGGCCGATGAAGATAACTGGCTCACTTCTACGCACCCCCGTACCGCCATCGGCCTTTCCAAGGATGGAAAGACGGTGATCCAGGTAACCGTGGACGGCCGCTGGACCAAGACCGGCTGGCCCACTGAGCAGACGGCCATCGGCATGTCCACCGACCGCCTGGGCAAGCTCATGCGCGGCCTGGGTTGCTACAAAGCCATGAACTTCGACGGTGGCGGCGGTACCGCCATGTGGGTTTACGGCGAGGGCAATGCCCGCAACATCGTGAACAAGGTGTGCGAGAACCGCTGGGACTGGGACGGTACCAAACTCCGTCCTACCGGCAACGCCGTCTATATCAAGAGCGATCTGAAAAAGTAACGCGTCATGTCGCGTAAGAGATACGCATTCGGTTATTTATTTGTGTTGTTAGCCTTATCGTGCTCCTGCCCTCAGGGCGGGAGCCGGTTTGGCAATTTAACCCCTGTGTCACCTCTTTTCGTGGACTTGCTGGGCAATAGCGACTTCCCGCTGGAAGTGTGCAGCCTCAGCCGCACTGACAGCACGGTCACGGCCCGTTACCGGTTCTATTCCGAAGACTGCCTCTGCAGCGCCGGTCCTGTCCTGTTCTTCGACAGGTCGCGAGACTGGGACGTGACGGTGAACGGAACGCCGATGGGCCACTCCGTGGCCGTCTCCGGCGTGGTGCAGGAAGGAGAGAACGTCATCGAGCTGCGCGGAAGCGGGGAAGTGCCGCCGCTGTCGCTGGTGGGCGAATTCAACGTAATCCGCGCCGGAGACGGACAAAGCTGGATCGTCCGCAGCGCAAAAGTGCCCGCCCCGGGCCGGCTGGCTCCTCAGGGCCTGTCCTTCTACTCCGGGGAAGTCTGTTACAGACGCGATTATGAACTCTCCGGGGATGGGGGAAAGCATATCCTCCGCATTCCTGTCTGGAAAGGTACGTCCTGTGTGGTACAGGTGAACGGCATCAAAGTGGCCGACGTTACCCGCGAAAGATTTAAAATGGATGTCGGCCCATACCTGAGTCCCGGCACCAACACGCTGGAGATTTACATCACCGGCACCGACGGAGACTTCGGTCTCCTCAAGGATTTCAGCCTTGAATAAACTACTCACAAATAACACTATTTATTATGACCAAAAAACAACCGAAAAACGAGTACGAGGCGCCTAAAATGGCGATCATTCCCCTCGTTATGGAGCAGTGCATCGCCGCAAGCACTACCGATGCCCTCCAGGAAATGAATGAAAACTCCATCTTCGACGAGTCATTCACCAATCTCTTCTAACCCCGAAAGCGCCATGAAAAAGAACTTGATTTTTGCCGCTTTCGCAGCGGTCTCCGTGTTCTCCTGCTCCAAGGAAGCTTACATCCCCGCCGAGGTTGCTCCCGTGACCATCCAGGCCTCCATCGCCGACCTCGCTACGAAGGTCTCCTTCGACCCCACCTACGAATCCCTGAAGCCGACGTCCATGGCCCTCACCTGGGCCGATGGCGACCAGCTCCGCGTCTATAACCACGCCGACCATACCCAGTATTCGGACTTTGCCCTCACCGCCGGCAGCATCGGCAAGAAGATCGGCGTCTTTAACGGCACGCCCGTCACCGCCACCTCCTACGATGTGGAGATCATCAACGGCGCGGTGGCCTATGGCACCCAGACCCAGCCGTCCGACGGCGTCATTTCCGGCCTGAAGTACCTGGCCTCCGCCGGCGATGTGGCCGACCTGGGCACCATCGTCTTCGACAGCTTCTCCAGCGTCCTGGCCATCACCGCAAAGATGCCTTCGACGGAGGTCGCCGCCGTCATCAAGTCGGTGGATGTCACCGCCAACGCGGACATCTTCAACGGTGGAAAGACCCTCACCGTGGCCTTCGACACCGTAGGTGATGCCGATGCCGACGGCGTCCTGCACTTCTTCGCCACCCTGCTGGAGCGCGCCACCGCTATCCCGGCCGGTACCACCCTCCTGCTCCAGTTCAACGCCCCCGGCGAGTCTCACGACGTGTACACCCGTTACATCGAACTGCCCGCCGGTTCCTTCACCGCTGGCAAACTCAACACCGTCAACGTCAACGCCACCCAGTCCGCCCGGCACGCCGGTGCCCTCACCTGCGACGGCACCACCTCCGCCAATGCCTACCTGATCGGTGATAAGTACCAGATGCAGGCGATGAATGCTTTAGTGGCCAATGATACTTATAAGTATTTCAAGATGGTTGCTGACGTGGATCTGTCTGGAGTGGTATGGACACCGTTCAATAAGGTTAGCCCTTATTCCAAGGGAATCTATTTCGATGGTTGTGGCCATGTGATTGATCACCTTACTGTCGCTGGCGCAGACACGGATTATCCTAGTTTTGCCGGTATTCTTAAGGGAGATGTGAATAACGTGACCTTTGATAATGCCATTATTACTTGTGCCAATAAAAAGGGTGGCGTTGTAGGTGGCTATATCGGACACAATAAGAACAAATACAAAGGAAACTGTAATAAGGTTATCATTAAGAACGCTACGGTGTCTTCGACGACTGTGATGGCCGGCGCTATAGGCGCCCAAGGAGATAATGTGGGAACTATCACCGAATGCCAGGTTCTTAATTCAAGTGTTACCTCAGAATCTTCTGCTCGCGTGGGTGGATTTATTGGTAGCGTGGTTGCTTTTGATGCAATCTCAGATAGTTTTGCTGAGAATGTAACGGTGTCTTCGGAGGGCTCATATTATGTGGGTGGGCTCGTCGGACAACTGGATGGTGGTAACACCGTCAGTGGATGCCACTCTTCCGGATCCGTTCATGGCGCTTCGAATTATTCACGTAGTGGAGGTCTTGTTGGTGCACTTATTAACGGGACTATAGAAGATTGTTATTCATCATGCAATGTTGAGTGCGTCGGCAATTTTGGCGGCGGTCTTATTGGACATATTGAAAAAACGGCATCGGTTGATAAATGCTATTCGACGGGAACTGTTACACTTGGTTCCGGCAAAACGCAAGCTGGTGGATTGATAGGTATTGTGACTAAAACCGGTCATCTTACTGTATCTAACAGTTATGCGACGGGCTCCATTTCGGCTGGTCAGAAATGTGGGGGACTTATCGGAGGCGTTGAATCAGATACGAACAATATCCCTACTATTTCTGTTACCAATTGTTATTCTACTTCTAGTATCACAGCGACAAACTCTGGAGCCATGATCGGAAGCAACACGATTGCGGGGTTGACCTGCACAGGCTACATTGGATGGTCCTCGTTGGCTGCTCTGGCTGGTACAGGTACTGCCGTCTCGACGACGGGCAACTATCTGGGTCAGGAAGGGACCATCTCGGCCCATGCTACTACCCTGGGTTGGGATACCAATGTCTGGGATTTGACTGGAGACGTGCCTACGCTGAAATAAGGCGTTTTCGCTAAAGTGCTCATTGTGAGCGAATTGCTGATTTTCCTCCCTGCCGTAGAGCAGGGAGGAAAATTTGTTTTTGTTTTATAATCAAGTAGTTAACGAAAACGGGGCGAGATTTGTGTGTATTCGCGGCGAATGCTTACTTTTGTATGTAACACCAATCTGATATGAACCACTTCAAAGCTATTGTTTCGCTTGTACTGATACTTGTTTGCGGCCTCGCGCAGGGCCAGAACCAGGATGCAGGTACGTTTTACGTGTATGACCAGGCCGCCCTGCCGGCCATGACTCCTGCTCCGGATGGATATCGGCCCGTTTACATCAGCCACTTCGGGCGGCACGGGGCGCGGTATTGCACCAGCGAATACGATGCGGTCTATGGATGGTTCTCCAAGGCCTCTGCGGAAGGCCTCCTTACCGAAGAGGGTAAGGCTTTTTTCAAGCGTTATGAGCCGTTCTACCAGAAGGTGAAGCTCTGCAAGGGCAATCTCACCGGCGTGGGCAAGGCTCAGCACCGCACCATCGCCAGGAATATGTACCAGCGTTTCCCCGAAGTGTTCGAGGGCCCCACGCATGTCGAGGCTGTTTCTACCGAATCGGCCCGCGTCATCATCAGCATGGGGAACTTCCTTTCTAGCCTCGAGGCACTGGACAAGGATATTGACGTGAATGCCGACGCCTCGGCCAAGTACGCTCAGTGGCTGCAGCCCTCGCTGTCGTCCAACCCGTACCTGATCAAAGATGCGTTTAAAGAAGGAAAACCGGCCGAGGAGGCATTCCACGTCTATTTCGAGCAGACCGTCCCCTGGAAGGGCATCGCCGAAAGGTATTTCACTACTTCCAGCGTCGTCGAGGACAACTTCAAGACCACGCCGGAGAAGTTCATCGACGCCTTCTACGGTGTCGTCACCGCCACCTACTGCCTGGACGAAGACCGGGGCTGCTTCGACGACGTCTTTACCGAGGAGGAGAAGCACGCCATCTGGCAGGGACTCTCGGCCGACTACTTCCTGGACGTCGCGCGCTACGAAGGCTCGACCAACCTGCGCGTGGACTACGCCGCCTTCACCCTCGGGCAGATGCTCGAGATGGCCGATAAGGACCTGGCCGATGGCAGCACGCAGCTGCGGCTGCGCTTCGGCCACGACTCCGGCATCGCGCCCCTGATGATCCTGCTGGGCGTGAACGGCGCCGGCCGCACGGCCACCACCCCCGAAGAGAGCCTGGAGATTTTCCCCAGCTACAATATTCCCATGGCCGCTTCCGTGCAGATGGTGTTCTACAGGAATGCCGAAGGAAACGTCCTCGTGAAGGTCCTCGCCAACGAGCAGGAAGCCATCCTTCCGCTCCAGGCCGTCCAGGGACCCTATTACAACTGGGCCGATGTCAAAGCGTACTACGGCCCCATTATCCGTGCATCCAAGCGCAAGATCTCGACAAAGGAACCCCTCGCCGCACTGTCAGTTGTGGATTGGGGCTGGCAACCGGTAGGGGATTCCAAGGTCGAGGTCGCTTGCGCTACGATAAATGTCTTCGACAGCTGGCAGACCATCTCCCTGGCTCGTTTCCCCATGAAGGAATACGGCATCTCCGTGGTGGAGTCCGGCGGTCCGGAGGCCATGATCACCAGCGAGTTTGGCACGAAGAACAAGGCCCTTGCCGCCATCAACGGCAGCTACTTCAACATGAAGACCCTGGATCCGGTCACCTACGTCAAGGACGAGGGCAAGGTCTATTGCGCCCTCACCACCGACGGCGAGTACCGCAACAACGGCATGCTCCGCATCAAGGACAAGAAGGGCAAGAAGGTAGATATCGTGCCGACGGACTCCCTCCGTGCCCCGGCCGATGCCAAAGGCTGGCGTGAAGCCATCGTCTCCGGTCCCGTGCTGCTGGACGAAGGCACGGTCGTCCCTTACGAGAACGACGGCACCCGCAACTACCGGAACTTCTACGCCCGTCGCCACCCCCGCACCCTCATGGGCTATACGGCCGATGGTTGGATGTATTTCATCGTGGTGGACGGCAGCAATACGCT
>Ga0265298_10011008_pt1 | contig 10630 bp, 13 predicted proteins | sample AusTroGonzalo_MG_3_FD_193486 | JGI IMG/M metagenome (GOLD analysis project Ga0265298, IMG submission 193486) | Bovine rumen microbial communities from tropical cattle in Woodstock, Queensland, Australia - Gonzalo_01 | ecosystem: Host-associated > Mammals > Digestive system > Stomach > Rumen ... | reverse complement strand
CCACCTAATATAAAGAAAGAGTGGATTGTAATGATTAAGATAAAGTTCGTCAAGAACAACCAATTCAAAATCACATTCATCTACGACCGTAATCTGAAATACATTGATGAACTTAAAGAAAACAAAGTCAAAGAGCAGCCGGTTCTTTCTGAAAAGAAATGCTTAGGCATAGACTTGGGTGTCAAGAATCTGATGACTTGTGTGACATTCGGTCTAGAGAAAGAAGCATCGTTCATCATTCGCGGTAGCGAATTGAAACAGAAAATCAACGAAGTAAACGATGCGATTGCTCGTCTTCAGTCTTGTGCTCTTGTCTCAAAGAACAAAGAACTGACAAAAATTTCAAAGAAAGATAACCAACTGAAGTTGATACATCTGTCTATACAGATGGCAAATTTACTTCAAGAATACGAGAACTTCAAATACAACTATATTCACAACGTGAGCAGTATGATAAAAGATTATTGCTTGACAGAAGGAATAAAGGTTGTAGTTGTCGGACACAATGAATTCTGGAAGAATGAATCGAATATGGGAACAGACAATAACAAAATATTCTGTTCTATACCGCATTCTGAGTTGATTTTCAAACTGAAGTATAAACTAAAAGAAGTTGGAATCGAACTCATCGAAGTTGAAGAGTCATACACTTCAAAGTGTGACCACTTAGCAAATGAAACCATGGAACACCACGAACAATATCTCGGAAAGAGAACGAAGCGTGGCTTGTTCAAATCATCAACGGGCAAGTTGATGAACGCTGACTGCAACGGTGCAGTCGGAATCTTGCGCAAAGCAAATGTAATACAGGATTCTGCTCTGAGCAGATTACTGGATAGAGGTGACGTTGTCTCACCATGTGTTCTGAATGTCCGCGGTTTCAACCGCAGATTAGGAGTGAGCACGAACGTTTGATTCAGATTTATATACTTTATTGAAGTTTATAGATTTTATGAAAACAAGACAATACAACAGACTATTCGATGAAAGTAATAAAGAACAAATATATCGAATTCACTTTCGGAGATGAGTATTTCAAGCCGGGCAGAGGAGGTTTCGGTCAGGCTCAACACGAATGTGGTATGACGATATTGACATACGAGATTGATACCAATGAGTTAGTCAAGTACGAACGACCCTGGAAATAATTCAGCATATTATGAATCAGAGTAAAGATATACAATTAGTCAAAACAGATTATGACGATTTCAAGGATTTGACTTTCTTCATAAAGCAACAGCAGAAAGCAGAAGCGATGCTTCGTGAAGTAGAAGATTTCAAGAAGTCGTTCATATTGTCGAAGTTGATTTCAATCAATGATTGGATAGTAGAGAATCCATTGTATAACCTTGAATTGTTCAAGGGAGTTGAATTCTGCTATTATATGCCGAAAGGCAAGAAGCCACGTGCATACATCAAAGTCGTTTTGGGTGATTTCGAGCATTTTGTCATTGCTAAGCAATACGGAAGAATACCGAAGTATGACAGTATCACAGAAGATGTCAAGAAATTCAATTCCAAGAAACGGAAGATACTGAAAGATTTCTGGTGGCAGACCAGGAAGACAAGTGTTTATTATGATGTTTACAAGAATAACACATATGTATGCGTTAATCCTGTTATGAGAATGCCGGACGGAGAAGACGAAGATAGTAATCGTGTGGCTGTCCCGGAAGAAACAACGTTATTCATCGTTGAAAATTGGGAAGATTATGTCGACATCAATGTTCTTCAGGAGGAATACTCAAAATATTATTTCTCAAGAGTCTCAACGGGATACGACAATATGACCCGTACAAACATTAAACACATATATGTAGATGCGGGAAATCATCTTGAAGGAATCAACTACGATAAGATATATGCTGAGATTCGCCGCCGGTTCTCTGAGCCTATCGAATTGATAGAACAGCTTTATCACAAGCATTATGTCTTGTCTGCTATGAAATACGGTGATGCTGAAGGCGGTGAAGGATTCTTTTGTCATCTGTCAGTTAAGAACTGTGTAATGTGGGAAGGTCGTCCGAGATGGGTAAGCAACCAGTTGTCTGATGTCAGACTCACAACATCAAAGGATTACAGTCAGGTTATATGCGAATTCCAGGACAATGCTGAATATTCGAAATGGCGTTGGCCGTCGAATAGTCCGGTTACTAGAATAAAGAGGACTTGCACATTGACTTATTCTACGAAGAATAACGAACTGATTGATTATAAGATAACAAGAACAAAGGGAAAATATAAATACGAATTTTGATATGACTCAGAAAGAAAAGAACAGTATAAGTCTAGTTAAGACTGACTACGATGATTTCAAAGATCTCTCGTTCTTCTTGGAGCAGCAGCGAAAAGCAGAAGCAATGCTTCGTGAGGTTGAGGATTTCAAGAAGTCGTTTGTGATGTCGAAGATGGTTTCAATGGCTGAATGGGTCAAGGAGAATCCAACAGCAGAACTGGAATTCTTTGACCTTCCTCATTTGAGTGTAATATTTCTTAAAGATGGAACACCCGTTATTTACATATATGGCCGACTTAAATATCAGGGTCAAGGATTTGAATGGTTTGCCGCAAACAGCGAATCTCCATACTATGACCATCCAACGCACTATGCGGGGAAAAAGATTGCAGAGAAACTGCCGAAATCACAGAAGAAAACGTTGAATGATTTTCACGATTATCTGTATTACAGCAGCGGTGTTCATTACAGCATTCAAGATAAGTGTATGTATATACAAAAATACGATAGTGAATTCAGAAAAACAGAAAACGTTCGAGTAGAAGATGAAGAGACTCTCTATATCACTAGAAACGTAGAAGATTATCTGAAGCCTGGAGCTTTAAAAGCAATACTTGCAACCGAGAAACAAAGCGGATACGATTCTTATAACGGGTATAGCAGTGTTCCATATGATAATTATGACAAAGTATATGATGTCAAAAAACTAGTCAATGTTGAGAAAGTCAACAAAGAAATGTATCGGAGATTCCAAGCACAGTTTGACTTAATACGAGATTTGTATTGTAAGAATCCGTCTATTCCGTTGAAGTTCATCAAACGAGATGAATGCGGACGTCATTATGACTTTAATGAAAACGAGAATAACTGTGTGATGTGGAAAGGCAGGCCGCATTGGGTATCTGCTAATCCGGATAAAGTTTCTATCACAACATCAAAAGACCGAACGAAGATTATATGTGAGTTTGAGGATAAGACAGAATATGCTACTTATAGCTGGCCGACAGACGGGCCTCGTAAAGTAGAGACTCGTACTTGTCAACTCACATACTCAGCGAAGAATAATGAACTTGAAAATTATAAAGTTTCATATAGTTCATACGAATATCAGCCGAAACGACATTATTAAAAAAGAAAGTTTGTATTCTCGATTGAATACAAACTTTTTCTTTGTAGATGTGAAGCCGGCGGGATTCAAACCCGCGACCGCCTGACCCGGATTCAGGTGCTCTGATTCCCTGAGCTACGGCTCCAAAGACTATCACCATCTGTCTGCTAATCGCAGTTTTGTATCTCTTTCTTCCTGAGCAGCGTATTCATCTTCGATAATATCTGTCTCATCAGCCATCAGCAAGTCTTGAAGAACATCATCATCAATGCCAACGGGGTTGTGCTTAGCATATTTCTTGCGTTTCTGCTGCGGTTTCTGCTGAGGAAGACCGATTGCATTCTTTCCGTCTCCCCACTTGAACTGAAGCCACCCGTCATATTCACCGTCATCCCAACTGTATCCTTTCGGAAAGTCTTCCGGACGGAAGAACAAGTCCCGTACTACTCTCTGGTCAGTCTTGCGTGAGAATACGCTACTGACTATTTCATTTCCCTTGACTACACTTCCGGCATGTATGAAACAGATTCGCTGACTAGACTGATAATCTTCTTTCTTAAGATAGATGCCGTCATTACCCCACTTCAGAATCTGCTCTTTCTCGAAATCGAGTACACAATATCCCCAATACTTCGCTCCGTCCTCAAAGACAGTCTCGTACTTCTTGTTCCAACGACGAGAATCTTCGGTCTGCTTCATCTGCGGTCGGGGAGTATCCTGGTAGAAGTTGTTCAAAAGCATAACTTCTTCTTTCCAAGACTCTTCTTTGTCGAACTCAGAAAAATCTGTCTTTGCTTCTTTGTCATCCCATATAGAGAAGATGACCATATAACGTTTCTGATGTGGTTGCATACTAATAACTGTTTTGTTACATATTTCTGAAACTCGTCACTGTATCGAATCCGTGACTTTCTATCTTCTCATCGTTCGTTTGGAACTTCGGGCCGTCCGGCCAACCGAACAACTCTTCGTAGATGATTCGCTTGATAGTATGAACATCCCAACATTTTCCAGTATTGGGACTGTCCGCGAACAGACGCTTGCCTTCTATTTCAATGACGTTCATCTTCTTAGTTATCATCTTGTCGAAGAGAGAATCTACTTCTTTGAGCAAATCTCCGACGAAATGTTCGGGCATTGCTTTCTCTTTCGGATATATTTCCCACGGACGAAGTTCTTTGCTCAGTTTGATGTCATTGTATCTTATTGTATATGACAACGTATATTTCACATCATCAATATAGACTTCAAGTACACGTATGCTCTGGTTGCGCACATCGAACCCGTCATTCGCAGCAGCCTGAAGTTTATCGACTTTCTTCTTGTAATAGAAACCGAGCGGAGACTCGCAAGTAATCTCCACTTTCTCTTTCTCCCTGCTGTACAGACTGTAGCACGTCTTGCTCTGATACCCGAACTTCTTCTCATCGATATAGGCATAGCCGTTCAGATTCAGCCGACTCTCGTATTCGGGTAATTGGTCTGCTCTTGTCAGACTGACATGATTCTTATTGAACAGGTTTGTTACTTTCTGTTGTTTGTTGTTCGCCATAACATTAATTTTGTTTGTTGATATGCCGCAAAGATACGAATAATAATTGAATCTGACAAATTCTATAGGATTTATTTTATTTCTTTAACTTCTTCAATTTCAAGAACAAATCATCGAATTTGTCAACATTACCGGCTGTTGATGGTGCTCCGAAATTGACAAAACCGCCTACGCTCACATCATCTCTCCAATGACATCGGAATGTTGTATATCTGTCACCGAATATGACAATTTCTTCATCCCGGTTGCTGTCTTCGAACGGGAACCGGCATTTAGGCGGGCATTCGAACTGACGGATTTGAATCCTCTTCTGAGCCCAGGCTGGATGGTCTCTGAGATACTCATATAGCAACGGCTTCTTGGAATTATAACCGACAGTTGTCATCAAGCGGAAGTATGCTTTCGAATCGTACAAGACATCTGTTATCGCATCGATTACAACACGATTCGTAATGAAATTGCCGTCATTGATGACAGGAACATACATCCGGATGATGTTGATATAAGCCATCGTCTCGATGAAATACTCTATCAGTTCATCTTTATCAGAGAAAACATATTTCTCATCCTCGTGTTCTCTATAACTCTTCGCTATAGCTCGTTGCATATAGTCTTGCATAACTCTATCATTCTTGTTTCTTATTAGAAATGTTCTCTACTGTTATCAACGGTTCAGTTCCAGTATGCATTGCACTATGTGACATTACTGTATTACGCATCATATCTTTGCTTTCATCATCCATATCGAGATAACGCTGATGTCGAAGCACCTGGTAAATGTCCCACAGATTGTCAGCATCTTTGTCAACACCGATTCCGTAGTCAGCATTGCCTCTGATGTCCCATATCAAATCACGGAGTTCACTCACGTATTGCTCTACCAGTTTACGCATTTCCCAGAACTCGGGCCCGGTATATTCAAGATTCTTCTTCTCCTGTACGAACTTATGCCATCGGTTCTCCAGGAAGTCACGCAGGATAAAGTCCTGACCGCACAGCAATCGCATATACCATTCACAAGTATGCTCAAGCAAGAACAACTGATTAGCAGTCATTTTCACTTGGTAAATCTGTTCATTATTATTAGCCTTCTCCATAATGTATGTTATAGTTTACATAATTCCACCAATTTGTATATTATATGATGCATTGGCGAGTTTCTCCTTAAACTTGTTCAGACCTGCTTTGAATCTTTCTTTGTCGTAATATCCGCAGCAGAACAAATCGCATAAGAACTGCCAGAGTTCATCGGGAGTCTTGTTCTCGAACATTTCCAGAAGCTGTTGCTTGTCTTCAAAGTTGATGCGTTCGAGTTCAGCATCGTATTCTTCTCTTGCATCTTCTTCTGCCTCGTCTTTTATCTTCTGGTCGTGCCAGTCAAGAGAATCTGACTCATATGTCTCGAGATAGTCAACAATCTTCCAAGGTTCAAGTTCATCAAGCAGTCCTTTGTCATCATAGAGGTCATAATAGTCGCCGATGATTTCCAATACTTCTTTCAAAGTCGGGAAATACTCATCGACACAAGCCCGTAATCCTTTGTCTTCCGACTTATGATTTTCCCATATCGTCTCGAAGTCTTCTTTGATGTGGTCGATGCAGACAGATGCTTCATCATCGTATTCGCCGGGCGGGTTATATATGTCCGATGCGTGGATGATGTCAGACGAAGTCAGAAAGCCCTGCTCCAGTGCACTGGTCAGAATCTCTTCGAACTTGTAATTTCCGAACAGATTCGCTACTAATGCATTAATCGGCATTCTGCTGCTCTTCTTTTGCTTTGGCTGCTGCTTCTCGCTCTTCTTGGAATTTTCTGGCATATTCTTGTCTCTTCTTTGCAATTTTCTCGTCTTCTTTTTTGTACTTCTCTGCTTCAGTGATGAACTCTTCAAACAGCACAGCATCGATTTCCTCGTAACGGTCCCAGTCAGTCCAGTCGTTCTCACCTTCCCACAACACATTCTCAGAAGCATCATAATAGAGTTCTGTGCCTTCATCTACCGGAAGATTCACTTCATAACGGCTGACTAATGCGGGATTGTCCTCGTGGAATATCGTCTCGTAAAACGAGAGATACGGATAGTGCCAGCCAACTTTCTGGTTGTATCGTGTATCCTCTACTGGGTTATACTCTACGACTTCATAGATGAACGGATGATGTCCGGCCTTGATGAGTTCACTGAATTTGTATTCATCCGGATTCGTTTTCGGCCATTTCAGTATATGAATGGCTTTTCTGTTATCAGTTCTCAAGAAGTAACGACCGAACAGTGCCTCATAGTCTTTCTTGTCTGCCGAGTTCTTCACCATATCCTCAGCATCAGTGATGAAGTCGGCAAGTTCAGTATCTTCTTTCATAGCGTACTCTTCTTCATCCTCATCATCGTCATCGTAGTCAATAGTCAGGAATACATTCCTGGGTAAGAAGAGTTCTATCTTCTTGAGTTCTGAGAGTTCGTCTAGGGAAAGTTCCTGGATGTATTGTTCAGACCAGTCGGGCCAGCCGATAAAATCAATCTTTTCTTTCATTTGCTTTAAATTAATAAATTCTTATTAATTATACTGCGGGAAACGCTGATGGTTTATCCTCAGTGTTCACCAGCGACAGAAAGCAAGGGTAACTAATGAGCCGGCAATGCAATAACGAACCCAACACGGCTGTATCGACCAGGTGAGCCCGGCAACGATAGCAATAATTACTATCAATGCAAATGACAACATCTTATTTTCTTTCAAGAAGTAATAGAAATCTTTAATTTTTCTCATAATCTTACTTATTATTTCGTGGTTTCTTTGCCGGTGTACACTCTGAAACTTTCTTCGTAAAATACTGATTGCCATATTCAATCACAAACGCAGCATAATGCGAAGTGCCGGAATACGAAGACGGTTCTACAGTTGTGCCGATAATTTCACCGACTACTCCTTCATCTGATTTCCAACGCTTGAATTTGCAAAAATGTCTTGCCATATCTTAATGTTCGGGTTTTGTTGCTTTGATGCTAATCTTCGACGGCAACATATACATAATGTCAACAGTCGGCTCGATGAGTCTTTTTATTTCATCAGTCGGTTTATATGCCATCGGGCTCTCATCAATCGTTGCTTCACAAACACTGGTTGAATAGACATCACTCATCGTTGCAGTATATTCATCAATCGATATGTTTTTTCGAGCCTGGTTACGGCTCATCAGACGACCGGCTCCGTGTGGTGCAGAGAAATTCCATTCCGGATTATTCTTGCCGACACATATTGCAACACCGTCTCGCATATTGAACGGAATAATGAGAGTCTCCGTGTTAAGTGCGCTGATGCTTCCCTTGTGAATGATATGCTGCTTCATATCGATATAGTTATGCGGACAGAACACTATGGGAACGGTCCGAATCTTATATTTCTTCAGAATGTCCTTGATAAGATCATGAATTGTAATATGATTATAGTATGCATATGCTTGAGCGAAACACATATCGCATAAGTAACCGTCGAGTTCTTTACTCGTCAGATAACCGGGAATTTCCTTTGAACGCTGAGCGACAGACTCCCATCTGCGGCACACTTTCTGTCCGAAATTACGAGAGCCAGTGTGAACAGTAATTCCCGCAATGAACGGCAGATTCTGTCTGTATGCTTCCGGGTCTGGGCCGACATATTCGCTGTCGTACCAGTATCCGTCTTCTTTCGGAGCAGTCTTTCTGTTATACCAGGGCATATCGATGAAAGATACGTTCTCTGCTTCTCCGTATTCTATGAAATGGTTGCTGACTGCACTGCTGTAGGTTCCGAGCTGCTTGTAGAATGTTGCCTTATCCATATTCAGCCGTTTCAATTGGTCACTGACCCAACGTTCAGTCACCTGGTTAGGTAGTGCATCGAGATGTTCCGGCCATTGCTGTTTCATCTTATTGAATTGACGAGTCATGAATTTGAAGAACTCTTTCTCGTCGATAACGGGTTTCTTCTGCAAATCGTAGGGAACAGCATTACGGACTTTATGCTCGAATTCAGCATATTTCTCTGCTGGTAGTTTCCCGACTATGCGCATATGTGAGACTGCGCAGCCGATGTCTCCTCCGATGTGACTCGGGTTGATATAGTTTCCGAGTGTAGCAGCGAACCCGACAGTGCAGCCGTGTCCTGCGTGAACATCCGGCATATAGTGAACGGACTGTCCTTCAAAAGCCGGACTGTCTGTGATTTGCTGTATCTGTTCTATAGCAGCATCTTCTACATTCTCTGTGTGAATGACTGCTGTTGTGAATTTTCCTTGTATAATCATTTGTCAATCTAAATATCTTGTTTCGTACTCGTACTTTCCTTGTACTGCATCTTCAATGTCCCAATCCGGTTCGTTTGTTTCGAAATCATCTGGAACAGTTAATGTTACTTCAATCTTTATCTTTTTCATATTTCAATTTTTATATAATGTTAAAACTCCGACTATATAAACAACACAACAGAAAGCACTGTATAATACAGAGTTCCAGTATGTTATGTGACTCGTCATTCCGAACACTGTCGGATTCAGCCAGTTGATGATAATTGCCAGGAACAGCGGACCGAGACCGAAGATGATTCCTCCGAAAATAAGAACCAATAACACCCAAGTCCACAGTTTAAAGCGGTCTTTGAATTTTCTCATACTGCATTAATTAATGAATTGTTGGCACAAAGATACAACATTATCGGCAAAGTTGTATAGTTATTGCTGAAAATTAAGTAATTTTAAGATTTTGATGAAGTTTGTAGTATAATTTATAAAATAGTTTCAGTAAATAAGAAAACATAACAATTCAACTACAAATGACGTCATATTTCGAGTACGAACGATATAATGTTACCGTTGGACTGAGAACACTCAAAGATTATCAACAACATTTCATTTTATTCAGTGGTAAGTTGAATCCGCTGACGAAATTGACCGAATCATATGTCAATAGTAATACATTCGAATGCGCAAAAGAAATACGAAAGTATGCTATTGATATGTTCGAACATATTATGCATACGGAAACTCCGAATGACTGTGTGTTTTATAGCGGCTGGAATTTCAAATCAAAAGAAACTATCGAGCAAAGCATAGACAACTGGAATTATTTTTATCAGGCTAATGATGAGAATGCAACCAAAGACTACCCTCTTTATATAGAATTTAAACATATGTCCAAAAACGATGAAATGGCTTTTGCTTATAAAAACGGCAAGAAAATCTTCATTTGCATAAACACAACATATTTCTTGAATCTAAAACAGAGAGGAAAACTTTTCATCAATGACAGTCAGACGTTTGTTGCATTTGTTGAATCAACTATCAGTCACGAATTGTCACACGCATTCGATATGTTTATATTGGGAATTAAAGACCTCACAGATTCTAATAAGTTGAGCGTTATAAAAGACATCGATGCTGATTATTTCGGACTGAGAAGATTCAAAGCGAGCGCATTCAATGATGCCCGATGGTTATTGTACTATATGTCTGAAGATGAGCAACGGGCATATGTCACGCAAGTCTATAATTTCATAAGAAATATTGCAAATTCGCAGAATCCCACCCGTTACCGGATAGTAGATACAGCGAAACATGATTACGAAGAGCAGATACGAAACAACCGGCCGGGGGTGGACTATCCATTATTATCTGACCCGAAATATGCAGCAGATTATTTGACAAAGTGCATATTGGATGACGAGACAATGAAAATGACTCACCTGGTTGAATTTCATAACC
>Ga0265298_10011006_pt1 | contig 10631 bp, 5 predicted proteins | sample AusTroGonzalo_MG_3_FD_193486 | JGI IMG/M metagenome (GOLD analysis project Ga0265298, IMG submission 193486) | Bovine rumen microbial communities from tropical cattle in Woodstock, Queensland, Australia - Gonzalo_01 | ecosystem: Host-associated > Mammals > Digestive system > Stomach > Rumen ... | reverse complement strand
CACTTGAAAAGCTCGTCGCCGTTCCTGAGGCCCGAACCGACGTAGTTGTTCTCCTTGTCCCACTTGATCGTGAGCTCGCTCGCCGTGATCGCGCGGACATCGACTTCCTTGAACGCGCCAGACTCGACCTTCGTGCAGCGCGGGTAGCTCTTCGCGTACTGCTTCACGAGCCCCTTCAGGTACTTCACGACGAACGCGCGGAGATGGACGAGATTGTCCTTGACCTCGCGCTCCTCCTTCTCGATCGCCTCGATCTCCTCGCGGTTCTTGTCGATGTCGAACTGCGAGATGCGGCGGATCTGGAGCTTGAGAAGCCGCTCGATGTCGTCGTCGGTTATCACCTTGCGGCGAAGTTCCTTCATGTGCGGGACGAAGCCGGTGCGGACAGCATTCCTCACGCCCTCCATCGTCTTCTCCTGCTCGATGCGCTTGTAGATGCGCTCCTCGATGAAGATGCGGTCGAGCGTGCGAGCGTGGAAGAGGTCGTCGAGCTCACCAAGCCGTATCTCCTGCTCGCGCTTCGTGAGCTCCATGAGGCGGTCAACGTTCTTCCGCAAAATCTCCGTCACGCTCATGAGCCGAGGACGGCCGCCGTCGAGGACGACTGGACGCGACGAAATCGACTTCTCGCAGTTCGTGAACGCATAAAGCGCGACTATTGCCTTCTCCTGGCTTTCGCCGGACTGGAGTTCAAGTTCGATCCTCACCGTGTCGCTCGTGAGGTCGTGGAGCTTGCGTACGGGAACTTTTTTCTTCTTGATCGCGTCCTCGATCGACTCGGCGAGCGAGTCTGTAGTCTCGCCCCATGGAAGTTCGGTGATGACGAGCTTGTTCTTGCCATCCTTCTCAATCTTCGCGCGGACCTTGACTTTGCCGAGGCCGTCCTGATACTCGCTCACATCCATGAGGCCACCGAGCTGGAAGTCGGGATAGAGCTGGAACGGCTTTTTCTGGATGAGCGCAATCTCGGCCTCGAGAAGTTCGATGAAGTTGTGCGGGAGAATCGCCGTCGAAAGACCGACCGCGATGCCGTCTGCGCCCATCATCAGAAGCAGAGGAATCTTCGCGGGAAGATAGACCGGCTCTTCCTTACGCCCGTCGTAGTTGGGAACGTAGGTGGTGGTCTTGCGGTTGAAGACTTCCTTCTTCGCGAGCTCGGTCAAGCGGCACTCGATGTAACGAACCGCAGCGTGCGGCATGCCGGTCAAAAGCGAGCCGAAGTTTCCCTGACCGTCGATGAGATATCCCTTGCCCTTGCCCCACAGCTTGTTGGCGAGGACTACGATTGCGTCGCCGATGGAAGCGTCGCCGTGCGGGTGGTACTGCATCGTCTGACCGACGATGTTGGCGACCTTGGTGTAACGACCGTCGTCCTGCTCGTAGAGCGCGTGCATGATGCGGCGCTGGACTGGCTTAAGCCCGTCCTCGACCGCTGGAATCGCGCGAGAGCAGATGACGTACGCCGAATACTGGCGGAAGTTGAAGTCGTAAAGCTGCTGCATCGGCCCGAGGCCGGTGAGCCCCGGCTTTGGCCGCGAAGGAGCAGGCGCCGCACCCTTCTGTTTCTTTCCCTCGTTCTTCGGCGGCTCCGCCGGAGCGGGCGCGAAGATGTCGAGATTGTCGAACAGGCTCGGCGGAAGATTCTCCTGGTTGTTGTCTTTCCCCTTTTTCATTGCGGGATATTATATCATATCTGTGCACGCGGTCGGAGGTAGGCGAAACAAGCCCAAGATGCTGGGTAAATATGGTATAATTCTCGCAACAAGGGTGGAAGCCGGAAAGACCTGTGAAAACCAGGCGCTGTCGCGCAGCCGTCAAAGTCGGAATGCGGCCCTGCCCGTTAACCTCAAGTACCTTCGCAAGAGGGGGAAAGAAGAAAAATGAACAAACTGATACCGGCGGCAGTTGCCGCCATGTCGCTCGGCGCCTACGCCGCAGAGACAAACGAGACTGCGACGGCAGAACTGCCTCCAGTCGTAGTCGAGGCCTCGCGCATCGGCAAGACCCCAAATGAAATCCCAAGCGCAGTGCAGGTCATCACGCGCGGCGAAATCGCCGCGAGCGGCGCGCGAGACGTAGCGGACCTGCTCCAAAAGAAGTGCACGACGCTCGACTTCGCGCACCTCGGCGGGAACAACCCCGCGCTCGCGCAGCTCGCCCCACGCGGCTACGGCGAGAACGGCTTCGGACGGCTCCTCATCGTCGTCGACGGCGAGCGGCTCAACAGCCCCGACATGAACGCGCCCAACCTCGCGCAAATCGGCCTCGGCGCAATTGAGCGCATCGAGATCCTGCAGGGCTCGCAGAACGTCCTCCACGGCGATGTCGGCTCGGCCGGAATGATCAACATCGTGACCGACCCGAACGACTACGAGACACATGGGGCTATCGAGCTCCACGGCGGCAGCTGGAACACCATCGGCGCAAGCGCGTCGCTTCGCGGCGGCGTCAAGGACTGGGGCACGCAGTACTGGGTCAACGGCGGCTGGGACCATTCCGACGGCTACCGCCACGACAGCGGCTTTGACGCCTACTACGCCGGCGGCGGCGTGAAGCAGAACTTCGACAACGGCTCCTTCATTCGCCTCTCCGCGTTCTGGTCCGACGTCGACAGCGACCTTCCCGGCTACCTCTCGCGCGACGACTGGAAGCACCACCCGACGCGCTCCGACGGCTACGGAGATTTCTACCGCCGCACGACGTACGGACTCAACGCGACCGCCTACGGCGTGATCAACGACGACAACGCCGTCCGCCTCACGCAGACGTTCTCGCGCCGCCACCTCAAGAGCCGTGGCTACGGCTACTGGTACACCGACTACGACATCTACTCCTACGAGTTCACGCCCGAGTGGATCAACACCACGAAGCTCGGCTCGTTCGACAACGAGTTGATCGTCGGCGCGACATTCCGCTACGACCGCAACGACGCGGCGAACTGGGGCACTTCGTCCTGGGGATACAGCCATTCGAAGTACGAGTACGACCGCCAGACGATGGGCTTCTACGCGCAGGACACGTTCAAGATCGCCGAGGACATCGCCCTCGAGGTCGGCGGACGCTACGAGCGCAGCTGGAACAAGTGCACGATGGCCGCCGATCCGCGTCGCGCCTACGACCTCGCCGCGTGGGACGCCGCGCTTAACTTCACGCCGGTCGACGGGCTCAAGACATACGCGAAGTTCTCGAACTTCTACAGGATGCCCTTCATCGACGAGGTCGCGTACTATTCACGCGAAGACCTCCTCTCGCCCGAGCGCGGCTGGCGCGCAGACGTCGGCTTCGACTGGTCATTCCTCGAGGAATTCAACATCGCAGGAAACGCCTACGTCTCTCGGACGAAGAACGAGATCTTCTACAATCCGCTCTTCCCATACATGAGCTATGGCTCGCCGGCTTTCGGCGACAACGTGAACTCGCCGTCGCCAGTCATGCGCGAGGGCTTCGACCTGAGGGCAAGCTGGGAGAAGGACAAGGTCGCAGGCGTCTCGCTCGCCTACAGCTTCGTCGACGCCGAGTTTGACGGAGGCGATTTCGACGGCAACGACGTTCCGATGGTCGCCAAGTCCGTCGTCTCAGCGAACGGCCGCGTGTGGCTGTGGAACGACTGCTTCGTCTTCGGCGGCTACCGCTACAGGACCGACTGCCGCTCGACTTCAGACTTCGCAAACGAATACGAGAAGATCCCGTCCTTCGGTCTCTTCAATGTCGGCGTCCAGTACAGTCCGACATGCTTCGGTCTCGACGGGCTGACGCTCGCGTTCACGGTCGACAACCTGTTCGACAAGAACTACTGCGACTACTCGACCTACGGCACGGCCTACTGGCCTGGCGCCGGTCGTTGCTACATGTTCACGATCCGCTACGAGTTCTAGCGGACGCTCATTCCTCGTTCAAACACGCGCCATTAGCCCAATCGGCTATGGCGCGTTTTTCTTCGCAGCACGGAGCTTCGGCTCGAGTTCGCGCAGCTTGGCGGCGAACGCCTCGGCAAGGACGCCATAGCCCGCGTCGTTCGGGTGGACGCCGTCGCCGATATATGACGTCGCGGCGGCGGCCTTCGTGGCGGAATAGGCGTCAACGAGCGGAAGACCGCGCCGTTGCGCAAGTTCCCGCTGCCACGGAACGAGCTCTCCGCCGACTACGCTTTCACGGATCGAGAAGGAGTCCTTCTTGACAAACGGCGAGGCGGCAACCACGACGACCGGCGCGTTCGTTAGCGCGAGGAAGTCGTCGACGAGCTTCTCGTAGTCGCGCTTCACGTCGTCCGCGTGGTCATTCCAGTTGACCGGCTTGGAGTCGTTCGTACCAAGCATGAAAAGGACGACGTCCGGGCGACTCTCGAGGGCCTTCGCCAGCTGGGGCGACTTGCGATAGCCCATGCCGCCCTGTCCGTTCCACTCCTTGCCATCGTCAAGCGCCGTGCGGGCGTTGTGCCCGAAGTTGAGAACGGTCCATCCGTCGCCGAGGAGCGCTTGCAGCTGCGCGGGGTAGGCCGTCTTTTCGCGCTTGGACGCGCCGTGGCCGTAGGTGATGCTGTCGCCGACGCAGGCAACGACGAGCGGACGCTTTGCGGCGCGCTCGAGCGCGGCACGGACCTTGTCGATTTGGAAAGCCCAGACCGGAACCATTCCGGGCTCGAGCTCTTTCTCTACGCGTGGGTCGAAGCGGAACTCTCCCTTGAGGAGGAAGTCCTCGAGTTCGCGCACTTCGCGGATCGTAAGAGGATCAGGAGCGGGAATCGGTTTCGGTGCACGGAACGCGTCGGTACGAAGCCAGACGGGATTCGTAAGCGCGCAGTGCTTCACGATCTGCTGGCGCTTCTCGGCAAAGTCTGCATCGTTCTCACCGAACACGCGCGCGACAATCCAGCCACCTTCCGCGTCGCCGGCAATCGTCCACAAAATGCGCCCGCCCGCGAAGTCGCGCTTCTCGGCAAGCACCTTTCCACCGCGACCAAGAAGCTGCACACGCGAGAGCACCTTCTCGCCATCGGCAGGCCACGCGAAGACTTCGACCTTGTGCGTCTTGCCGGCGCCGCTCTCGAGTTCCGCGCCCTGCAGATTGCCATCGACTTTCATGTAGAGTCCGGGACCGCTCGACATCGTGTGGTGCGCGGCGCGGAACTCCGCCTTGATCGTGTCAATCGTAAGCGGACGCTTGAGGAAAGGAATCCAGTTGAAGAGCATCGTGCCCTTCTCCTCGATGCCGTGGCTCGGCGAGAGGTCGAGTTCGGAAAATCCCGGCACGCGATAGCCGAGGTCGAGAAGCGCGAACCAAAGGTTCTGGTAGTCGGCGTGATATGGATCATATCCCTGCACCGTCATGCCGTCGAGATATCCGTCGCGCATCAGCTGCGGAATCATGTCAGTCGCGATGTTCGTGACGAACGGCCCCTTGTTCTTGCCGTCCTTCGTCCACCAGCTCGTCGGGTGAGCCCAGATCGCAAGCGCGCCGTATGACCTCTGCTCGGCGACGATCGTCGAATATGTGCGCCGCTTGTGGTAGTCACCGGTAAGCGCGTTGCGCTCGGCCGTGTCGTTGTCGTAGTCGGAGTACCAGCAAGGACGGTCCTGGCTGTAGTCATGCCACGCGGGAACGGTCTGCTTGAACCCGACATACCACATGTGACCGAAGCAAGACTTCGGCGTCTCGTTGTCGAGGTAGTAGAGTGTGCCGCCGCCGCGCGCGTTGAGCCCCGCGAGCATCGCGTTGTTTCCGGCGACATCCATCATCTCTTCCATCTGGTCGTTCTTAAGCCCGCCGAAGTAGCGGTCGCGGTCGGCGCGTTCGTTCTTTGAGTAGACGACCTGGTTGCTGATTGTCCATGGGCTCCCGACGCCAAACGCGTCGACATGGTATTTCGCAGTCCACGCAAAGAGGTTCGCGTCAGTCGTCTCTTCCGAGACTCCCGGCTTGCGGCAGTGGTGCGAGTGTCCCGCGACTTTCGCAAACGCAATCGGCTCGGCAGGCGAGACATCGCCGCCTTCGACAGTCCATGCTCCAAACGCCGCGCCCATCGGCACGAGCGCCGCAAATAATGCAATCGTCTTCATTGTCGTTCCTTTCACGTTCGTTTAGAAAATTCCCTCTTCACGCATCTCGCCGCCGCCCTTCCACTCGGGATCGGGTTTCAGGAGTTCGGCGTCGAGACGCACACCAGACGCGACGAGTCGCTTACGAAGCTCCTCGCCGTCGAGCGACTCGAAGGAGCCGCCCTTTGCAAGAAGCGCCGCGGCAGTTCCAGCCGCCTGCCCCGAAACGCAACACGCGGGGAGACACCTGACGACATCCCACATCTCGTCGGCACATGCGATGCAGCGCCCTGCCGTCAGAAGATTTGAAACGCCCGGCACGAGAAGCTGCCCGAAGCGAAGCGGGTAGACAGGACCCTTCCTGCGCCAGTCAGAGAAGATGCCGACGATTGCTCCCGTTGCACCTTCGCCCGCGACACGCGCGAGCTTGAGAAGCGTAGGATAAGTCGGAATCGAAAAGACATGAAGCGGATCCTGCCCAAGCGCGGCACGGCGCTTGTTCTCCTCCTCGATGTCGAGCAGGATCGCGCGACGCGACGCGATCGCGTGGCGCGAGCGTTCGTCCGCATCATCGCCCGCATAGTCGCGCGCCGCGGCGGAGTCGAGCTTCTTCATCGTCTTACCCGCGCCGCAGCGAAGCAAAACGTGACGCTCGCCGTCGACGACATAGTACCAGCCGCACGGAATGTTTCCTGCGCGTCCGCCGACAGTCGCCGCGCCGCAAAGCCGCGCGAGAGTCGCAGAGCCAGTCGCGTCGGTAAACGCGTTCGCGCGGAAGGCAAGGCACTGTGCGCCACAATGGGCAAAAAGCTGTGCGAGACACGGGCCGTTAATTAAAACCTTGTCCACCGAACAGTCGTAGAAGATGTCAACGCCAGCGTCAACAAGCACACGCTCAAGACCAAGCATCATCGGCCCTGGGTCGAACACGAGTTCGTAACGCGCGGCGGAAAGCTCTGCCTTAGTGCCCTTCTTGTCGACCCACGCGCCATTCGGCTTCGCGGCGGAATACTTCATCGGGAGGCGCAGCAGTTCCTCGGGAATTCCGAAAGTGACTTGCCTGCCGTAGCCATCGCAAAGCGGCATGAAGACGATGATGTGCCCTTGCGTTGAAAGTCCGCCGAGAACATTCGTGCGCTCTATAAGACACGTCTTCGCACCGGCGCGCGCCGAGGCGAGAGCGGCGGCAACTCCTGCAAAGCCGCCTCCAACTACAACATGGTCGTATTCACGAAGGGCGACAACTTTTCCCTCTCCGAAGGGGAGGAAAGACGGTGCGTCCCGCGAGACATCGACAAGATCGGCAACATGTGCCGTCGCGCCAAGCGCGGCCGCACCAGCAAAAAACGATCGCCTGTCCACTTTCATTCGAGAATAATCGCCCTCAGCATTGCGATGTCGCTATCGGTAAGGCCGCAGTCCTTCAAGTACGCCTCGACCTTCTCGCACGTGTTCGCGCCTGGATACTTGTTGATCACGTCGTAGATCTGGTTGAAGAGCGTCTCATGGCGGAACCAGTTCCCTGCGTTCGTGAAGCCGGAGCACTCCCAGTCCTTGTTCAGCTCGTCGTCGTCGACGCCCATCAACGCCTCGATGAGAAACGCGAGCGTGCCAGTGCGGTCCTGCCCGCCGATGCAGTGAAAGGCGATCGGGTAGTTCTTGGGCTTGAGAAAGACATCGAAGCACTGTTTCACGAGTTCCTTGCCGCGCGGCTTCTCAAGCCCGCCGTAGGCAGTCATCGCTACATTCACCCACTTCACGCGGTCGCCGAGCGGCGAGACCGTCATCCCCGCGACTTCTCCCGCGCCGCGCAAGTCGAGATCGGTGCGAATGCCGAGCATGTCGAGCATTATCTTGCGAGCTGCGTCGGTGAGCCGTTCGCGCCCGCGATCGGAAGCGATAGGCACGCGGTGCCAGTCGTTCGCATCGTGTTCGCCGCGGTAGATCTTCGCCATATGGCCCGCCTGCCAGCACGGACGATTTGTGAGCGTGCCCGCCTCGAACTCGGCGCGGCACTGGGCCCATGTAAGGAAGTCGATGTCCTCTGGATTGTCGTTGAGCCCAGCCGTTCGGTAGATAAGTCCCTGACGCATGCGCTTGCCGTCGAGACCAACGCGTCCGCCGAGATCGCGCACATTGGGGATTCCTGGAACATTGATAAGTCGCGGTGCGGTCGCGTCGGTCGTGAACTTCCGCGTCGCAGTCGCAAGACGGCGACCGCCGGCGATTGCAGTTACCTCGACTTCGTATGTCGTGCCAATCTCAAGGTTGTCGAAGAAAGCGTATGTCTCACGCGCGCATGCGAAATCGACTGGAACCGTGGTGCCGTCGGAGGTGCGACGGCGAAGCGCAACGGTGAAGGATGGATGCGTCTCGCCCTCGCCTGCTGTCCAGCGCCACGAGACAAGGACCGGCGTCGGCGCGTTCGGCTCCGCGGCAAGTATGCCGCGCTCGCCAGCGTCCGCGAACTTCTTCACGCGCTCCGCGAGCGGCAGCGAGAGATAGTCCATCTTGCGCTTGGACATGAGCCACACGGCATCTTCTCCAGTCGGCTGGAGAATGACGAGCTCTCCGGCAACGGCGGACGAGGCAATCAGGGCGAGCGCGATGGCGCAGACTGTCGGTCTTTTCATCAGAGGTTTCTCCTGCCCTTGGATTCAAGATACTTTATGAGCTCGACGGGACGGTCTGTCTGTATCATCGTTGCGCCGTTTTCAAGCGCCCAACCCCAGCTGCCGTCGGGATCGCCCTTAAAGCCGCGCTCGTCGGTATGTCCGGCGCAGAGACTGTCCCACAGCGTGTTTATCCAGATGCGCGGGCCGCCGTCCTTCTGCATCGCCTTTAGGCGCTCCAGCACAACTACCGGCGTCTCCTTCGCGATGCAAAGCTCGTACGCGCCAGGAGCGCGCTTCTGCGCCTGCCACGCCTCGAACATCTTTATCGACTTCGCCGACGCCTCGTCAGACTTGTTCTCCATCTTCCCGCTGAAGTTGAGATTGAGGATCGGCATGTAGTAGAACGTGCCGTCCTCAACGCCGGCCCAATGCTCCTTCATCGCTCTCTTGAGGTCTTTGGGCATGAAATAGCCCTTGAGGATGACCTCTTTTTCCATGCCGAGTTTCTTCACGTATTCGGCGATGCCGTGCGGGTCGCGCGGAAACTTGTCGAGGTTGACTAGTATCTTGCCTTTCGTGAGGGCGAGCGCCTCCCTGAGCGTGAGGATCTTGTAGTCTGTCAGCTCCTTTCCGTTGGAGCTCTTGAGCCGGTACTGGCCGATCTCCTCGAGAGTAAGGTCTGACGACTTGCCCTTGCCGTTGGAGACGCGATCGAGCGTGCCGTCGTGGAGAAGGACGTATTCACCGTCCTTTGTGGCCGAGACGTCGAGTTCGACGATGTCCGCACCCTTCGCGATCGATCCTTCGATGGCGCCGACCGAGTTCTCCGGCGCGCTGCGCCAGTCGCCGCGGTGCATCGTTACGAACACATAGTCGCGATCTGCGCTGTCGAGCTTGGCGCGTATCTTTTCGGCGCGGGTCTGCTCTGCGCCGTGCGACGAATGCGCAAGCGCCGCCGCCGCGAAAATGAAAGTAAGTGATTTAAGCAATGCAGTTTTCATTTTTATTCTCCTTTGTAAATTCATTCTACGACAACATCTATCGGTCGCGTCGAAGTCACGCGGACGACCGGCTTTTCGTCGGCCGACTTGCGCTGCTCGCAAATAAGCGAGACGACGTTGCCATCGGAAAGCGTCAGGTTCTCTATGCCGTGGCGTTCGAGAAGCCGCACCTTCCAGACGATGCGCCCTGGCGTCACGTCGATGCCGAACACGTCGCGTATGAGCATCGCGATCGGCGTCACGCCCGAGAAGCCGACGAATTCGCGGCGAACGGGCTGGCCGTAGAGCTTACCGGGCGCAAGGAGCTCGGGGTCGTAGCTCTCCCAGATCGTCCCCGTGTCGGCGTGGACGCGCGCGACAGCCGCAACGTGGCGGCACGCGAGACGGTGCGCATCGTCGGAAAGCCCGCACGCGTCGAGGCCTCTTACCGCCATCCAGTCGGTGATGCACCACACTCCGCCGCGCCAGTAGTTGCCGCCGTCCGGCTCGTAGCCGAAGTCGCCTTTCGCGAGCGAGCGCGTGCCGCACGGCGCCGCGAAAGTCGCGGGGTCCTCGAGCGCAGAGGCGAGGCGGCGCGCACGGTCGGGCGGCGCGATGCCGGCAAGGAGCGCCCAGAACGCACCGATGTGCCGCGCCTTCCCGCGAGAGCCGTCGCGGTCGAGGTCGTGGTAGAGCCCGGTCTCCTCGTTCCACATGCGCTCGTTAGCAAGGCGCGTCAAGGCGATGATCTCGGCCTCTAGGTTCGCGTCGCGCGGCAAATCCGCCGCGGCGGCGATTGCGAGAAGGCACTTAGCGTTGAAGACTTGCTGAAAGGTGACATCGACCCACGAAATGAAACCATGGTGGAACTCTGCTGAGTAGCGCTTCGTGTCGAAGCGCGGGATGTTGTCCATTCCGCAGCCCCAGCCAGAGCTCATGTAGGTGCCGTCCTTCCACGTGCGGTTGCGACGAATCCACTCGTGGTAGGCGAGAAGGACTGG
>Ga0265298_10011003_pt1 | contig 10633 bp, 5 predicted proteins | sample AusTroGonzalo_MG_3_FD_193486 | JGI IMG/M metagenome (GOLD analysis project Ga0265298, IMG submission 193486) | Bovine rumen microbial communities from tropical cattle in Woodstock, Queensland, Australia - Gonzalo_01 | ecosystem: Host-associated > Mammals > Digestive system > Stomach > Rumen ... | reverse complement strand
ACCTTGATAATCTTCGGGGAGCCGTCACCTTCGCGCCAACCGAAACCACCCTTCTCGCGGACCGTGTAGCAACCACAAAGCCACGTAGAACCGGCAAACTTCTTAGGCTCGATTTTCATGCGAATCTGTTCACCAAGGTCTATTCGGTTGATATTTTCCATCCAGCAGTCAAAATACTGGAACTGGTTATCTTGAGCCACGGCAACAGTGGAAACAGCCAAACACAAAGGCAAAATTGCTTTTATAAGTATATTATTCATCTTATGGAAATATAATCATTAAAAAGCAAGTGAGCAACATCACGTAGGCTTCCGTAACTATTTTATAACTATTTTACGACCAAAACACCGGAAATCACGGCCGGTCAAGAACTTGCATACGGGAAACCGCCTCCTTGAATTGCTCTGGAGGCGCTAACAGCGACACCACCACCCAGCCGTTCTCGTCGAAATCGAAGAAGAATCCCGGCTGCACGAGCACGTGCTTTTCCCGGAGCAAACGGAGCGTCAATTCCTCATCGTCATCGCCCAGGCGGATAACCGCATACCAGCCGCCGAGAACCTCGGGGCAGTACTTGGAGGGGAATGCTTCACGGAGCGTTTTCCAGTTGGCAAGCAAACGTTCCTTGACGCGGGCCTCGTAAACGGCAGAATTTGCAAGTAAAGGGCGTGCCAAAGCCTGCGCAGGTGCAGATACACTCAAATAAGCGTCTTCCACGAACTCGAGAGCCGCACGAATGGGCTCAAACTGGTCTCGCGGAGCATAAAACGCCATCCAGCCCAACTTGAGTTGTGGGGAACCGACCGTTTTGCTCAGGCCGTTCAACCAGAAAATCGGGCACTTAGGACCATCCGTTTTTCCGCAATCATCTATCACAGGATTGTCATTGCGAGATTGCTTCGTCGCTTCGTTCCTCGCAATGACATTTTTATTAAAAACATATTGCCAGGTTCGCGAGACTTTGTCGGAGAAAGCATAATCACCGAAGACTTCGTCCACCACGAGAATCAAGTGGTTCTCTTCGCAGAAGCGGACAGCCTCGTTCCATTCCTCGCGCGAGATGCAGTGGCCCGTCGGGTTATGCGGCGAGACAAGCAACAGGATTTTCGCCCTTTCCGGCGCAGCAAGCAGGCTGTCGGAATCCAGGACAAAGCGGAAGGAGGATTCCTTAGATTGCTTCGACCTTCGGTCTCGCAATGACGTACAAGGCGAGTGCAGCGAACACGCCTGCGTGGACATTGCCGAGCCGCGATCGTCATGCGCTCGGCGCATTGACAAAGTTGAGGTGGTCTCCCTATTAGATAGGCTCGAGGCTCGAGGCTCGAGGCTCGATGTCTCGCGTTTTAGCTTTAGGAAGTATGGAGAACATTCCAAATGCTCCAGCTGCGCGAGGGTATCGAGCAGCGGGTAGCCCGGCATCGGCGTCAAAATCACATCGCCCGGGTCGCAGAACGCCTTGAACAAGACGCTATAAGCCTCGCTCGTACTCGCAGTAAGGATAATCTGTCCGGCGTCGAAGTTTCCGCCACGTTCGCAGTAGTACTCCACCACCGCCTCGCGCGCAGACTTCCAGCCAGCGGCATCCGGATTCCAACAACCGAAAGATTCGCGGCCTTCATCAACCGCAGCATTCAAATCAATCGGCAAACCCGCCTTGACCGGGCTGCTTACCGTCATATCAATAAACGGGAGCGTATTGGCACCGGCGCATTCCGCAAGCACATCGGCCTTCGCACGTTCCAGTTCGGCAAAGAACGGTGACGGAGACAAATCTTTTGGCAAGCGGGAAGAGAGCATCAATCCTCGTCCTTGATACAACGAACTGAGAACCAATTATACTTAGAATAATCATCAGTTGTACCACAAATTTCATTTGTAATTATCCAATACAGAGATCGGCTAATAGAATATTCCGTTGACGTCCAAAAAAGAACTTTTGTGCCAACAAAACTAAAATTATTGGTAAAGTAACCACCAATAGGGAGAGCCGAAAAACCATAGGAATCCGTTGCATTGGGAAATTCTTCAAACCCTTTCGCAAGCATTGCATTTTGAGATTTTCCCATTGCCGTAAAGAGATGCTGCCATTCTGTGCTCGACGGAATATGCCAACCTTCAGGGCAGATTCCTCTTGCAGGAATTTTTAATTTACAAGTAAAGTTGTAACCGCAATCTTTCGCATTTGTCGAAAAAACCGCAGGAGTGTCCACAGCGATCATCCAACTATAATAACGGCCATATTTTTTACAACTATCTGCCGAGTTGCTTACACATTGTGATAATCCCACAATTCCCAAACTACTATCAGCGTAATTCAAGTTTTCTGCCATCCACCATTGACTACCAATTTTGACAGTCTTATAGGTTTGACCATCTCGTTCATCAATCAGCGAGCCGTATTCGCAGTTATCTGCGGTATCCGTCTTGCAAGGTTTTGCTACAGGAATAGAACTAGAACTGAAGCGAAACTCGCTACTTGACATTGGGCTAATAAAAGTAAAATAGCCGCTTTCACTTGAAGAACTCAAAACAATCGATTCATTACTCGAACTTGACGCCATTGACGAACAAGATGCTTCAGTATCATCATAAGATTCCCTACCGTTCGAAGCTGCGACCTCATCAGCAGAGATTGATTCGGTATCCTTACTGCTACTGGATTCATCCAGCAAATCGTTCATGCTGAGGCAGTGCTCCATAATGCGGTCAAAGAACTCATCGCGCTCCACATCCGTATAGGTTGTGTCATCCTCATCCATGTGGTAGGAGTTCATGTATTCCTTGAATTCCACCGTAGATTCATCGACCCATGTATATTCTTCGATATAGTTCCATGTAGAATAAGAAAACTTCCATACATTATCGGACTTTTTAAAGTCACACACGGAAGAACTTGCCTTGCCGCTATCGCTTGAGCCGGGCACACGATTCGGATTACTCGGGTCACTCGGGCTCGACGAGCCATCGCCACCACACGCAGATAAAACAGCACAACACGCCAAAGCGAGACTAAACAAATATTTCATTACGACCTCCAAACAAACTTTCACGACAGGCCGGGTCACTTTCTCTTCTTGAGCAGGCCCGCGATGGTGACAGAAATCAGGATTCCGGCGGGGAGCACGACGGCGATCGTCAGGAGCAGCAACTTCTGGAAATCGCTCAGTTCCTTGAGCGACTTCTTGAAGTTTTTCAACTTTGCCTTGATGCCGGTTTTGGTGGAGGAGTCTTCCACCTCGTCCCCTTCCCCGGCCAGGTTCTCGGAACCGGCGAACGCCTCCATGCGCGGGAACATCGCCATCAGCTTGGATGCCGAATCCTTGACAGGTGCGACAAAGCCGTCCGCCTTGGCACGGTATTTGTCGTAATGCCTTTTGAAGGGGCGTTTCAGTTGCTCGAGCATATTAGGCTTTCTTGTACAGCAGGTTTACGCCGCCGAAGAGGGCACGCATGTTCGCCTTGAGCGTATCGCTAGAGACACCGCGGCCTTCGACTTCGTTGCCGTTCGCTTTCAGCACAATACGGCTGAGGCCACGGCCCGCCCACAGCTTGTCCTTCTCGGGAACGACGAGCTGGCGGTACTTGATGAGTTCGACCGGCATGCCGATTTCGCGCATGAGCATGAGGGCTGCCTCGATGGGGCCTTCGGCCGTCACGGACTTCACCAGCGCCTCGCCATCCTTCTTGAAGTGGAAAATGAAGCGGTTCTCGTCGGGAATGACCTCGATGTTGTTGAACACCAGGCGTCCGTTCACGTTCACACGTTGTTCGCGGAACACGTCCAGCACGCGCTCGGCAGAGAGTTCGCCTTCCTTCTCGCTGCAGGCCTTCAAGATCGGCTGCAGTTCGGCAGCTTCAGCCAAAGACATCTTGTAGCCGAACTTCGTGATAATCTCGTACACGGCGGTACGGCCGCTCTGGCTCGTAAAGCTGAGCGAGTCGTTCTGATGGCGGCCGATGATGGAGTAGTCGATCGGGCGGTAGGCGCCCTTCTTCATGTCCTTCGTCTTGCTTGCGCCATCCTGGTGGATGCCGCTACGGTGCACGATAGCTTCGGCGCCAATCAGCGGGGCACGGCTGTAAATGCTGATGCCGGACCACTGCGAGATGAGAATCGCCGTCTCGTAGATGCGTTCCATGTGGAGTCCGGTATTCACGCCGGAATTGTGCAGTGCGACCGCGACTTCGTAGAAGTTCGTGTTGCCGCAGCGTTCGCCCAGGCCGTTCAGCGCGACTTCGAGCTGCGTTGCGCCCACGAAGAAGCTTTCGACCGTGGCGGCCGTCGCCATGCCCAGGTCGTTGTGGCAGTGCACGGAAATCGTGATGTTCTTCGGCAGAGCCTCGTACACCTGCTTGATCTGGTTCACGTACAGCAGCGGGCGGTAGCGTTCCACGGTGTTCGGCAGGTTGATGGTCGTCGCACCGGCTTCGACCACGGCCTTCAGCACGTCAATGACAAAATCCATGTTCTCGAGACAGTCACCGAAGTGCTCGGCGCTGAATTCCACGTCGCCCTTGTCGCCCACGAGAGACTTCGCGAGCGTCACGCACTTGACGGCCTTTTCCTTGACCTGTTCGGGGGTCAGGTGCAGCACGTGCTCCATGGAGAGCGGGCTTGTCGCGAGGAAGGTATGGATACGCGGGTGCGGCGCAAACTGCACGGCCTCCCAGCAGCGCTGGATATCGCTTTCCACGCAGCGGGCCAAACCGGAAACCACGACGCGCTTTGCCACCTCGTCGCCTTCTTCGGCCATCTTCGCGGTGAGCTGCGCCAGTTCCTTGCAAGACTCGAAATCCATCTCGCTCGAAGCCGGGAAACCGACTTCGGCGCCCTGCACGCCAAGTTTCAGCAGTTGCAGGTAAACATCTTTTTTCTGAGCATTGTTCCAGGGCTTCGGGAGCGCCTGGTTGCCGTCACGCAGCGTGACGTCGTAAAAGAAGGGTTGTCTTGCGTTATTCTCGTTCATTTTTTATCTCCTTGCCCGTCCAATAAGGCGGCAAGCTCTTTTTTTTGACCTAAAAATAGAAATTTGACCATAAAAAGAAGCCCGCATCCTCATTGGAGCGGGCCTTATGGTTTAAATCCTTGGTTAAAACTCTAGAAACGTCTTGAACCTATAACTTAAAAACCGGCACGCGCCCCAGAAGCGCATCCTAGTAGGTTAATAAGTCGTAGATCCAAAATCTTGTTCATATAGCCAAATCTAACAATCTGCCCAGACTTTGGCAAGTGTCGGCCAAAACACGGAGTATAAACAAAAATCCACTGCCGGGGTGACAGTGGACTTTTGCGGCGCTCGACCCGAGGTCCCTACGCTGCTATTGACAAATGTAATTGAAATTCTCGCGAAAAAGCGCTTAGTCATTGTAATATTTGTTTTTACAAAAAATTCGAGGACGTGTTTTAAAAATTGTTTACACAAGAAAATATTTTTAGCACACGCTCCCCTTATTTTTTACCTTTAAAGCGTGATTCTCCTTGTCGCCGAAAAGCCTTCCGTCGCAAACCAGCACTACCGCCCGATGCTTGAACGCATCGAAGGCGAAAAATTTACGCAGGGCGACGGCTGCCTTATCGGCAAGAACCACTGCATTACCTGGTGCGTGGGCCACCTGATTACGCTTGCACCGCTCGACGCCTACCCCGGTTTCGAAGGGGGCTGGAGGCTCTCGAACCTGCCGCTTTTGCCCGAAAAGTTCCGCCTGATGGAAATCGAGAGCACCAAGAAGCAGCTGAACGTGGTGCGCCAGATGATGGAGCAGGCCGATGTGCTCGTGAACGGCGCGGATGCCGGCCGCGAAGGTAACCTGATTTTTGACCTGGTGCTCGACTACACACCCGCCTTCAAGCAGAAGCAAATCAAGCGCCTGTGGGTGAACAGCTATGTGGCTAAGGATCTGGACAAGGCCTGGAAGAACCTGGAAGACGCCACCCAGCGCGTGAACCTGAGCTATGCCGCCCGCCTACGCCAGCGGGCCGACTGGATGGTGGGCCTCAATGCGACGCGAGCCTACACTCTCACGGCGGGCCGCGGGAAGATGATTTCGGTGGGGCGCGTGCAGACGCCGACCTTGAACCTGGTCGTGGAACGCGACGCCCTGGTGGAGCAGTTCAAGGAACTATACTACTACAGCGTCGTGGGGACGTGGAAAGGGTTCCAGGCGCAGTATGTATTAGACGAAAGACGAAAGACGAAAGACGAAAGAGATGCTTCAGCAAAGGAATCTGACAAGAAGTCTGAAGGCCTGAAAGTTGCGGTTTTTGAGAAAGAGGCGGAGGCGAACGCGGTCGTGGAGCGATGCAAGCCGCCCGCACCGGCGACCATCGCAAAAATCGACACGCAGCAAAAGAAGCAGTTCCCGCAAAAGCCCTTCGACTTGACGGAACTGCAGAAAGAAGGCAACAAACGCTTCAAGTTCAGCGCCCAGCAAGTCCTGGACTGCGCACAGAACCTCTACGAAAAGAAACTCCTCACCTACCCGCGTACCGACTCGCAGTACCTGCCCGACACCATGAAGCAGGAAGCCTACGCACTTGCCCAGAGGCTCGCGAGCCCCGAACAGAAGGGCGTGATGCGCAGCGAAAGCGAGAACTTCGTCTTCATCAACTCGAGCAAGGTGACCGACCACTTCGCCATCATCCCGACCGGCGAAACCCCGAACGGGCTCCCTGAAATGGAGCAGAAGATTTACGATTTGGCGAAGGAACGCTTTATACAGGCATGGCTCAAGCCGTATGTATGGAGCGAGATGGAGGTGGTGTTACAGACGAGAGACGAGAGACGAGAGACGAGAGATAAGTTCACTGAGCCTGCCGAAGTGAACGACAATTCGGCCCTTCGACAAAGCTCAGGGACCTTTTCATCGGCCTTGGATCTCTTTAGGTTAAAACTGAAGCGGAATGAGGATTTGGGTTTCCGCACCATCGTCAAAGAGACGAAAGACGAAAGACGAAAGACGAAAGGGAAAAAAGGAGACGCCTCTGGCGATTCCAAGGATGCTAACGCCGAGGGCAAGGGAGACAGCGACGAGATTACGAACATTGTCGAGGCGTTCCCGGAATGGAACGTCGGTGATACGACCCCGTTCGACAGCGTAGAACTGCAGAAGAAAAAGAAGAGCAAGCCCAAGTACTACACCGAGGCGACGCTCCTTGCCGCGATGAAGACTGCCGGAAAGCAAATCGAGAACGAAGAACTCGCCGAAGCCATGAAGGACCGCGGACTCGGAACACCGGCCACGCAGGCAGGCATCATCGAGACGCTCAAGAAGCGCGGGTTCATCGAAGCGCAAAAGAATTACCTGGTCAGTACCGCCCGCGGGCGCGAAGTCATCGCCCTGATGGACGAGAAGGTCAAATCGCCCGAGATGACCGGCGAATGGGAATACAAGCTCTCGCAAGTGGAAAAAGGGACGCTCACCCCGGTGGAGTTCCGCGACGGCATCGTGGAGTACGTCAAACAGCTTTTCGCTGACTTGCACGCCCGCTATGCCTGCCAGTTCGAGCGCGAGACCGTGACCGATGCCATCAACTGCCCCAAATGCGGTGGCGCGCTCGACGTAGCCCCGTGGGGCTACGTGTGCCCGAACGCCGAATGCGGCTTCAAGTTCGGGCACACCGTGGCAGGCAAAATGCTCGCCCACTCCGAAGTCAAGGCGCTCCTTGCCGGCGAAACCGTCGGCCCGCTTTCCGGATTCAAGAGCAAGAAGGGCTCCGAATTTTCGGCCAAGCTCACATTCGACAAAGAATTCAACATCCAGTTCGCTTTCGAGAGCGACGGCAAGTTCCACGGGCAAAAGACAGATTACAAGTGCCCGCTGTGCGGCGAGACGCTGGAAGAGAACAAGAACACCATCTTTTGTACAGGAGATCCCCGCCCGGAGGCGGGGATGACAAAGGCGTGTAACTTTACCCTCTTTAAAAACATCGCAGGGCATGTGCTGACGGCGGCAGAAATCAACGAACTGTTCACGAACGGTCGCACCCCGCTCATCCAGGATTTCAAGAGCAAGAAGGGCACGGAATTCGCAGCCTGCCTCAAATGGGGCGAAGGAGACGACAAAGGCCGCGCGGTTTTCGAGTTCCTGCACCGCAACCTTCCCTGCCCCGTTTGCGGCGACCAGTTGCGCTTCCGCAGCGGCAAGGTAAACCAGGACGGCACCGAAACGACCCATGCGGCCTACATTTGCATGAACCCGCAGTGCGGCTACGGAATCCCGCAAGTATTCTATCAGCGCAAATTTAGCGACGAGGAAGTCGAAAACCTGCTCAAGAACAAGTTCACGCCCGTTCTCGAGCCGTTCAAGAAGAACGAAACCACCTTCCGCGCAGCGCTGGAGATCCGCGAGGGCGGCAAACTCGCCTTCAACAAGCTCACCGTCGAAGTAATACAAGAAAAGCTTTAGAATTTGCTATTATAAGAATTACAGAAACTTTTTTCATATATTTAACATCAAGGGATTGGGCAAGGAAGAAACTATGAAAAAAATCTTCTTTTTTATCGTCTGTACGCTACCCTGGTTCGTCTGTTGCAGCAACAGCGAAAGCCCCGAGAACCAGGATTCAGTTATCGACGAAACATCCGAAGTACTCACTGATTCCATCCCCGAAACAAACGATTCTCTTCAAGGCAAGGACTCGACTACCGACACTGTTCCCGAAGTGAGGGACATCGAAGGAATGATCCTGCTTTCTGGCGGCACCGTTACCTTAGGATCCAACGACAAAGAATTCAAGGCAGACGAAAAACCAGCCATGAAAGTCAACCTCGATTACAATTTCTACATGGGCATCCACGAAGTCACCTGCGGCGAATACGCCATCGTGGCAAAAAAGGCAAAGCTCAAAACTTTTGGCTCCTGCAAAAACGATTCACTCCCCATCACCAACATAACCTACTACGATGCCATCCTGTACGCAAACGCCAAGAGCAAACTGAACAAACGAGATACGGTATACACCTACAAAAAGGCAATCTATAACGAAAAGCATTGCACCCATCTGGAAGGTCTGGCAGTCCATTTAGACGTTGACGCGTTTAGGCTTCCCACCGAAGCCGAGTGGATCTATGCGGCGACACGGGCTTGGAACGTCAAGAAGAGTTGGAATAGCGAGAACTCAGGCTACGCACTGCACCGCGTATGCAGCATCGGCGCTGATTCCGCTGGATTCTGCGACATGGCGGGCAACGCACTGGAATGGGTGAACGACTGGATGGGAAAATTCCGCGACACAACCGTCACCAACTATGCAGGCGCCCCGGATGGAGGAGAGCAGGGAGAACGAGTTGTCAAGGGCGGCTACTACTCATTTTCTACAAAGCAACTCAACCCCTACAGCCGCGGAGACGTTTATACTGTAACATCTTCAACAAGGGCCGAATACGTCGGATTCAGACTCGCTGCAGGAATCATCCCCAATGCGTTATGGATGGGAAGCGACGGAAAAGCCCAAACAAGTGCTATTACGGCACTTGCGGGAAACGAAGATGTCAAATCTATTACAGGCTCATACAACGTCAAGCTGGCATTCCGCAATGACGTTTCCGGGAACATATCCTACATAGACTACCAGAACATTCCCATTTCCATTCAGGAAATCACCGACGGCATAGACGCCTACCACCCCGAGATTTCACCGAACGGAAGCTGGGTCGCATTCTGTACGGGCATGGAAGGAATCTCGGGAAAATCAACCATCTACGTGCAAAGCCTCGACGAAGATTCGACAATTCAAGTAAAGCTCAATAGCAACAGCGCTGCCATTCCGCGATGGCATGTACTCGACAACGGAGACACGGTTATCGTCTATGTGAGCGATGCCGGGAACAACAAGGACGACGCCACATTCAAGAGTACGTCCACCTGGCAGGTCAGGTTCTCCAACGGCAAGTTCGGCAAGCCGCAAAAGCTCTTCGACGGGGCTTACCACGGAGGCATCAGCGAAGACGGAAAACTCGCTGTATCGGGAGCAAGATTACTCCGCGCACGCCTATCGGGAAAAGACAAAATCTGGTACAACAGCGAACAGGCATGCAACGCCTCGCTGGCACAGGACGGAACAAAGCGGACGGCATTCCTTGATTTCGGAGGCAAAACAGGACGAGATTTCGCAGGCACCTCTTACGCGACCCACCAGAGAATTCTCATTGCGGACAGCAACGGGAAACTCATACAGACCCTCGAAGCTCCGAGCGGCTACACCTTCGACCATACCGAATGGGCTACTAACGGGGCTAAATCCATTATTGCAGCCACACTCACCAATGTTAACGGGGCCCACACAAAAATTGTCCTTGTAGATCCCGACGACAACAGCGTCACCGAACTCGCAGAGGGCGAAGAACTTTGGCACCCGAACTTATGGATAAAGAAAAAATTTATAATCCCAAGTTCAAGCAGCACAGCTATCAGCAGTAGCAGCATATCACCAGATTCTGCCGAAACAAGTTCTAGCGAGTCAATAACACCGCCAGAGCCCGAATTTAAGCTTGATTTAGATAGTGCTGGAATTTATTACAATTCATCGGGAGCACATGACAAAGCAGACCAATGGCGCTATAAAATGGAATTTTTATGGCAATATAAGGATACAGCAAACGTGGCCATTATTGGTTCTTCGCGAACCTATTTC
>Ga0265298_10011002_pt1 | contig 10634 bp, 7 predicted proteins | sample AusTroGonzalo_MG_3_FD_193486 | JGI IMG/M metagenome (GOLD analysis project Ga0265298, IMG submission 193486) | Bovine rumen microbial communities from tropical cattle in Woodstock, Queensland, Australia - Gonzalo_01 | ecosystem: Host-associated > Mammals > Digestive system > Stomach > Rumen ... | reverse complement strand
GGACGGGGAGCGAAAGCGCGAGGAACACCGGGAACGAAGCATCCGAGAACTCTATGCCGTAAACGAGCGCTCCGGACCAAGCTTGGTGATCGGGATCGGGCCGCGGATCATACACGCCCGTCTTTTCCGAAGAAATCCAAGCAACGCCAAGAGGTGCAGAGAACGTAATCCCGAACGACTGGACAATGCCAGCACGCCCGCGATAACCATAAGCGATTGATGCACCCACGGACGGCGGAGTAAAGGCGCCGAGGTCGTTTTCGCCATACGGCTTGAAACGGTACTCGAACCGATCGTCGGAATGATCGTAATCTTTCCAATAGGAATCGTTGAACTCGTTCTCGCCCGAAATCAGATGCATCGCGAACGGATGCGTATAGGTAAGTCCGTACAGCCAGATTCCCTTGTCCGTATCGCGGCTGTAATCCCAACCGAGCGTAAGCGAATAGAGACCGGAACCCTTCTGGAAACTCGAGGGCAAAATCATCTCGGCACCGTCGGTACCGCGCTTGATGTCGTACTGTCCGGTCGGAATGGAAAGAGATGCCGACAGCGACGCCGCGCCTCCGCTACCGATAGTTTTCGAGAAATCGAACGACATATCCCCGAAGCCGCCTGTACTGCGGTCTACCGGCGCCTGGTTGCTTCGGTACTGCACCTCGCCCCTATGCGACATCCAGGGAAGAGTCACACCCAGTTTGGTCGACCAAGTCGGCTTGACGGAAAAATGCGGAGAAAGCGTAAGCGCCGAAAAGTTCTGGCCCACGCTGTACTTCGTGAACACTTCCGTTTCGAGGTAGCCGCCCGACACGCCCTGGCCAATCCACTTGATCCCGTCACCGGAACCGCCACCGGAACCGCCAGCACCGCAACCGCCGATGGACTCCCATGGAGTCGAGACATCGACCGGAGATTCAAAACCGACAAAGAATGCACCCGCGACAGCAAAGGCCACCAACAAACCGAATCCGATATTTCTCTGTGTCATGGCAAGCCTCACGGAAGTTTAACTAAGAAACCGTAACTCGTCCCTGTCGCAAGATAGCGGCTATCAGGAGAACGTCCACCAATCATGGGAACAGGCGCAACCTCGCGGACATCGCCGACCCACTCCAGGGTAAGGTCCGAGGCCGTCCCCGCAGTAAGCCGGATTTCACGCATTGCCGTACGCCCGATGGAGCCGTCCTGAACGGACTCAAGCGTATAGTCATTCCTGTTGGACGACAAATCCAAATTCGAAACAAATTCCGCCCACACGACGAACAAGCGGTTTTCCAGCTTGAACCAACGGGGCATGGCCGGATCGTTCAACATCCCGGCAACCTTCTCAATCTTGATGGGTTCAGCATCCTTGGAAAGTTCCTGGACGTAGGCTTCCAAGTTGGAGCCGTCAACCAGGTTATAGACGACAAAATGCCCATCCGGAGAAATCATCGGGTTCTCGAGGGATTTGCCGTTGTAGCCTTTCGGCAGTTTCAATTTCACTTCCTTGCCGCCATTCGCAAAATCGCGGAACACGAATTCGCTGACCTTCTTGCCGTCGCCTTTCGTCCTCACAAAGACAAGCCGCACGTTGTCCGTCCCGAAGAAGCCGCTGATTGTCGTATCGGACGCAGCAGTGTCAACCTCCGTTACGGTCGGGTCAACCCAAATATGCGGATCCCCATACTCGCTTTCCTCTTTTTTGTAGAACACGAAACGTTTCTTGTCCGAAATGCGGATAGCAATGATGCCATAGTCCAAATTGCCAACGTCACAAACCTTGCTCCCCGTGACATCGTAGGCGCGGAGCGATGCAATAAAGTTGGGATGCGTGCTCCATTCCGGATCCTGGAACTGGCAATCTCCATTGGCCGTATCGCGCATCAAGTACCAAAGAACATGCTCCGCCGTATCGGAAATAGTCAGTCGGTCATGCTGGAGAACCCTGTTCCCATTTTTTTTGTTATCAACTACATTATATACCGAATCGGGCGCAGTCACCCCAAGGTCGCCGCTGAAGTTGAGCCACAGCATTGATGCCGGGAACTTCTCTGGATCCTGCGAGACCGAGGGATTACAGATTTGCGCATTCTGATTCTTCGGAGGAGGCAACTTATTTACCGGGAACACCGTCCCTATCTCGGAACTGACGGCCGATTCATTCGAGGAACCATCACCCGCAGAAGCCACATAGGGCTCGGGAGAATAACAAGCAACCAACAGCAAGGCCGGCAAATATTTAAAAAAGTTTTTTCTCATCAGAATTTAATATAGCATTGTTGGATTCAGGCATTGATTACCAAACCCGCTTTTTTAAACTTTTCGCGAATCAATTGCAAGTCATGCTGGTACGGATTCCTCACAAAATCCTCAAAAGCCCACTGTGTCGGATGAAAAACGCCCTTGGAATAGGTCAAAAGCATGTCCAGCCAAACACCCTTGCCCGCATATAGTTTATACGGACCCCGCTTGTAACTCGGCAGCACGACCTTGTCCAAGTCCATGTAGCCGATGTCGATATTCACATTTCGCGCCGACTGGCTAGCGGCAAGGGAGAGTTCGAGGGCGTTGCTGCGCTCCTTCTCCTGTGCGATCGTTTCGGCAGGAATCGTCTTCTCAAACGACACCACTCCGCGATAGAGGTCCTTCCCCATTTCGGGTTCGTAATAGCCGGTGCGGTCGAATGCGAAAAGCTTGCCCCTGTGTCGAACCGGCCCCCACGTTTTTTCCAGGGCTTCAACGACTTCAGGATTCCAGCTTTCCCCCTTCTGCAAAACAAAGGCAATCAGCTGGACTTGCTCAGAATATTGGGACGCTTTCATGTTATCGCCTTCTAGCCTAGTGGGGCATAATCATAAGATTTTTCTTTATGACATCAAGTTGCTGCGCACTGAATCCCACAATCGGGACATCCGATTCCAAAGGGAACATAAAGTTGGATGCGTCGGGACACTCCGAAATGTCTAAATCGGAACGGAGAGTTCCGGTGAAATCAAATCGAGGAGCCAGTTGCCGTAAAGGCCGCCTGAAGTCCGCAGCCGCCTTGAACCCCGTAGCCATAGCCCTGCCCTTCGATTTCTGGAAGCAATAGGGCGTATCCGTGAACCCGTCGTCAAAAATGGAATAGTCCCCGTTCGCATCCTGGTCCGAAACAGTCGCTGTCGTGTGCCGCAGGCCGAAGAAGTGCCCCGTTTCGTGCAATGCGGTGAGCACAATGCGATTTGCATCGATTACATGATCGACGCCGTTCAATCGGTTATGGTTAGCGACAACGACCGTGCTGCCGTCACCACCCCCCAGATTGGCGCCGAACATGTCCGAAAGCCCAAGAAGACCATCCTGCTTAAACCGATGGACAAGGACAATATCCAGAGCCTCGAAAACATCCTGTTCAGGCCAACCGCCTAGTTCCGTCAACATGAGGTCTTCCGAGGTCCGCCCAGCAATCCACGGCTCCGAGTTCGGGTACCTTTTTCCGACATTCGGATGCTTGTTCGCATACCGCACATAAACGGTATCTATCTTGACGCTCGTATAAAACTCTTCGAATTTCTTGCGGAGCATGACGGCCAGGCTATCAAAACTCACACCGAGATCCTTGATTTTTCCCGCTACAATAAGGTTGACGGAGAAATGATCCGAATACCCACCACTACCTTTTAGCCGGACATTCCTGGTCCGTCCCTCGTAAAAATCTTTTCCGTCATTCAAGCTTGTAATCCAAACGGCACGGTCACTTTCCTCGCATACAAAACTATACACGTAACGACCATTCGACACCGATGGCTTTATGGTACGGACCCATGACGCGGCATATGACTTGACGCGATCGTTCCAATAGACACGAAACAGGCGGAGCTGGGGTGTTTTTGAGACAGACACATCCACATCGAACGACAACTCGTACCGGCCATTGGGATGGACGGGAATTCTCACTCCGTGCGCAAGATTCGCATCCACCGAATCTCCGGGAACGTTGTCGTTCGGAATCAATGTGAACTGCAAACTGCTATCGGGCAAAAAATCGTCATCCGGTTCAGGAGCTTCCAGCGTATTACATGCAACAAAAAAAATCGCGAAGGCTACCGCGAAAAGGAATTTTTTTTGACAAAAAAACTTCATTAAAACGTCTTATAGGAAAAGATTTACCCCCAATGTACAAAAAAAAGGCGCAGTAAAATGTTTTTAAAAATTCAGGATGCACTTTTGTCCGCAAAAAAAGTATTCATCGACCTGCTTGCACCCATCGTAGGCAAGCCGGCACTCACTAGCGCACTAGTCCTCATGGGGACATACGCCAGTTTTGATTTTCCTGCATACGCCCCGGCACTTTTGCTCACGCTAGCGGTTGCGAACCACTTCTTTCCACGTTCAAGGCAGTGGGTCGTATTCCTGAGCCTTGCCGCAGGTATCTTAAGCTACGATTTTGCGAACAACAGCGCTTGGCAATATTTTCCCTTGTCCGGAAAACGTTCTCCATACGAGCCCGGACTACAGATTCCTCCCGAAGACGGATGCGGGCGAGTAGAATCTGTCATTCGCAGAGCCAAAGGGAACGCATACATCGTAGAAACAAAGAACGGAGATGTATCCTACCGCGTCAGAATCGCAGAGCGCAAGATGCAGGACAGGTCAAAAGCAAAAAAAGCTCCGCGAGAAATGCAAGAACCCATGGTGTTCATAAACGACACGACGATGGAAACAGGAGCACAACGGTACACCGTGACAAGCGAGCCCATTGCGGGAATCCCCCGACAAGGAAACTGGACTGGCAAGGCTTTCACCGAAAAGGCCGAACTTGCAATAAAAACGGACGAGAATGCAGCAACAATGCCGGCGGCGAATCCGGGCGATACCCTGTGCTACACGGCATCGTGGTACCCGGTGTCGCCCCCGCGGGTGCCGGGCGCGTTCGACACCCGCGGCTGGCTCAAGAGCCAGGGATTCGCCGCGTACGGACGTTTCAAGGATTACAGGATTATCGGCAGCCGCTGGACTCCCGAGCGGACCTTCGCCAACTTCCGCAAGTGGATACAGACACGCTTCGCCGACTACCTCGACCCCGCCGAGACCGGACTCCTGCTGGGCCTTCTCGCCGGCGACCGGAGCGGCATTCCCGAAGCCCTCCGCAGCGATTTCCAGCGGTCCGGACTCGTGCACGTACTCGCCATCAGCGGTTTTCACGTCGTCCTCCTCGCAGGCATCCTCATGATTTTCCTCAAGGCGACCGGGCTCCCCCTGCGCGCCGTACGGATTATCGCCGTCGCCTTGCTGTTCCTCTACATTCCCGTCACAGGCGGTTCCCCCGCCGTACGCCGCGCCGTCCTCATGTTCTCCGTACCGCAAATCGGCGCGCTCTTCCAGCGCCCCGCCAACACGATGAACAGCCTCGGGGTCGCCCTCATCATCATCCTGCTCCCCGAGCCGGGCATCCTCTGGAATCCCGGCTTCCAGCTCTCCGTCGCGGCCACCGCGGGCATCCTTATCGGAAGCCCGCTCAACCCGTTTGCCAACTTCCCGGAATCCCTGAAGAAGAACAAACTCTGGAACACACTCCGGGCTTTCGCCATCGACCCCACCTATGTTACCATGTGCGCGACCCTCGCCACCGCCCCGTTCCTCGTCCACCATTTCAAGACACTCTCCCCGATGGCCTGGCTCGGGAACATCGTGGTCGTCCCCGGAATTTCGTGGGGCATGCAGGCCGGCCTTTTCGCCCTGATTTCACCTATCGATTTTCTCCGCGAGCACTTCTGCTACGCCGCCAGTTTCTTCTTGCGCCTGGCAAGCCTCCTTACACGACTCATCTCGGATTCCGCTATCGCCTCCGTCACCATCGGGCCATTCAGCCCGGCCATCCTTTTGCTCATCGGTTTCGCACTGACCTTCATTCCCGCAATCCGGCGCAACAGAATCGCCCGCATCTATTGCTTCTCGTGCCTAGCCCTTTTCGCCGGGATATTCTGTTACAACAGCTACGCCAAGGTAACGCATCCAACGTGGAAACTGACGACCATCGATGTCGGGCAAGGCGACAGCCATCTCGTCGAGGCACCGTCGGGCAGGCATTTCCTCGTGGACGCCGGCGACAACAGCAGGCAAGATTCCGGCAAAGACATCATCGTTCCGTTTCTGCAACACATCGGCGTGCGGGAACTTGACGCGCTCATCATCACGCACCCCGACAAGGACCATTTCGGCGGCGCCAAATCCATCCTGAAAACGTTCCCCGTCAAAGAACTCTGGGCAAGCGACTGCGCCATCAAGGAACGCAAACCCGAATGGCAACAAGTCATCCAGGAAGCCCGGAAAAGAAACATTCCCATCCGTAAAATCCACCGCGGCATCCTATGGAAAGAAACCTATTTCGAAATGCAGACCATCCACCCGCGAAACGACATCTGCGTCGAAGCCAACGAAGGGAGCATCACGCTCCGGCTCAAGGGACTCGGCCATTCCGCCATTCTCACCGGAGACCTCACGGTCAAAGGCGAAAAAGAAATCATGAAAACAGACGCTTATCTGAAAAGCGACGTGCTAAAGCTCGGGCACCACGGCTCCAAGACGTCCAGCAGCGTACCTTTCCTGAACGCCGTCAATCCCGCGTACGCTATCATCCCGAGCGGGAAAAACAACCGGTTCCGCCACCCGAGCAAAGAAGTCGTGCGGAGACTCGATTCGTTGGACATTCCCTACATCAACACGGCAGAACGGGGAAGCATATCGATTACGTTCTCCGAAGACACCACCATTATCCAGACCATGCTGGAATAGGTTCTTTTTTTGTAGAGCTACTTTTTGGAAAGAGCCTTCAGCGTGATTTCGTGCAACAGCCCGTTCGTCGCGACGCTAGTGAAGCCTTCGTAAATCGGGGCAGTCGGCTTGCCATTTGCATCGAACAAGTCGGTTTTGCCATCGATGGTACTGAACTTGCCGCCCGCTTCTGCAAACAGCAGCGGATACGGAGCGATATCCCACAGGGAGACGACCGGATCCACCATGATTTCGGCACGACCAGCGGCCACGAGATAATAACCGTAGCAATCGCCCCAACCGCGATGCAAGCGGGCGCTACGACGGAGCTTCGCGAAACCTTCGCCAAAGCCCTTGTCTTCCATCGTATTGACCGTACCCGAGAGCACGAGCGCATCTTCAATCTTTTCAACCTTCGAGCAGTTCACCGGGCGACCATCCAAAAAGGCGCCACCGCCATTCACCGCCCACACGGCAGTATTCATCGCCGGAATGCGGATCAGGGAACACACGGGGACATTCTTCTTGTAGAGCGCAATGAGCGTACCGAACAGGGGAACGCCATGCACGAAAGCCTTTGTGCCGTCAATCGGGTCGATGACCCACTGGTATTCCGCATCGGGACTCTCGATTCCGAACTCCTCGCCAATCACGCCGAAACCCGGAGTTTCCTTCGCCCAAAATTCGCGGGCCAGTTCTTCCGTACTCTTGTCGGCGATTGTCACCGGAGTATTGTCCTTTTTCCATTCGACGCCAACACCGGACTGGAAATACTTCAGAATATTTTCCTGAGCCATTTCCGCCGTCTTGAGCGCGATTTTCAAGAACTCCAGATTTTCTGCCGTCGCGGACATCTTAGGCCTCCGCTTTCCATTTCTTGACAAGCATCACGAGGAATTCGTTTTCTTCGGGCGTGCCGATAGTGACGCGGATGTATTCCGGCATACCGAAGCTTGTGAGACCGCGGACAATCATGCCGTTCTTTTCCAGGAACGAAACGAGTTCACGGGCGCGTTCACCAATCTTGATGCAGATAAAATTCGCCTGAGTCGGGAGCACCTTGAAACCGAGCGCAGTAAATTCGCGGGTAAGAACCTCGATTCCATCGGCATTCATCTTGCGGGTCGCTTCCACGTGTTCCTTATCGTCGAGAGCCGCAATCGCAGCTACCTGTGCCGCCTGGTTCACGTCGAACGGGGGCTTTACCTTCCAGAGGTGGCGCACCACATCCGTACTTGCGATGGCATAACCGATACGCAAACCGGCAAGCCCATAAATCTTGCTGAACGTCCTGTTGATGAAAAGGTTCGGGTATTCATCAAGGGCGGCAAACATGTTCGGATAATCCGCAGCGGTTGCGAACTCCGAGTAGGCCTCGTCCAAGAACACCAGCACATTCTGCGGAACCTTCTTCAGGAATTCGCGAATCTCGGATTCGGTGTAGTACGTGCCCGTCGGGTTGTTCGGATTGCAAATGAAGGCTACGCGGGTTTTACTGTCAATGGCCTTCGCCAAGTCGTCAAGCGATGTTTTCGCATCGCCCTCGCCCACGCCGATGAATTCGGCACCGTTCGAAAGCGTCGTAAACTTGTACACGGAAAAAGTCGGCGTAATGCCCACGCAGTTGTCGCCCTGGCGGATAAAGGCCTTGCCGACCATGTCGATAATCTCGTCAGATCCGTTGCCGACGACAATCTGCTCCGTCTTCACGCCATATTTCTTGGCAATGGAGCGGATAAGCGTCGGAGCATCGCCACGCGGGTACAAGTGCAGGCAGTCCGCAATCTTATGGAACGCCTCGACCGCCTTCGGGGAGGCTCCAAGCGGATTTTCGTTGGAAGCCAACTTTACAATCTTCTTGAGACCATACTGTTCACGGATTTCCTCGATGGATTTTCCGGGAACGTAATCGGAAAGCTTAGACAGTTCTGGACGCGGTTCAATCATAGTTACCTCTATTTACGCGATAAAATTTAGCTAACTTTTAAACGTATGAGAAAAGTCCTGACAGCCCTACTCGTCATTCTGGCCACAAATGTATTTGCCCTCGACAACATCTGGGATATGCGCTATACATTCGGACCCGACAGCAGGCCGTCCCCCAAACTGGGTTTTGGATTAGGAGCCCGATCGGATTTCAACCCCGACGTTCTTTTCCCCATCAACATCACTGGCCGACTAACCCGTAATTTTGATATCGGATCAAAAGTCAACATCCAGACCTCCGACAAGATGAACCACTTGCAAGCGTCCCTTGACATCGGAGGTCGATTCAGATTTGATCAAACCACCTTTTTTGAATTGGACGGTTACTTTGGTCTAAACAGAAACAACGGCAGTGCCATTGTACTTACAATCGGTTCCGACCAGGTTATCTCTAAAAATTTTCTGAACTACTACGAAGCCCGCGCCGGCGTCCTAGACGGCGTCGCTGGCGACGGGGGATACGTAAAATTTGCATTGGGAATGACACCGACACTCATTTTCGGACGCCTATTGCGCTGCATGGTGGAAGTCAACGCATCAGGCAGTGCAGGACATCTCCGCAGGGATTTCATGATAGACATCCTGCCTAAATTCGAATTGACACTCGGAAATGTCCGAATTCGCTTAGACTTTGACATCGGCGTCATGCAAGAAAAGAACAACAACCGCAAGGGAATTGGTCTTTACGTGATGACGGCGTTGTAGCTTTTTACCTCACCACAAATTTCTCGCCGTCATAGTCGATGGTTACCGGCTTTGCGGCACTCACTTCGCCAGCAAGGATTGCATGGCTCAGCGGGCGTTCCACGTTCCTTTCCAGGTAACGCTGGATCGGGCGGGCGCCGAATTCCGGCTGATAGGCACCATCGGCAATCGCTTCGAGCGCCTTGTCGGTCAGCGTGAGCTGCAGATCCTGACGGGCGGCACGTTCGGCGAGTCCCTTGAATTTCAACTTCACGATGTCCTTGATCTGCGGCTTCGTTAAGCTCTGGAACACCAGCACTTCATCCAGACGGTTCAGGAATTCCGGCCTGAAGAATCCACGGAGTTCCGGCTCGATTTCCTTCAAGGTCACAGGCTTTGCATCACCCGCGCGGTTCTGGAAATGAGCGGCGCCAAGGTTCGACGTCATCAGAATCAAGGTGTTCTTGAAGTTCACGGTACGGCCCTTGCCATCGGTCAGTCGACCGTCGTCAAGCACCTGCAACAGCGTGTTAAACACGTCGGGGTGAGCCTTCTCAATTTCGTCGAGAAGAATCACGCAGTACGGATGCGTACGCACGGCTTCGGTCAGCTGGCCGCCTTCTTCGTAGCCCACGTATCCCGGAGGCGCACCAATCAAACGGCTCACGCTGTGCTTTTCCATGTATTCGCTCATGTCGATACGCACCAGGGCTGCCTCGCTGTCGAACAGTTCGGTCGAAAGCGCACGAGCCAATTCCGTCTTGCCGACACCTGTCGGGCCCAAGAACAAGAAGCTACCAATCGGCGCATTCTCTCGGCTAAGGCCACTACGGTTACGCAAGATGGCTTCAGAGACAGCCTCCACTGCTTCGTCCTGGCCAATCACGCGGGCGTGCAGACGTTCGTCCAAGTGCAACAACTTGGCCTTTTCGCCTTCGCAAAGTTTCGTCACCGGAATTCCGGTCCAACGGCTCACCACGAGGGCAATCGTCTCTTCAGTCACCTCTTCGCTCAAGTCGCCGTCGCTGGCGGACTTCTTGATTTCTTCCGTCTTCGCGGCGATTTCCTTTTCGAGGTTCACAATCTTGTTGTACTTAAGTTCGGCGGCGCGGTTCAAATCGTAGCGAGCTTCGGCCTGCTCCATCTCGTCCTTCGCTTGCTGCAAGGATTTCTTGAGGCCCTGCAACTCGGCGTTCTTCGCGCGCCTCTCCTGCCAACGGTCCTGCATC
>Ga0265298_10011001_pt1 | contig 10634 bp, 4 predicted proteins | sample AusTroGonzalo_MG_3_FD_193486 | JGI IMG/M metagenome (GOLD analysis project Ga0265298, IMG submission 193486) | Bovine rumen microbial communities from tropical cattle in Woodstock, Queensland, Australia - Gonzalo_01 | ecosystem: Host-associated > Mammals > Digestive system > Stomach > Rumen ... | reverse complement strand
ACTGCTCCTGAGTCACTTCATACTTGCCCATCCAGTACCCCTTGGTCAATGTCACCTGATGCTGGACTTCATTACTCCATCTGCCCACTTCGTCTGACGGGCTGCCCATCGTAAACGTGCCCGGTTCGATCCAGTTCAGGTCCAGGTTGATTGTATTCGACAGCGGGATAGTCATATTTTCTCCCTCACTTCCCCAGGAGGTGCATACCAGCGCCACGCGGAACCCGTAATTGTAGCCAAGGTCGCCCACGTAACTGCAGTTCCGAACCGCCGACCGGCAGTAGGACGCGGTCCTGTTCCAGTTGCCGCCGCGCAGCACGCGGCGCAAGCCCGTATCAGGACCTTTGGGATCGGTCACGGGTGTGGTCGGATAATCCTTTTCATACCAGTCCAGACACCATTCCCATACATTCCCATGCATGTCATAAAGCCCCCAGGCATTGGGTTGCTTTTGCCCCACAGGATGAGTCGTACCTTTCCATGTCCAATTTCCTTCACTATCAAACTCTCCGCTATTGTACCCATACCAGCCCACTTCATCCATTTCGGAACATTGCTCCGTATCTGACAAATTTTTCCCATTGTTCAGGGCGGTCGTTGTTCCGGCGCGGCAGGCATATTCCCATTGGGCTTCGGTCGGCAGGGTGTACTCATACCCCTCCGGCAGACGGCCCGCGGCCTTCTCCTGCGCGGTCAGCCTGGCGCAGAAATCCCTCGCGCCACCCCAAGTCACATATTCAACGGGATTATTATCTCCACTGAAATGAGATGGATCCAATCCCATGACTGCTTTGTATTGGGCCTGAGTCACTTCATACCTGCCCATCCAGTAACCCTTGGTCAGGGTCACCTGATGCTGGACTTCATTCTCCCATCTTTCATCATTATCCCTGCCCAGTTCATCTTTCGGACTGCCCATCAGGAACGTACCCGGTTCGATCCAGATCATGGTCAAATCCACACCGACCGGCATCGGAATGACGATACTCTTATCCGGAAGTGTCTCCGTGATCATCTGATAGATATTGTAAGTCACAGTATATTTCCCGATACCCTTGGCAGTTTCAAACGGTATCGTGATCACAGAGCTGTCAGGATAGCTGTAACTGGCTGCATTGGCGCTGCCTGTCATCACGGCACCAGATGTCAGTTTGTCACCAGCCAGCAAACCGGAAGCTGAAGCGATGCTGTAGCTGGAGGTCAGCGGTGTTCCGTCATACACCTTGCTGTCGTAGATCGTAATGGTCAACGAAGGCCGGGTGATCGTCTGATTGATGAGGTAGGTCACATCATAGTTGGCGATACCCATCTTGGTCTCGAACGGTGTCGTGATCGTGGATGTACCCGGATAGCTGTAAGAACCAACCTCAGAACCTGCGCTTGTGACAGCACCGGCTGTCAGCCCGTCGTCTGCCATCAAACCGAAAGCTGGCGCGTTGCTGTAGGTGGAAACCAGCGGAGTTCCGTCATACGACTTGGTATCGTTGATCATAATGGTCAATACTCTTTTTTTACTCTTCGTGAGTACCACACGGAAACCGAGGTCGCTGTTGGTCATGGAAATGCTGCCGGTTTTCCGGGCCGCGGAACGACAATCCTTGGCCTCACAGTTGTAGTAATCATAACTGCCTCCGCGCCGGGCACGGTAGTCGTCTGTGCCCTCTCCCACCGGATCGGTCACCGCTTCCGTCGGATACTTGCTCTTCCTGTCCAGACACCATTCCCATACATTCCCGTGCATGTCATACAGGCCCCAGGCGTTCGGCTTCTTCTGACCTGCCGGATGCGTGTCATCGCTGTTGTACTTGTACCAGCCCACTTCATCCAGATTGGGACATTTACCATAGATTTCATCCTCTGTCTCAATATTGGTTCCATTGTTGAAAGCGGTCGTGGTTCCGGCACGGCAGGCATATTCCCACTGTGCTTCAGTCGGTAATGTGTACATATATCCCTCCGGCAAGAGGCCCGCGGCTTGTTCGATCGCCGTCAGTTTGGCGCAGAACGTCATCGCGTCATTCCAGCTGACATTCTCTACCGGGCGATCGGCACCTGTAAAACGGGAAGGATTTTCACCCATGACGGCTTCATACTGCGCCTGAGTGATCTCATACTTGCCCATCCAGTAGCCCTGTGTCAGGGTCACCTGATGCCGGGTCTCATCACCAGAGCGGCCCAGTTCATCCTCCGGACTGCCCATCAGGAATGTGCCCGGTTCGATCCAGTTCAGATCCAGAGCGACCTCGTTCGACAGCGGAACAGTGATATTCTCGCCGGGGGATATCTTCTTAATGATACTCTGCTTGATGACGTAGGTCACAGTGTAGTTCCCGATACCCTTGGCAGTTTCAAACGGTGTGCTGATCACGGAACTGTCAGGATAGCTGTAGATGCCCATATCTCCGCTGCTTGTCATCACGGCGCCGTCTGTCAGTTCGTCATACCACCCCAGACCGGCGGCTGCCGCCTTAAGGTAGCTGGAAACCAGCGGAGTTCCGTCATACTTCTTGCTGTCGTTGATCGTAATGGTCAGCGGAGCCGGGGTGATCATCTGATTGATGACGTAGGTCACATCATAGCTGGTGATACCCATCGCGGTCTCGAACGGATCAATGATCACGGAGTTGAGAGGATAATTGTAACTGCCCGCATTGCCACTGCTTGTTTGCACGCGACCAAATGTCAGAGAGTCACCCGGCATCAGACCTGTGACTGTCGCGATGCTGTAGTCGGATACCAGCGGATTTCCGCCATACACCTTGCTGTCGTTGATCGTAATGGTCAACGAAGGCCGGGTGATCGTCTGATTGATGACGTAGGTCACATCATAGTTGGCGATACCCATCGCGGTCTCGAACGGTGTCGTGATCGTGGATGTACCCGGATAGCTGTAAGAACCAACCTCAGAACCTGCGCTTGTGGCAGCACCGGCTGTCAGCTTGTCGCCATCCAGCAAACCGGATGCTGAAGCGATGCTGTAGACGGAGGCCAGCGGATTTCCGTCATACACCTTGCTGTCGTTGATCGTAATGGTCAATGTGCCTTTATCACTCTTCTTCGAGAGTGCCACACGGAAACCGTGATTGAAGTGACTGTTCGGATCATCTGCATTCCGCAACGCTGAACGGCAGCCGTACGCGCGGCTGCCCCAGCTGCCGCCGCGTATCACACGGTTCCAGCCTGTCTCCGGTCCCGTGGGATCTGTTACGGATGATGCCGGATAAGCTCCATACCAGTCCAGACACCATTCATATACATTCCCGTGCATATCCAGGCATTCGGCTGTTTCTGCCCCACCGGATGCGTTTCATCGCTGTTGTATTGATACCAGCCCACTTCATCCATTTCGGAACATTTGTACTTAGCGGATAAATTCTTTCCGCTGTTCAGGGCGGTCGTGGTTCCGGCTCGGCAGGCGTATTCCCACTGCGCTTCGGTCGGCAGTGTGTATTCATAGCCAGACGGCAGACGACCTGCCGCCTTCTCGATCTCCGTCAGCTTGGCACAGAAATCCATCGCGTCATTCCAGGTGACATAATAGACCGGATAATTATCACCTACGCCACGATATATTCCATTTTCATCTGGTTTGTCAGAAGGATTATTTCCCATGATGGCTTTGTACTGCGCCTGAGTGACTTCATACTTGCCCAGCCAGTAGCCTTTGCTCAGTGTCACTTTGTGCTGCGTTTCATCATCATATCTGCCCAGTTCGTCTTCCGGACTGCCCATCGTAAAGGTACCCGGCTCGATCCAGATCATGGGCAGTTTTACATTTCCCGGCAGAGGAACAATGATATTCTTATCCGGTAATGCATCAGTGATCGTCTGATTGATGACGTAGGTCACATCATAGTTGGCGATACCCATCGCGGTCTCGAACGGTGTCGTGATCGTGGATGTACCCGGATAACTGTAAGAACCAACCTCAGAACCTGCGCTTGTGGCAGCACCGGCTGTCAGCTTGTCGCCATCCAGCAAACCGGATGCTGAAGCGATGCTGTAACCGGAAACCAGATGTATTCCGTCATACGCTTTGGTGTCGTTGATCGTAATGGTCAATGTGCCTTTATTACTCTTCGAGAGCGCCACACGGAACCCGTCGCCGTAGTAACTGAAGTCCGGGTCGTGGCCGTTCCGGTACGCTGAACGGCAGTTGTCCGCGAGGTTGAGCCAGCTGCCGCCGCGCACCACGCGGCCCGAGCCTGTGGATGGTCCTGTGGGATCCGTTACGGATGATGCCGGATATTTTCCATACCAGTCCAGACACCATTCAAATACATTCCCGTGCATGTCATAGAGTCCCCAGGCGTTCGGCTTTTTCTGTCCTGCCGGATGAGTTGTTTCATCGCTGTTGAACCCATACCAGCCCACTTCATCCATTTCGGGACATTGTTTTGTATCTGACAAATTCTTTCCGCTGTTCAGGGCGGTCGTTGTCCCGGCTCGGCAGGCGTATTCCCACTGGGCTTCAGTCGGCAAAGTGTATTCATAACCTCCTGGCAGTCGGCCTGCCGCCTTCTCGATCTCCGTCAGCTTGACGCAGAACTCCTTCGCGTCATTCCAGGTGACCTTCTCCACCGGCAGATCGGCACCTGTAAAACGGGAGGGATTTTCACCCATGACGGCTTCATACTGCGCCTGAGTCACTTCAAACTTGCCCAGCCAGTAGCCCTGTGTCAGGGTCACTTCATGCTGAGTTTCATCACTTTCTCTGCCCAACTCATCCTCCGGACTGCCCATCGTAAAGGTACCCGGCTCGATCCAGATCAGATCTAAGTTGACCTTATCCGACAGCGGAATGGTAATATTCTTACTGGGGCCTTCCTCAGCTTTGGCGCAGAAAAATTGTTTTTTGTCGCCCAACGCGACCTTGTACGGGCTGGAGGCAGCTGTGACCTGCGACCAGACCACCGCGTCACTGCTCTGATAAAGCGTTCCCGTGTAGGTGATAATTAGCTCATTATCACTGATTTTATAACTGAGGCTGGGTGCCGCGGCCTGCGCGGTCATTCCTGCCAGTGCCAACGCCGCCAATGTGGCGGATAGATTTTTAATTGTTATGCTCATCTTCTATGAGTAAATCCTTTGTACTATAACACATTTTTGGTGAATATGCAAATTTAAATTTCTATCCGTCACCGGTTCCCGGTGAGGAATTTGTGGGGTGATCTTACCGGGGGTTACGCTGCGCTCACGCCCCGGCTGTAATCTGGCGCTCCTTCGGAGCTGAGACGCGCGGATCGGAGACGCGAGATCTCGCGTCTCTACGGTTCATCTTATTGCTAAACAATAATTTATCTGTGTGTATCCGTGTCCATCCGTGGTTCTTTTAATGTCACCTGCGGGTCAAAAGAACAAAAACTTTTCCGAAGGAATATATTGCACAAAGTGCCTAAAACTTATATAAAGGCCACGTGTTGTTTTTCATGCGTTTACTTGTGAGTGCAGGACGAAAAAACAATACATTTTCCCATTATGGGATACTAATGAACCAATGATCAGACCATGAAATACAAATTATCCATATTGCCGAACCAGTTCTTTTTTGCAACCGTGACCGCGTTTTTCCTGGCCGGTTCCGGTCTTTCCGCCGAGGAATGGGTTCCCGGAGAACTGCTCATCAAAACAAAACCGGGTGTCACCTCCGCGCAGCTGGACAGTCTGAACAAGACCCTGGGTGTGACTTCCGTGCGCATACTGAAGGCCGCCAATAACGACTGGCAGCTGATCCAATTCAGCCCTTTGGATGATGTAAAAGGCAAAGCCAGAGAGTATGTCAAAAGCGGCAAAGTGCTCCATGTTGAGCCGAATCTGATCTTCCATACCGAAACGGTCGAACCCCGTCTGCCGGATGACCCGTCTTTTGGTGCGGCGGAAACGTGTTATCAATTCAATATCACGGAAGCAAATTATGCGTGGAAAACCATCAGCGAAGCTCCTTCGGTCATCGTGGCCGTCATAGATACCGGCATCAACTACAAACACGAAGACCTGAAAGATAATATGTGGATAAATCCCTCTCCCACTATCGGTGATATCCACGGCATCAACATTTACAATGGGACCTTCTATCCTGATCCCATGGATGACAACCAGCACGGCACACTCGTTGCCGGTGTCATCGGAGCCCGCGGAAACAACGGTCTGGGCACCGCCGGTGTCGCCTGGAACATTCAGCTCATGGCATGTAAAGTAACGGATTACAGGGGACTCTCTAATACTGCCGACATCATCGAAGGGATCGCTTACGCGCGTGAACACGGAGCGAATATTATCAATATAAGCATGGGATCCGATTATGACGGAGACATATTGATCTATAAGGAAGAATTTGACCGCTGCAAAGAAAAAGGCATCCTCATTTTCTGCGCTGCCGGCAACAGCTCCAGAGATACAGACAACGTGCCGCACTATCCCTCCGGCTTATGCGTTCAGTGCGATAATGTGATCTCGGTCGGAGGCAGCGACAGGCATGACGGGGTCTATCGGCTGTCTAATTACGGCAAAAAATCTGTACAATTATTCGCGCCGTGCGAGGATATCTATTCCACCAGCCTGGGCTATATTTATGACCCGAACAGTGAATTGCCCCTGGATAATTCCTTCTATGAAAAGCTGGCGGGAACATCCATGTCTTCCCCGTTCGCGGCAGGCGCCGCGGCATTGTGTATGGCGGCTCATCCGGGTGAAAACTACCTGAAGATCAAAGAGCGCATTCTGCGGAATGTAGATCCCGTCCCCGAATTGAGTGAAAAATGCTCCACCGGCGGACGCATCAATGTGAACAATCTGGTCAATGATCCGCTGCCCCTGCATATTGTTGAACAACCATACCCGGTCAGACACATCGAGGGCGACTCCGTGACCTTCAGTGTGACCGCGGAAGGAAATGACCTGACCTATCAATGGTACAGGAACGGCACGGCGATCAGCGGGGCTGTAAACGATACCTGTTTCGTTGATCCCGCCATGATCGATGACGCCGATATCTACACCGTTTCCGTCAGCCAAAACAAAGAGACGGTTTTCAGCAATCCTGTACGAACTATTTTAACGAACCTCGATCCCGGCTATAGTTTCACCATAGATCATCTGAAATACACCGTGCTGACAGCGGACTCCATCAAAAAGACAGCGACCGTTTCAGTTGGCGATGATGGATGGACACAGAAAGATCTGACCATTGCCTCGTTCCAGAAAGGTGCTTATCAATTTACGGTGACGGAACTCAATGATTCCGCTTTTGAAAATAATAACCACCTGGTGAACGTGGACATCCGGGATGGAATGGACATCATCCGGGGACGTTCGTTTGCCAACTGTGTAAACCTGGAAACCATCACACTTCCAAGCCATATCAGTATCCTGAGCTGGTACGTATTCAATAATTGTACCCGGCTGAAAAGTATCACGATCCCGGAAGGTGTGACCGAAATTCCTGACTATACATTCGAGAGATGCGGACAACTGTCTCAAGTCAACCTTCCCGGCACTCTGCAAGGCGTTTGGACCGGGGCATTTGCCTCTTGCACCAATCTGACCGGGATCGTGCTGCCTGACGGCATGACCTTTATCGGAAGAGGCTCATTTACCAACTGCATCAGCCTGAAAACCATCACCATTCCGGACAGTATATCATGGCTTGATGATAACGCGTTCAGTGGATGCTCCAGTCTGGAAAGCTTCTGGATACCGGCTGCCCTGACTTTTTATGGATATGACATTTTCACGGGATGCACTTCTCTGCGCAGTATCGATGCCTCCCCGGATACCATCTATTTCAGCAGTGTGGACGGGGTCTTATACAATAAAGAAAAAACAGCCTTGTTAATATATCCGGCAGGAAAAGAAGCATCATCCTACATCGTTCCCGAAGGTGTCACTGGCATTGCAACAAGAGCATTTTCCTGCTGTCAGCACTTAGAAAGCGTCACTTTTCCCTATTCACTTTCTTACATGAGGTTCTTCTCTATGGAAAAATGTGAAAACTTGAAGCAGTTGTACTTTAAAGGCTACCCTCCCGAAACCGATCTCAGGTGTTTTGACGTTCCTCCGATCACCGTCTATTATTTGGAAGGAAACTCCGGCTGGTTCGATTCCTGGGAAGGATTCCCGACAAAAGTCTGGAAGATCATTTTACCCGTTTCCCTGGATGAACAGGGGCTGACCATCCGCTACAGCGGCGGTGTTCTGCAAAGCAGTCCTGACCTGAAAAACTGGCAAAACGTTCCGGGGTTAAAAGACTATTTCTATACCATTCCCCTCTCCAAAGAAGGCAGCGTGTACTACCGCACAAAGGGCAGATAAAACTTTCGGGTGCCGGGATCAGCGCACCTGATTGACGAGTTCAAACACCGGAAGGAACATGGCCAGGACCATGCCGCCGATCATCACTCCCAGGAAGATGATCAGGAGCGGTTCGATCAGTGCCGTCAGGCCGGAGAGCGTATGCTCCAGCTCGTCATCCATGTAGTCGGAGATCTTCTCCAGCATGGTATCCACCGCGCCGCCCTGCTCACCGGCCATCACCATTCTCAGGACGATCCGCGGAAAAATAGGATACTGCGATAAAGCACCCGACAGTGTGTCGCCCTGCTCAATCTTGACCGCGATCTCCTTGAGCGCCGCTTCCATCTTAAGATTGCCCACGGAAATGGCGACCACGTTCAAGGTCTCCAGGATAGGCACCCCGGAGTGCAGCAGCGACGCAGTTGTCCGCGCGAACCGGGTCAGAGCCAGCTTGTGGAAGATCGGTCCCACGATGGGGAGCTTCAATTTCTGCTCATCCCACCAGGCATGGCCAAAGGGAGTGCGTATGAAGTATAAAACACAGGCCGCTGCGCCGAACACAGCCAGCGATATCCAGAGCAGATTCGCCTTGAGCGTGTCCGCGATCGAGATCACCAGCTGGGTAAAAGCCGGCAGACTGGCCCCCTGCTCTTTGAAAATCTGGCTGAAAGTGGGCACAACCTGCACCATCAGAAAACAGGTCACCGCGATCGCCACCACCGTTACCACCGAGGGATACATCAGCGAGGAGCGGACTTTGGACTGGATCTTGTAAGTTCGTTCGGAATGAGTCGCCAGACGCGCAAGGATCTCCGGCAGGATGCCGCCGCGCTCGCCCGCGTTGACCATATTGATATAAAGCCGGTCAAACACATTCGAGTGCCGCTGGAGCGCGCTGGATAAGCTCTCGCCGGAATCTATCTGCTGGATCAGATCACGGATGATTTTCCCCAAAGCCTGACTGCCCGTCTGATCCGCCAGCGTCTGCAATGCCTGTGTGATGGTCAGTCCCGCGTCCAGCATACTGGAAAGCTGACGCGTAAAGGCCGCCAGATCCATCAGCCGCACTCCGCGGTGAGAACCGGCTCCCGCGGACGCGCCCGTTTTTTCCTGGATGCTGAGGACAAAGAGATTGCGTCCACGCAAGGCCACCGCCGCCGTCTGCTCGCTGGAGGCGTCGATGGTCCCCTGGACTTGCCGTCCTGTCCCGGCTTCACGGGCTTGGTAACTGAAAACAGGCATTGGATTTGATCTCTGAAGACGGGACACGCGCCGCCGCCTTCAGGATAAGATACAAACTAAATATGTTTCGAGTCGTTCTCGTCTTTGACCGTGTAGCCGCTTTCCTGACGCTGGAAATTGACCGCGTTCTTCTTCAGATACGCCTGGAAGACATCATCCGCGCTCATGCCCAGCACCTGCGCGGCGCTGATCAGAAAGTGGAAAATATCCACCACTTCCACACGGGCATTCTGTTCATCGAACTTCTGATACTTGGCCCACCACTTCCAGGGAACACTGTCCGTCAATTCCGAGATCTCCTGGGTCATGGCTCTGCAATAATTCAGAATCCACTGCGTCTTTTCCTTCTCATCCATGGCATCGGTATTGACCCCGATCCGCTGATTGAGGGCGCGCTGCATTCTGAACATTTCTCTGAGTTGATCTAACTGCTCCATACGGCCTTTATTTTCTTGCATCCGGCTCCAACCAGCAAGGCTTTTTTTGCCGGACACGGACCGGGTTACCGGAGGAACTTGGCGTAATCCGTCACCAAAAGACGGTAAGGTTCTTCATCCTCTTGGATTTCCGGATACCGCGGCAGCTTCTCGTAGAACACATTATCCGTATGATCGTCATTCACGGCGGAAACCTCGCCGATCATCACCTGACCGGAACCTTTTTCACCGTAAAAAGAGTGATACACACCCACCGGCAGCGTCAAACTGGCTCCCGACGGCAGAGAAAACGGCTTGCCCGCCGGCACCGTCATCTTCACCCCGTCGCTCCAAACCGTTACCGGAGTCTGCAGCAGCCCGTCATTGGGATCGCTGTTGTAAAGCTCGAACACCAGACGGCCTCCGCCGCGGTTGATAATATCCTCCGTCTTAGAGCGATGATAATGCAGCGGCGTCACCTGGTTTTCTTTGGAGATCATGATTTTCTCCGCGTAGGGCTTTGTGTACAACTTACTGCCCAGCTTGCCGTTGCGGATCGTGAACAGGAACAGTCCCTTTTCCAGATATTTGCCTGCGCCGTAATCGGTCACGTCCCAGCCCAGCTCGCAGTCCAGGATCTCAGCGATCTCTTCCCGCTTGCGGGACTGAAAATCCTTCAGGCTC
>Ga0265298_10010999_pt1 | contig 10635 bp, 7 predicted proteins | sample AusTroGonzalo_MG_3_FD_193486 | JGI IMG/M metagenome (GOLD analysis project Ga0265298, IMG submission 193486) | Bovine rumen microbial communities from tropical cattle in Woodstock, Queensland, Australia - Gonzalo_01 | ecosystem: Host-associated > Mammals > Digestive system > Stomach > Rumen ... | reverse complement strand
AAGACGCCTGGCCCAGATCCACTCCCAAGCCATGCCGCTGGTGATCACGTCCCCAAATACCCAGAGTTCGTCGCACCGACTGAGGAACTCCCAGTTCATAGGCATGACAGCACACCTCTCTGTGACTTCCGACATAAACTGAGGCAGCAGCAGATGCGGAGCCAACGGTACGGCGCCGCTTTCTGCCACGAACCGGCAATAACGCCTTGCGTTCATGACATTCTTTTCCACATCCCCGGCAAAGGGGGACGCCACGTACACCAGCAGTTTGTACCGTGTTCCTTTCCTTATATAGCCTGGCCTGCAGATTATCCCGTCACCGGGATTGAAAACATCCATATTCCCGTCTCCTTCCATTAAATGATGGAGGGTCTTCCCTCCCCGTTTCCTAAAAGAGAACGGGGCACCATTTTTCCGAAAAATTACATATAAAAATTCCGACCGGTTTCGGAAAAACAGTCCGCTGTTCTCTTTTAGGAGATGAAGAGACAGGCGGACTTTTTTAGACCCGTAAAAACGCATAAAAAATTTTTCGGAAAAACACCGTCCTTTTCTCTTTAAGGAACCAGAGAGGCAGAAAGGCGTCTCGGAAAGGAGGACCGGTCATGAACATGAACATGAGCAGGCCGCACGGCAGGGCTGCGCCGGATGAGGAGCTTATCGACAGCCTCATCGCCGTCAGCGTGATTGCCAAGCGGCTGGCAGAAAAACTCAGGAAACAAATGGAAAAAGAAAAGCCTTCCGCCGCGCACCGCTATGGTACGGGAGCAGGAAGGCCGGGAAAACGGAGGATTCATTATGGATATGAATAAGATGAAAGAAATCTCGCAGGCGCTTGCCGATATCGCCGCCTGTGGAGAATACCTGACCCAGCTGGCCAACTCCACCCGCGAATTGCTCGAGGAGAAAGCGGAGTCTGACACGCAGGCAGCTCCCAAGCCAGTGGAGGTTGCCCAGGAAGAGCAGCCAAAGAAATACACCTTTGCAGAGGTCAGGAAGGCGTTCTCAGCCAAGTCACACGAAGGGTACACCGAGCAGGTCAAAGCGCTGATAACCCAATACGGGGCGGAAAAGCTCTCTGCTGTGAAAGAGGAGGACTACCCTGCTATCATGAAAGACCTGGAGGCAATCGTATGAGCGCCCACAGCATCTTCTCCCCTTCCGCCAGCCACCGCATCCTGAACTGCCCGCCGAGCCTGATGCTCTGCGCCAAGGCCGCCGAACAGCCCAGCCCCTATGCGGCAGAAGGCACCTGCGCCCATGAATTATGCGCCTACCTGGTAGAGCGGGCGCTGGGCAAGGACGTGAAGGACCCGACTGAGAATCTCGACTACTACAACGCCGAGATGCAGTCCTGCGCCGAAGGGTACGCTTCCTTTGTAATGGAAGAATACGAAAAGGCCAGGTCGGCCTGCCCGGACGCCCAGGTGTTCGTGGAACAGTGGGTGGACATCTCCCGTTGGGTGCCCGGCTGCGGCGGCACCGCCGACTGCATCATCCTTGCGGATGGTGTGACCGAGGTAATTGATTACAAACATGGAATCGGGGTACCCGTCAGCGCCGCGTCCAAGGAGTTCGGAGGGAACCCGCAACTCATGTGTTACTGCCTGGGTGCCGTTGAAATGTTTGACGGCATCTATGATATCGGCGCGGTAAAGATGGTCATCTACCAGCCACGGCGCGAATCGGTGAGCGACTACACCATGAGCAAGTCAGACCTGCTGCGCTGGGCGGATGAAGTCCTGTCCCCCACCGCCAAGCTCGCGCTGGAGGGTAAAGGAGAATTCAAGGCCGGAGGCCACTGCCGGTTCTGCAAGGCTAAGGCCACCTGCCGGAAACGCGCCGAACATAACCTGGAAGCCGCCAAGTACGATTTTGCGATGCCTGCCGAGCTTGAGGATTACGAAATCGACGCCATCCTCATGATGGTAGACCACCTGACAGAATGGGCCAACGACGTCAAGGAATACGCGCTGGCGGAAGCCCTCAAAGGCAAAGAGTACGAACACTTCAAAGTCGTCGAGGGCCGCAGCAACAGGAAATACACATCCGAGGAGGATGTGGCAAAGACGGTCGAGGCCGCCGGGTACGACCCCTGGGAGAAAAAACTCATGGGTATCACCGCCCTGACCTCCCTTCTGGGGAAGAAGAAGTTTGAGGAACTTCTCGGCGCATTGACCTTCAAACCGCGGGGCAAACCCGCATTAGTCCCCAAATCGGACAAGCGTCCGGAAATGAAAAATAATGCAGAAGAAGATTTTAAAGAATGAAAAAGGAGAGTATTATCATGGCAAAATTTGTTAACCCCACCAAAGTCATCACCGGCATCTGCACTTTCAGCTACTTGAACTGCTGGGAACCGAAGGCAATCGAAGGCGGCAAGCCCAAGTTCTCCGTGTCGCTAGTCATTTCCAAGCACGACACCCGGACCGTAGAACGTATCCGCGCGGCGATCCAGGCGGCTTATGAGGAAGGCTCCTCTAAGCTGAAGGGCAACGGCAAGTCCGTCCCCGCGCTCTCTTCCATCCGCACACCGCTCCGTGATGGTGACAAGGACCGCCCGGACGATGAGGTCTACAAAGGCTGCTGGTTCATCAACGCCAATTCCGACACTGCCCCCGGCATCGTGGACGCCGACCGCCAGCCTATCCTGACCCGCTCCGAGATGTACAGCGGTGTCAAGGGCCGGGCATCCATCAACCTGTACGCCTATAACGTCAACGGCAACCGCGGCATCGCGTGTGGTTTGAACAACCTCCAGAAGATTTCCGATGGTATTCCGCTGGGCGGTAAGTCCCGGGCAGAAGATGATTTTGACACGGCGGAAGACGAGGACTTCCTGGACTAACGAAAAAAGCGGCGGGAACCCTGTCATGGGATTCCCGCCACCCAAAATAATTGGGACGGCCTTAAAACTGCCGTCCCTTTTATATGTAAGGAGGTTTATCGGATGGAACGTATCAAAACACTCTCTCTGGATTTAGAAACCTATAGCAGCATCGACCTGGCGAAATGCGGTGTGTATAAGTATGCGGAATCACCGGATTTCGAGATCCTGCTGTTCGCCTACTCCGTCAACGAATGCCCCGTGCAGGTAGTGGACGTAGCCTGCGGAGAGGAAGTCCCGGAAGAAATACTCGCTGCATTAACAGATGACTCCGTAGAGAAATGGGCCTATAACGCACAGTTCGAACGGGTCTGCCTGTCGTACTGGCTGCGCCGGGAACATCCCCGCCACTTCAAAGGCTACGGCGTCCCGGAAGATTCTGTCGGCAACTACCTGAATCCGTCTTCTTGGAAATGCTCCCGTATCTGGGGCGCGTACATGGGTCTGCCCCTGTCCCTCAAAGGCGTGGGCGCAATACTGAAGCTGGACGAGCAGAAGATGGAGGAAGGCGCCGACCTTATCAAATATTTCTGCAAACCCTGCCGCCCCACGAAGAAGAACGGTGGGCGCACCCGGAACCTTCCGCACCACTCCCCAGAAAAATGGGATTTGTTCAAGAAATACAATGCCAGGGACGTGGCGGTGGAATTAGGTATCAAAGCACGGCTGGCAAAATTCCCTGTCCCGTATTTCATCTGGGATGAGTACCACCTTGATCAGGAAATCAATGACCGGGGTATTCTGGTAGACATGGTACTGGTCAGCCAGGCCATCGCCATCGATGCCAAGACGAAACAGTCGCTCCGCTCCAGGATGCAGGAAACGACAGGTTTGGAGAACCCCAACAGCGTCATACAGATGAAAGGCTGGCTCTCCGGCAAAGGTATCGAAGCGGAGTCTTTGGACAAGAAAGCAGTCAAGGACCTGCTGCCCGATGCCGATAAGGATGTGGCGGACGCCCTGTCCTGCCGCCAGCAGCTTGCCAAGGCATCCGTAAGCAAGTACCGTGCCATGCAGAATGCCGTCTGCGCCGACGGGCGCGCCAGGGGGATGTTCGCGTTCTACGGCGCGAACCGGACGGGTCGCTGGGCCGGGCGCATTATCCAGCTGCAGAACCTGCCTCAGAACCACATGGACGACCTGGAAGAAGCCCGGAACCTCGTCCGGGACGGGAACTTTGAAGCCCTGGAACTTTTGTACGACGACATCCCTACCGTCCTTTCTGAACTAATTCGCACGGCGTTCGTGGCCAAGCCGGGTTACAAGTACATCGTATCCGACTTCAGTGCCATCGAAGCGAGGGTGTTGAGTTTCATCGCCGGGGAACAGTGGCGCATCCAGACGTTCAAAGATGGAAAGGATATTTATTGCGCGTCAGCGTCACAGATGTTCGGCGTCCCGGTCGAGAAACATGGCGTCAACAGCCACCTTCGGCAGAAAGGCAAAATCGCCGAACTGGCTCTCGGGTACGGTGGATCCGTAGGTGCGTTAAAAGCGATGGGCGCATTGGAGATGGGGCTGAAAGAAGATGAGCTGTTGCCGCTGGTATCCTCGTGGCGCCAGGCAAATCCCCGGATTACCTGCTTCTGGTGGGACGTGGATGCAGCCGTGAAAAAAGCGGTCATGTACAAGACTTCGGTAGACTCTCACGGCTTCCGGTTCTATTACCAGAGCGGGATGCTGTTCATCGACCTGCCGTCCGGCAGGCGGCTCTCCTACGTCAAACCCCGCATCGGCGTGAACCGGTTCGGCTCCCAGAGCGTGACCTACGAAGGCATCAACCTGGGAAAGTGGACCAGGCTGGAAACTTATGGGCCGAAGGTCACGGAAAACCTCGTACAGGCGGTGTCCCGGGACATACTTGCCTACTCCATGAAAACCCTCCGGCATTGCTTTATCGTAGGGTCAGTGCATGACGAGCTCATCATCGAATGCAGTCCCGGTGTATCCCTGCAGACTGTCTGCGAACAGATGGGCAGGACACCTCCGTGGATACCCGGTCTGGAACTCCGGGCCGATGGGTATCAGTGCCAGTTTTATCAGAAACAGTAAAAAAACGGGCAATCCCAATAGTGGGATTGCCCGTTTTACGTGCCTAGAAATCAGTAATCAATATACTTCTTTGTGTTTCTGATGTAAAGAGAAGATAAATTTTTTTCACTTTCTTTATTATTTCTCCGTAAATATGCCCGGTGCGTTCTGCCTGATATAAAAAACTTCCTTCTCCACATTTGTGTTTCCACAGGAAGATAAAGATGTCTTTAATTTCAAAACGCCAGTACTTCCGTCCTTTTCCACATACTCTGGGTGTTCCTTAATAAACCTTGCCGATTCTCTTGAGAAGCCGTTTCTTTGAAGAAGTATAGTCAGCGGATTTGTGGTTCCATATTCAACATACTCGTACCAATTGTTTCTATCAATAGCCGCATCGCCCTTTATTTTACGGTATTCGTTTGAAAATCGCAGAAAGTAGTTTGAAATACTGAAAAGGACAATATTCTCTATAACCTCTAACGTATCTGCAAACACAATGTTATGATGCTCTTTGGAGTGATAATTATAAACACCAGGCGGCCCATAACGGTTAATCCAGAAAGGTCTCGGATTATCCTTGTGATAATTCAACGCTCTGGTCATGATAAATTTTAAGCCGCCGCCTTCCATCCATTGGCATAATATAACGGCGTACCATTTTCTGAGTGTAGGCTTTCCAAGAGTGCCGGATTCATAAATATCCCAGCGAAAAACGTTACTCAGTTCATCAAGAAAATTGACTACATCTTTGTACACGAATTTTCCACTTACAAGGTCAGGGTAATGCAGTGGATTATCTTGTCTTTTGATTGCAGCAATCAACCGACTTGTCTGGTCTACGGATGTATTTATATCATCGTCCGGTTCTATAGTTTTTCCTTTAAACATTTCCCTGATAACTTCTTCGTCAGCAGGTGTTAAAAAATCTCTAAATTCCCTGCGGACAAGACTGTCTCTGTTATTCACAATATCTCGCTGGAGAATTAGGGCAAACTTACGCATCATTATGTATGATTCTTCTGATTGCAAAGGTTCTCCGTCATTGTTCGTCCGTTTTGGAATCTCTGTTCTTCCACTTTTCAGAATATCTGCAACATACTTCTTTTCAGCTCTTTTAAGTACCTTCGGATTGGTTGAAATGGAAAGCGTCTGCACAGGAATTTCCTGCTGAAGCATTTTCACATAGTCTTCAGATCTAACTTTGCTACCCTTTTCAGAAACAAAGAATACATTCCCATAAAGATTAAAACTAATTCGTCCCACACGTCCTATTAAATTACGGAAGTCTACAGGATTCATTTCACTGAGCGCAATCTTGTTGTCCATAATAAAAAGATTGTCAGCGGGCAAATTCACTCCCTCAAGCAAAGTGCTTGTACAGAACATAACCGTAATATTACCCGTTTGGAACAGTTCTTCTATTCTTGCACGGATAGATACTGGCAAATAACCAATATGGTAAGCTATGCCCTGCTTAACCATGTCGGCGAGATAATACTCATCATGCACCTCATTCTGAATATCTTTAGACAGAGCGTCAAGAAGAGGGTCATTCTTGAATCCCCACGACTTGATTGCTTCTGAAAAAGAACGGGCAGCTTTAACAGCTTTGTCTCGTCCATTGTAATAAACAATGCTTTGTTTTCGCTTTTCTTTCGGGAGTCCTCTGTTTTTGCGTTCAAGCACCATCAAAATATCGTTCAAACCAAGATTTTCGTTTTTAACATCTGCAAGCCGAATTCTTTGGTTTCCGTCTTTGTCATGCTCGTTATACACATCTATTTTTCTATTATGCAAATCGATAAGAAATTTAATCTGCGCAACTGGGGAATATAATATTGATAGTGCATTTTCATCGCCTGCCTCAGCTTGAGTCATCATCCTGAGATAGACTTTTGGATTAGGAATATTGGGTGAAGCAAACACAAAATGTGTCTGTGAATTCTGCTGCAACAACATATCCACGACTTTGTAATAAAAAGGCGCACGACTGTTTTTTCCTGATAGTTTATGCGCCTCATCAATGAAGAGATAGTCTAATCTCATTTCCGGCTTCGCAATTAACAAGTAAAGAAGCCTCTCCGGAGTCATAACAAGAATAAAATTATGCTTCTCCTCCAGCGCAATATCACTCGCAGCGGTCACTACAGTGTAGTTATATTTGTTTAGATAATTGACGTGTTCTTTGTTAGTTTCTCCACCAAGGTCATTAATTACTTTAGCGCGAACTTCGTTTATAAGAGCCTTTGTAGGAACAATCAAACCATAATTCTTCGCGGCTCCGTGCATAATTTCATCCTTGATGAACATCCTCATCAAAAAGGACTTTCCCATAGAAGTCGGCGCAGAATAGCTGAAAAAAGCGTCCTTGAGGTGATCATAAGCTCTCTTCTGTTCACCGAAGAACATTTCGTCAGGCTCTGCTGGTATTGTCAGGTAATAGCTGCGATATTCAGCAAAAATCTGTTCAAGTACTGATACCTCCAAATGTGCGGGGTTGACATGTTCTATAGCCTTGTGATTACCTACGCTTGAAAATACATTCCCAGCATAAACTTTTACAATAGAATCATTGGCATATAATTCGCCCATAAGAATGACTATTTCCTGTGCCCATATTTTATGTCTATCTGAGTATTTCGGGTCATTAGACTTTGAAAGCAGGTCGGCAAACCGTAGAATGTCCACCTTCTCCTTAGTTGTAAAGGCCGACATGGCCCCCTTATTCAAAGCAAAAAGTTTCTTACCATAGCATTTAAGAAGCTTTACATACAGTTCACCCAGATACTTGTTATTTTCAATATTAGCAAAAATGGCTTTACCGAGCTTTATTTTATTTTCGCTCATTTCATCCACCTCCGCCATTACATCATCAAATTTTCCATTATTAGCTTCTTGTCCGCCTCTGCATCATTAAACGGAACGATGTAGAAATAGAAGGAGTGTGAATCGAGTCCCAGAACTTTGATTTTTTCTGTTATGTAACTTGCATGGTTTTTTATATCAAATTCCATTTTCTTATCGAGTGCTTGCAGAAATTCGATATTGCTGCGCGTGTTTGGGTCAAGGCCGAGAGAATATCCCAGAAAGATACCATAAGCATTGTTGCTGACTACATCCGACTCCGGCTTCGGCACAATGGCACTGATAATTCTCTGTAGCATATCCGGCTCAAACGATTCTTCAAGCGTAGGACTGGAAATAATGCGGATTCCTTCCCCTGTTTCATTTTCAATCCGAACAATGGCATCAAAAGCCTTGTCAATTGCGTCTTTGAGGTTTCCTTTAATATCGGATGTTCCAAACACAGTCTGATAGCATGTCATTCCAGCGATATCACCAAGCGACAATAAATGTACGCTGTCGCTTTCTTTCCCGAACGGTGTCGTTGCCGAATTCAGTTCAACTTTACTGAAAAGCTTATAAGCACCCAACTTCTCTTCCAAAAAGGCATAAAGCAAAATTTCACCGAGCTCATTTCCTGTTCCTTTCTGGTCGGCGGCTCCGTTCTTTTTCATAACACGCAGTGCTTTGAGGCCTATGCTCCTTGGATTATTTCCCAAGCGAGGATCAGTAAGTTTCTGCACCTGTACTCTTGAAAACACATATTCGCTTACAATATTCTCCAGATAGTCTTCAAGGTTTTTAAAAATAAAACGGTTATTACTGACATGGAGATGAAATAGGCGCAATTGTTCCGGGTTTTTCAAGCCAAGTGTTTCCTGATGAGGAACTTCTTTGAATATTGACTCCATTCCGTTCCCTGGTATGGTCTTCCCAATCAAATCGCTCATAACCTCTACGCCTCCATACATTTTACTCTCTAAAGCATGATATAATATAGTCCGGGCAAATTTATTATGCTTCATCTTTCATATTGCTGGAATGCACAGAATCTTCCGCAACTTTCAGCGTGTCTTGTTACAGAACAGAATCATAAACGGTCGTTTTATGTTCCTGCTTTGACACCTCGTATGGCTTTCCTTCTTTGTTATAGGTTAAATTGAACACAAGGTCTGACAGCCACTTTTTAAATGATGGATTATCCTGATACTGTTTGAACAACTCCATGTTGTCGGCCATGATTGCAAAAATGACCTGTTGCAAGGCCCTCTCACTTTCAAGCCTTGCATTCTGTTCATCTGAATTCCGCATAGCGTTTTGGTATTTTTCATCTTTAGACACCATCGCCGGGATTTCCAGAATCTGTCTTCGAACATTATCTGCATCATTCCACTGGATGTTCCCAAACATATCGTTAAAATCAGCAAGAATGGCAGACAGATAATCCAATTCAGGCTGCACGATACGTCCAGTGCTTCCTGCCGGAACCGGATCAACTTCTGCGTCTGCATCTTCCAGTTTGATAGACAGTGTTTCTCGCGCCTCGTTACGATAGCTTTCCAAATCAATAGTCTCAAGGATGCCTTGTGATAAGTCATCCTCGCGTGGGGATGGCAGTTTCGGTATCAGTAGGTTTAAAAATATGGAAAGGCGCTCCCAGTCAGCATTCCCGTAAGGTAAAATGGCGCCAAGGAACCCATATGTACGACAGAATGCTTTCGCTGCGCTTTTGAATTTGATTTGGTCGTCCGTATCCAGTTGCTTATAAATCGCTGTACATGCGTCAAGGATGGGATCAAGTTTATCACGGTCCGCCCCATTCAAATACAAGTCTACAAGATTTTTCACATCCGCATCAGTGAATACCTGATACTCTTCCATCGAAGCCAAAAGGTCGTACAGCTTGTTCGGATCTGTCTCACCGGACAGAATTGTAGTACGGTAATAGCGTGAAAAAGATTCTTCTATAATTTCAGGATTGTTGGCAAAATCCAAAACAAAGGTGTCATATTTTTTAGGATGGCAGCGGTTGAGTCTCGACAGGGTCTGAACTGCTTTGATATCATAGAGCACCTTATCCACATACATGGTATGGAGAAGTGGTTCGTCAAAACCGGTCTGGAACATATCCGCAACCACAAGGATACGGTACGGGTCAACTTTAAAATTATCCGGAATATCCCTATCAGAAAACCCGTTCAATCCAGCAGATGTCAATGCAGGCTCCTGCCCTCTGAATTTGCATTCACCGGAAAAGGCAATTATCACCTTGTACGGACTGTGCCTGTCTGCCAAACATTTTTTGATAGCATAGTAGTATTCAATACAGCGCGGAATACTTGCAGTCACGACCATCGCCCGGGCCTGCCCACCGATTTTTCCTTTTGCGATAACCATCTCATGGAAGTGCTCAACCATCATGCCAGCTTTTTTTGCTATAGTATAGCCATCGCTTTCCACAAAGTTGCGTAATTTTTTTTGCGCCCGTTTCTTATCAAACATAGGATCATCTTCAACAGTTTTCATGAGCTTATAAAAACTGTCTATCGGTGTGTAATTTCGCAAGACATCCAAAATAAACCCCTCTTGGATAGCCTGCTTCATTGTGTACACATGAAATGGCCTGTGTTTGATATCCTCGCCATCCTGATACGGTAAACCGAAAGTTTCCAGTGTCTTGTTCTTCGGTGTTGCGGTGAAAGCAAAATAACTGGCATTTTTTAGCAACTTACGGCCTTCCATCATGGCGTTAATCTTATCTTCATTGTCCATCTCGTCATCAGAAGCAAGACCGGATAAAGCAAGATTCATCTGAGCAGAGTTACGCCCGCTTTGCCCGGAATGCGCTTCGTCAATGATAATAGCAAAAT
>Ga0265298_10010997_pt1 | contig 10637 bp, 5 predicted proteins | sample AusTroGonzalo_MG_3_FD_193486 | JGI IMG/M metagenome (GOLD analysis project Ga0265298, IMG submission 193486) | Bovine rumen microbial communities from tropical cattle in Woodstock, Queensland, Australia - Gonzalo_01 | ecosystem: Host-associated > Mammals > Digestive system > Stomach > Rumen ... | reverse complement strand
ACTTTCAGCCACGTCGGAGCCCTCCTGAAGTTCTCCTTCACCGGTTCGAAGAAGATTGATACCATCAACCTTTCTGCTGCCGACGCCAATGCTTCGCTTTCCGGCAACTTCACCATCGGAGCTACCGGCGGTCTGCTGAACGGAGCGCTTACCCCCGCTGCCGGCGGTGCCGGGCTTACATACAGTTTCGGCGGCCACATTCAGCTCAGCGACACTCCGTTCGTATTCTACATTGCCATCCCGGCAGGTACATACGAAGGCGGTATCACCCTTGACATTGTGGACAATTCATCGGGGCACATGACCATATATGTCATGACCGAAGTCGACAAAAAGACTATAGAGGCAGGGAAGGTACGCGAGTTTAGCACAGTGGAGTATGTTCCATCATCTGAAGTCAACCTCAAGCAGATCTACAACGACGACACCTTCCTGGAGTTCGTCAACGCTGTTGCAGGAGGCCAGACTACGCTTAACGCCCGTCTTACCCAGGGTGCAGCTACCCTCAGCCTTTCTTCCGCCACCGTGAGTGCGTTCAATTCCATCGAGGACTATAAAGGTACCTTCGACGGCAACGGCAAGACCATCAGCGGCCTTGACAAGCCTATGTTCGCCACCCTCAAGGGCGTTGTGAAGAACCTTACCCTGAATTCCACTATCAACGCGACTGCAGCTGACGAATACCATTGGGGTATGTTCGCCAAGCAGATTATCCCTTCCTCTGAGGTTGACGATCTCCCCGGTCTGCAGAACTGCACGGCCCAGGGTTCCATTACCTGGACTCCTTCTTCTGCCGTCAACAGTATGATGACTCTTGGAGGTCTGGTTGGTAACAACAAGGGCGGCACTATCTCCGGCTGTACCAATGAAGCTACAGTTACTTTCGCCAACAATGGAAATACCAATGAAAACCAGCCTTCCATCGGCGGCGTTGTGGGCCGTACTCAGAAGGGCGGTGAAGGCCTCACTTACCAGGGCGACATCTCCAACTGCACTAACACCGGAACCGTAATCTGCGCTGCCAACTTCAGCCAGAATATCTACATCGGCGGTGTCCTCGGCTATCAGGTCGAAAAGGCCGAAACCATGAGCGGCTGCGTCAACCACGGCCTTGTGAAGGTCACTTCAACCGCATCCACCGGACAAGCCCTCCAGCTTGGCGGCGTTGCCGGCTTGGCTAAGGGTACGCTTGAGAACTGCACCAACGCCAGCGACGGTGTCGTTACCTCCGAGGCCTGCTCCGTAAGCTCTTACCTCTGTCAGGGCGGTGTCGTCGGGCGTCTTAATGGTAGTGCAACTTACGAGACCCTCACTAACGCCGGCACCCTGAATGTGGCTGCTTTGGGAGGCTCTACGGCCCGACTTATCGGCGGCGTAGTCGGCCGTTGCAACGAAGGTGCTACGCTTAATGGCGTGACCAACAGTGGTAACATCAATTATACTGCTGAAGCTACAAACGATACCTATATCGGCGGTGTAGTTGCCCATAACGATAAGGCTGATATTATCCTTCAGAACTGCAGCTCCACCGGCGGCACGCTGACTGTTTCCAACGCAAGCCACTCCGGCGGCTTGTACGTAGGCGGCGTGGTCGGATATTCCACGAAAGCCGTGACCTCCTGCTCCAATGCCATGACCATAGCCACAAGTGGCAGTATGACACAGGGATCCAACTCATACCTTTGCTTCGGCGGAGTTATCGGATACTTGACAGGAGCTGTTATTGCCACCAGTTGCACCAACAGTGGCGCCATTAACTTTGGCCAGGCTCAATCTGCTGAGGGACAGCTCTACATAGGCGGTATAGCTGGCGCAGTGACCGGTGCAGAGATTTATGGCGGCAGCAACTCCGGCACTATCACGTTCTCCGGACAGAACACCAAGCGTCCGCCAAGTGTGGGTGGTATCGTTGGCCGTGTGTTCTCCAACACAACCGAAAGCGGATACTCATTGAATAACAATGTGACCAACAGCGGTTCCATCATTTTCAATTCTTCCGTGAGCAGCTCCCAGTATATGTATGCGGGAGGTCTTGTCGGCCAGCATCTTGGCGGCAACATCTATGGCACCAACGATGCGCCTATCACCGTAACTGAGCTTCACGAGAGTATGATGGCGCTTGGCGGCATTGTCGGTTATCTTGCCGGCGGAACTGTATCTAACGGCACCAATACCGCAAACGGCGACATCGCACTTAATGGCTTTATCTCCGGATACCACTCCTATACAGGCGGTATTGTCGGAATGGCATCCAGTGGCAGTTCTATTGCAGCGGGCGGCGGTACCATTACCGGTGCATCCAATGCCGGTGACATCACCGTCGGCTCAGGTTGCACTATCCCCAGGAACAACTATGTCGGCGGCGTTATCGCATACGCCGGCAACACGGTCAGCGGGGCTTCCAATACTGGTAATATCGTAAACAATTACAGCCAGGGGTCATCTTCTAACGCTACTTCTTACCACTATGCCATCGGTGGCGTGGCAGGATACAGTGTTGCAGCACTTTCATCCTGCTACAATACAGGTGATGTTACGAACAACGGATCCACATACAAGAGTGAAATCAATCTTGCCGGTGTGGTAGGTATCAGCGAGGGAGACCTCACTTCTTGCTCCAATGGTACTGCATCCCTCGCCGGTGGTACCATCTCGAATACTGCCACTTCCGGAACTAACGCTATTCAAGATATGCAGGTCGGTGGCATCATTGGCAATAACAAAGGCGGAAACACCATTACGTCCTGCTTCAACAAGGGTGACGTGACCAACTCCGGTGCGGGTGCAAAGATTTCCATGGGTGGTATTGCTGGCTGGTCCAGCGCCTCTACCACATATGAGACTACCTGCTACAATATGGGTACGCTGACCAATACCGGTACCGGCAATTCATCCCCTGGTTTGTGTATGGGTGGCCTTCTGGGTGTTGCCCGCGGTGCTAATACGCTTACGGGAACTGCTTCTGAGTATAATTATAACAAAGGACTCCTCCGTGATGACTCTGCAACCCTGAAGGTTGCCCTTGGAGGCGTCTGCGGTTATTCCGACACTGCTGCTTCCAGCTTTAACTATTGCCAGAGCCAGGTCCCGGACGGAGATGATGTTGATGATATTATCATCCAGAATCAAACCAAGGACAAGATCTACGTGGGCGGTATTCTGGGTATGAGCGCTGTCGCTTCATCCATAGACTATACCTATAGTGAAAGTGATATCTGGTTCTCTGATCTTACGATGTCAGCAACGGGTCAGATATTCGCCGGCGGTATTATTGGCGGCTGGACAGCTTCTGGCACACAGACAATAACCGGATGCACCAACAAAGGTTGGGTTTATACTGCGAGCAGTGGCACCAGTGATCTGGATGACATCAATGTAGGAGAGACCAAGACTCCGCTCTGGTCCTGCTTCGGCGGTATTGCCGGTATGGGAGCCAGTTCCAGCAATGAAGGTTTGAACGGCGGCTGGAACACCATCACTGGAAAGACGTTCACCAATTGTACAAACACCGGTCGTATCCGTGTTTACTGCAGGATTCGTTTCTGCATTGGTGGTGTTGTTGCATATAGTGAAAACAATATTTCAAATTGTACCTGTACAGCAGACATTTACGGCTATACTAATGGTGGTATTGGAACAGTGGGTAGCAACTATCACCGAAACATTATCGGCGGCGTAGTGGGCTTGTTTACGGGCTCTACTATTTCTTCATCGAAGTTCCAAGGAACGCTCAATAGCTACGGCTCTTCCCCGTTCGCTTATGACGGCGGCATCATTGGCTATACTTACGAGTATAATAGCGAAGGAACTTCCATTACGTTGAGTGGCTGCAAGGTTGGTGGCGGTACCATCCGTGGCGCAGGCAGCGGTCAGGGCCGATGTGCCCTTATGGTGAACAATAGCACCAACACCGTGACTTATACCTTTACGGATTGTGTGATTAAGAAGAGTACCGTATCCTACGCATCCGGTTCAAAGGTAACTATCAGCAGTGATTCGAATGTTTCTGAGGCGCAATGCTTCGGTGGTGGCTCAAGTAGTTATACCTTCAACGGCACCCTTCCTACCGTAGCTAGTTCTATCTAACCGACTCTTTTTTTACCCCAGGCGCCCTGACCGGCGCCCGGGGTCCCAAGTAGGTCTCTCGACTGCGCTCGAGATGACAGAAGAAAGCGTTCTTTGACATACTGCTTACCGCAAAAGATTTTTTAAATCCCCTGCATTCCGAAAGAATTGCACACACAATCCTTTCGACCCGTCCCCGAATCTTAAAGAATCGTATAAATCTGCGTTTCAACGTTCAGGATCCAGATTTTTTGTCGGTTTCTCTTCATACATTTGCATATATGATTTAAAACTGAAACTGATTATGAAAGATTCTGAAATGATTAACGAAGTGGAAGACAAGATCGTCGCTATCCGAGGCATTCCCGTTATCGCCGATGCAGATGTCGCTGCTCTCTATGGTGTAGGGACGAAAGACGTGAATCGAGTTGAACATGAGCGAGTTGGGAGATTTGCGGAGGAAAATTTCCTCCACAAATGTGTCATTGATGAACCGCAATCCTACGAAGGTTTTTACCGAACGCGGCCTGTATATGCTTGCCACCATTCTGCCTGGCGACCGCGCCCGGGAAGTGACATCTCTGGAATTAAACTTCATCATCGGGAAACTCAAACATTCCGTCAAGCGAGTGCGTAAGGACAAATAATCAAGATACATGATTTGCGGTCAAAAATTTTGACCACAAATGTATCTATGACAATTGTCCCCGCCCAGTTGATAATGTTAGAATAATTACTATCTTTGTGGAGGACTATGAAATACTCGGAGATTCACAGAAAACTCAGAAAAGCCGGCTGCTTTATAATACGTAACGGAGCCAGCCATCCAATCTGGAAGAGTCCCAAGACCGGGCAGTTGTTCGAGACAAGTTATCATGAGTCGGAAGAAGCAAAGCTAGGTACTCTTAAGGATATTTCAAGAAGATCCGGTGTTTCATTATAACGGAGGAATGATTATGAAAACAGTCGTTGCAATTATTGAGCGCGGGTCGGACGGACGTTATTCGGTGTATATTGAAGATGCCGGGTATCCTTATGGTATTATCGGAACCGGAGAATCCGTGAAAGAGGCAGAGGCGGATTTCCACGCAGGTTATGAAGATATGAAGGCTTTTGTCCTGCAATCCGGAGAGCCCTTTGAAGATGTTGAGTTTGTATTTAAATATGATATTCCGTCCTTTCTCCAGGAGTTTGCCTATGCCTTCAGCCTTGCTGGTCTTGAGAGGATTACCGGTGTAAACCAGAAGCAGCTTGGACACTATATCAGCGGATACAGGAATCCTTCTGAAAAGACAGTCAGAAAGATTGAGTCCGCCCTTCACTCCTTCAGCGAACAGCTTCGGGCCGTACGCTTCGTATAGTCAAAGCACCCCGGTTTTTCCCTTGCGGTAAGCAGTACGAAAAGCGTGCTGCTTTATTTTTAATATTATTTGGGTATGAAAAAGTATTTGATTACCGCACTGGCACTTGTACTTGCGCTGTTCTCCTGCACAAAGGAGGAGGAAAATAGTGAGCCCGTTATGGTACTTAGCGCATCCATATCGGAGACGGAGACCAAGACCATGTTGGGTGCTCCGGAGGAGAATGTGTACCAGGTCCTCTGGCAGGCCGGAGACCGGATTTCCGTCAACGGCACTCTCAGTGAAGCCCTGGGCTCCGCCGACAACGGCAAGAAGAACGTCGACTTTACGGTCAGCGGCTCCGTCTCGGCCCCCTACAAGGTGCTTTACCCCGGTACTACGTCCTCCAACGTCATCACGCTTCCTGACACCCAGAACTATGTGGATGGTAGCTTTGACAGCGGGGCGGTGGCTTCGTACGGCAATGCCGTCAAAGCCGGCGACAAATACTCCGTCCGGCTCAAGAACTTCTGCGGTATCATCCGGCTTGCACTCAAAGGCAACGCGACGCTCGACCGCATCGAACTCAATACCATCGGCGGCGAAAAACTCTACGGCAGCTTTACCCTCGCCACGGACGCCAATGGTTTCACGGGCGCCTTCAGCGGCGGTACTGCGGGCACGCTGACCTATAACTGCAACAACCTTACGCTCACCGGCACCGACAAGTATCTCTATATCGCCATCCCCGCCCAGACCTACTCCGCAGGCATCGAGGCCCTCGTCTATCAGGCCGACGGCGCCTTCATGCGCCTTAAGTTCTGGGGCGACGGTTGCATCCTTGAGAGCAAGGACCTCATCGAGTTCGAATCCAAGACCTACGCCGCCGGGCGCACCGAGAACCTTGTCGGCATCAATGCTCTCATAGCCGAAGACGGCGGCGAGCCCACCGCAACGCCCCCGGGAATCACGGTCGGAGTGTATAATATCAAGATGGCTGAAAACCGTGCCGGCGATAACTCTACATATATAAGTATGGACCGCGCCGACGTCCAGGCCGGCCTTGGCTCCTCCATCGTTGGTATGGGGGCAGATATCTTCGGAATCAACGAAATCGGAGAAGACAACATGCCGGGCCAGACGCACGACATTAAAGCCTGGGCCGTAGCCCAGGGACTCTCGAGCAGCAACTACACCTGGATGATGGATTATCCCAACAAGGTAAGCAGGAGCGGCAACGTTCTTACCGGTTATTCATATTCCGGGGAATTGTACTACGCCAACGTCTTCGTCTATAACAAGACGACCATCGAGGTTGAAGACGAAGGTTACGTATGGCTCTGCAACGAAGAAGACGATTACTGGTCGTCCATGAAGAATGCTTACGAACACAGCACCGGCCGCCATACGGCAGTATATGCAAAATGCAAGCACAAAGTCTCCGGCAACCGCTTCTGGTTCATCGTTACCCACTTTGATACCTACATCGACAACAATGACGGCGACAATCTCAACAACGTCAAGAGTTTCAAGACATTCGCCCAGCACCTGAAGAACGATGTGGAAGACCTCCCTATCATTGCCGTAGGCGACCTTAATTTCGGCCCGAAGGAAACCGACAAGACCACCGACTGTCCCAACTATCTCGAGCTTACGTCCTACTGGACCGACGCCTACGACAAGGTCAAGGCCGACGGCAACATGACCGATTACTACAAGACGTACGACGGCACCCAGACCGGCAGCCAGCACAGCTATTACTATCCCTTCCTGTCGTTCACGAAGAACCATCCGGACAGGCGTCTGGACCACATAATCTTCAAGAACAGCGCCTCCCAGACCGTGACGCCAATCTCATATAAGACAGTCCGCAGGACCTATGTCGCCGAGGACGACAACACCTGGTGCCCGTCCGACCACCTCCCGGTCGTCGCTTACATAACCTTCGACTAGCCGTAAAGGCAATTTGAGAAGTTGCTCATGCTCGCGCGCGCCCGCATAATTCCCTTCGCTTTCCTGATGCTCTCCTGCACCGGGGAGCCGGCCGCGCCCGAAGTGCCCGCAGTACCCGCTGCGCCTGTCACCATCACAGCCGAACTGCCCGGTACCCGCACAGCCATCGGCCCCAAGGAAGGCGACGCCTGGCCCAACCGCTGGAGCGAGGGCGACGCCATCAGCATAAACGGCGTCGCTTCCGACCAGCTCGGACCGGAGCAGGACGGCGCCTCCAAGGCATATTTCACCGTCAGCGGCATCCTGGCGCCGTACAAGGCCGGTTACCCGTCGACGGCGTTCAGCAATTACTCCGACGGCAGCGCCACGGTCCGTATCGCCCCCGAGCAGACCTACGTCCCCGGCAGTTACGACCCCGCCGCATTCGTCATGACCGCCACCGCTAACGGCGACAATATCGGTTTCACCCCCGCCGTAGCGTTGTTCCGTCTGACCGTCGATTGCGATCCGTCCGTCAGAATCAGATCCGTCAGGCTTGGCAGCACCAGCTCAAACGTGGCCGTATCCGGCACTTTCACCACCGACTTCCGCACTCTCAAGCCCACCGGAGGCTATCGCAACTACGTGACGGTCAGCTCCCAGGAGGGAATACCCGGCGGCGCCCCCATCACCTTCGCCATCGCTCCCTGCGACTTCTCCATTTCCGGACTCCAGCTCGAAATAATCTTCTCCGACGGCACCAGGCTGGCCCGCAGCGCCACCCCTTCAAAGGCATACAAGGCCGGAATGATGTACACGACATCCGTCAAACCCGTTGAGCCCGCCCGGATCAAAGTCGCCTACTACAATATCCTGAGGCCGGAAAAACGCTCGCAGGACGCCTTGCTGCTGACCAATGAGGTGACGTACAATGCGCTCGGAAGGTCCATACTCGCCACCGGCGCAGACCTTATCGGCTTCGGGGAACTCGACCCCGGCGCTCTCCCGGGCGGTTTCGCCGATCTGAGTGCCGTCGCCTCGCAGGCCGGTTACACATGGAAACTCGACTGGCCCAACGACATCTCCCGCTCGTACTACTGGGGCTGGAACTACAGCGCCACCTGCGCTTATTCCAACGGTTTCGCTTACAATCCTTCCGTACTCCGGCTGGAAGACAGCGGCTACGTGTGGCTGCAGAAGAATGGCACCGATACATATTCCAGCGCCAGAAGCGCCTACGAGAAGGCCGGCAACCCCGAACGTACGGTGGTCTGGGCGCGGTTCACGCATATTTTGAGCGGCGCCGGATTCTGGTTCTTCGTCACACATCTTCCCACTGCAAGCCAGGGGGGAGGGGAGAATATGGCAGGCGGCGTGAATGCTTTCACTGCAGAAAAGGCGGGCGACGCCCCCAGCATCCTCGCCGGCGACCTCAACAGTGCCGACAGCGATGTCGACGGCTCCAACAGCGCCCCCATCAGGATACTCCTGCAGCAGTGGACCGACACCTACGACTCCGCTGCAAAGGCCGGCAGCCTGGGGGACTGCGACACATACAACGGCACCCTGAGCGGATCCTCGGAGTCCTACTATTACACCTGGAAGACATTTACCAAGAATCGTCCCGACCGCAGGATCGACCATATCATGACCCGCGGAGAGCTCGAGGCCACCTCTTACACGACGGTGCGCACTACCTTTTCCTACGGCGGAAAGGTCTGGTGCCCCTCGGACCACCTGCCGGTAGTTGCGACAATTGTAATCAACTAACACTAAATACTTTTCATTTTATGAAGGAAAAATCATTCAACGCCACCGCCCTCCGGGAATACAGGACCCCGGAGATGGAACTGGCCGTAATGTTCGCAGGGGCGACACTCTGCGAGGCTTCCGGAAACCTTCCGCAAGTGCAAGAAGAAGATCCTGGATTTAGCGAGTGGGGGTTCTAGCCATGAGAAAGTTATTCGTACTCGCGGCCGCAGCCGCCCTCGCGCTCGTTTCCTGCAACGTCGAACAGGAAGTTGACGCCCCCGTCGTTCCCGCCGGCAAGACCGTAGTCTTCTCCGCGGAACTCACCCATACCCGTACCGCCCTCGGCGACAAGAACGGTTCCGCCTATCCTGTCTTGTGGAGCGCCGGAGACATCGTTTCCGTAAACGGAATCGCTTCCTCGCCCATCGACAATTCTTTCGCCGGCACTGCCAACGCCGAATTCACCGTCGAAGGTGTATCCGCTCCTTATTATGCCGCAGTTCCATCTTCGGCCTTCTTTGATTACAGTTCCGGCTTTGCAACGGTCAACCTTCCCGCAGAGCAGACCTGGGTGGACGGCAGTTACGATCCGGCCGCTTACCTGCTTATCGGCAAGTCGAGCACGGAGAGCATTGCTTTCAATCCGTCGGTAGCGCTCTTCAGCCTTACTCCCGTTGAGAACAACGGCCTCAAGTTCAAATCCGTCAAGCTTCAGGCTCTCGATTCCAATATCCAGCTCGCCGGTGAGTTCGTTACCGACTTTGAGACCATGAGTCCGGGAATGAGCGGCACCGACTATGTGACCGTAAGTTCTGTCGAAGGCGTAACCGGAGGCAAACCGTTCATCCTTGCCTTCATGCCTGCGGACTTCTCCACAGAAGGCTTCCGCATCATCATTACTGATGAGAACGGCGGCACCATGACCCGCACCGCCAAGCCCAACAAGGCTTACGAGGCTGGCAAGATCTACAGCAGTTCCATAAATTATGTTGCAGATGCCGCTGCAGCCATGACGATTACGGCCGAGGGCATCACAAGTTCCACCGCGATTATCTGCTGGAACGAATCTCCCGACGCCGCATACACCGTCAGCGTGTATTCGGACGCCGGTTGCAGCAGCCTGCTCGACAGCTATGCCGTCAGTGCAGGAAACACCTGCTGGGGCGGAGCGGCACCGAGGTTCTGCATCAGCGGACTCGCCCCCGGCACGACTTATTATGTGAAGGTTGTCGATCCCGACAACGCCAGGGAGAGCAATGTGCTTCCCGTCACCACCGCGAACTTCAGCATCGTTGAGGTATCTTCAACGGACGCGGCAGTGGGCGACGTGATCCTTGCCGAAGACTTCGGCGAACTCCGCTGGGACAGTGAACTGATCAACGGCGGCGTCGGCTATTTCCCTACTTCGCAGGATTTATTCTTCAACTCTGAGGCCGGTCAGTTCCTGCCGGTTGATACAAATACTGAGAAGGTGCTTGGCGGACAGGCCGCAGCGCTCGCCTCAAGCCGTCTTGCCCACTGGGCCCAGGGTGCAAACAACAATCTGTA
>Ga0265298_10010996_pt1 | contig 10637 bp, 15 predicted proteins | sample AusTroGonzalo_MG_3_FD_193486 | JGI IMG/M metagenome (GOLD analysis project Ga0265298, IMG submission 193486) | Bovine rumen microbial communities from tropical cattle in Woodstock, Queensland, Australia - Gonzalo_01 | ecosystem: Host-associated > Mammals > Digestive system > Stomach > Rumen ... | reverse complement strand
AAGCCCGCGCCAAGCTCGCTGCCGAGAAGAACGCCGCGGAAAGCCTTGTGTATTCTTCGGAGAAATCCGCCAAGGACAACGCCGAGAAACTCGGAGACGAGCTTGTCAAGAAGGTCGAGTCTGCCGTCAAGGATCTCCGCGACGCGATTACGGCGTCTGATTCCGCCAAGATGAAGGAAAAGACCGAGGCGCTTTCCAAGGTCAACGAGGAAGTCGCCAAGAAGCTTTACCCTGACGGCAAAGCGCCTGGCGGCCAGATGTCTGAGGAGCAGCTGAAGGAGATGATGAAAGACCCGAAGTTCGCGCAGATGTTCGGCGGAGCAAATGGAGGCGCGCCATTCGGCAATTCTTTCGTCAATACGCCTGGCGCGCAGCCTGACGCTCCTAACGCCGGCAAATCCGACGGACCTATCGACGCAGAAGTCGTAGGCTGACGCGCACTTTGCGAAACCAGCCCTTCGGGGTATAATAAAGGCCGCGTCTGAACAAGGCGCGGCTTTCAGTTTCAGGAGATACAATGGCTAAACGAGACTATTACGAAGTTCTAGGCGTCGGCAAAAACGCAACAGACGACGAGCTCAAGAAGGCTTTTAGGACTATTTCGAAGAAATACCACCCGGACATGCAGCACGGCAAGTCTGACGCGGAGAAAGCTGAGGCGGCAGAGAAGTTCAAGGAGGCTGCCGAGGCCTATGACGTGCTTTCCAGCAAGGACAAACGCCAGAAATACGACCAGTTCGGCTTCGAGGGACCTAATGGATTCGGAGGACAAGACGTAGATCTTGGCGAATTTTTTCGCAGGCATAAGTCTTTCTTCCATGGTTTTTTCGGTGGCGATCCTTTTGCCAGCTTTGGTCCTGGCTTTGGCGATCCTCGGGAGCCTGAAACTCCTGATTTTTCTGCTCCGCGCGACGGGCGTGACATCAGGATCAAGCTTCCAGTCACGTTCGAGGAGTCGGTATACGGGGCGCGCAAGGAGTTCGACATAAACGTCGACGAGATGTGTGAGGCATGCGGGTCTTCAGGCGCGAAAGACGCCAAGATTTCAGTATGTCCGCACTGTAACGGACAGGGAATGATAACTCAGCGGCGCGGCATGATGGTCATGTCTCAGACTTGTCCGTACTGCAGAGGGTCTGGACAGGCCGTTTCGGAACCTTGTCCAGTCTGTGGCGGAGCAGGTCATGCGCGGCATATCAAGCATGTCAAGTTGGACGTTCCAGCCGGCGCAGTCACAGGACAGCCGATAGTCGTTGAAGGCTGCGGCGAGAAAGGCATAAACGGCGGAAAGACCGGCGTTCTCGCAGCGTTCGTGGAAGTCGCGCCTAACGAGCTGTTCAGGCGTGAAGGCCGGCTTGACATAGCGTCTACGTTCTACGTCTCGCCGTTCGTCGCTGCGACAGGCGGCAAGGTGAAGGCCTATACGGTATACGGCGAAGTCGACGTGAACATCCCGGCCGGAGTCAAGGACGGAAGCGTAGTCAGGCTTCGCGGAAGAGGTGTTAAAGCAGGCGGCGAGACGGGCGACATGCTCTTGGAAATCAAGCTTGACGTTCCAGAAGGCCTGAGCGCTGAGCAGCGCCGGAAGATCGAAGAGGCCTCTGCTGCGATGAAGGATTCGAACTTCAAGAACGTACAGGAGACCGACAGGAAGTTCATGGAATACGTCAGGAAGTCGAAAGCGTACTTTGCAAGATAAGCCTGCCGCGGTATAATAAGGCCGTTATGAAGCCAGACTATCAGCTTAACAGCAAAATCAAGGTCGTTTCCAAGTCGTCGCCCTACTACAGGTGGCGCGGAACGGTAATCGCGGATCCTGACGAAGGATGCGGCCTTGTCAAGTGCCGCGTAAAGGAACCTGTTGAAGATGGACGTACCGCAGAGTTCCTGTTCAGCTTCAGCGAAGTCGAGTGCATACAGAAGAAGTTCGTCGACATCGAGCGTCTCGTGCAGAAAGACGAGGAGATAGCGCCTGGCGTCGTCAAGAAGGCGAATTGCTTCGCGTTTGACAAAGGCGATATCATCCAGATTTCCGAGAAGATCGACGGCGCTAACGCTTCTGTCTGCTACAACCCCGACGAAGGCAAACTTGAGGTCTTCTCGAGGACCAACCTTCTTGGCATCGGTGGACTTCACGGCTTCTACGACTACTGCATGACCAAGTTCGGATCCGGTTGGCTTGCTGACTCGCCGAACCTTGTCGTGTTCGGGGAATGGCTGGTGCCGCACAACGCAATCTACGACGAGAGCGCGTATTCGAAGTGGTATGTCTACGACATCTGGGACAAGGTCGAGAAGAACTACAAGCCGCAGTCTTTCGTCAAGGAATTCTGCAAGAAGTGGGGTCTCATCTACGTGAACGTCCTTTACGAGGGACCGTTCATCTCGTGGGACCACTGCCGAGAGTTCTGCCGCAAGTGCACGTACGGCAAGGATCAGGAAGGCGTCGTCGTCAAGAACCAGACCAAGCTTTCAGATTCGTCGATCAGGTGGCCGAAAGTCCTCAAGATCGTAAACGAGGAGTTCATCGAGACGAAGCATACCAAGAAGGAGCTCCGTCCCGAGACTATCGCCGCGAGAAAAGCCGAAGACAAGGCCATCGCGCTCATGGAGCAGGTCTTGACCAGGAACCGCGTCGCGAAGCTCATCAAAAAGTGCGTAGACGAGGACCAGCTTCCCGCCGAGCTCAAGTGCAGCGACATCCCGAAGATCCTCAAGATTCTTCCGAAGCTTGCCTACGAGGACCTCATGAAAGAGGAGCCAGAGACGATGCAAGCTGCCGCCGAGAAAGCCGGCAAGGCATGCAGCAAGCTTGTCGTCAAGCATGTCCGCGACATAGTCCTGGGAGCCTGACATGAAAATCGTGAAGTGGACCAAGTACGATCTTGAAGCTCTGAAGGCTGCTGGCATAGAGCCCGTAGAGGGAACCGGCCGCGCTACCGAGATGGAGCGCAAGGTCGTAGACGAGATCATCGAGAAGAAATACAAGTTCGACGGAACCTACCATCAGAACGGCGATCACGGAATCCCAGTCGCTGAGATAGACGGCAAGCTCTATTACCTGATGGAGAGCATGCGCGCCTGGGGCGCGACGATGGCTGAAGCCTGGTGTGTCATAGACCGTAACGACGGCTACGACTATATCGACTTCTACTGCACCAAGCCTGATGGTGAAAAGCTTCCAGAAGCCTGATCAGCCTTCCATTATCCTGGTCTTTAGGTCCTGCATAGGCTTGACGAGTTCAGGATGCTTTCCGAGCGTAAACCCTATGTCCATCTGGTACAGGAACCTGGCGACTTCCTTCATGCAGAGCACGTCGTCTCCGTCAGGATCGGTCTTGGCCTATGTCTCGAAGTCCTGTACGAGCTTTTTCAGGAAATCTGCGAAGTCGTTTCCAAAAGTAGAAGCAGGCTTGGAATGGTTAGGCTCTTCTTGCGTCGGCTGCGTCTGCATTCTGTACGGGCCGGTAAGCACCTTGAACCCGGTCTTTTCGTACCGTTCAGACTCTTCGCGGAACGCAATCCACTTGCGGCAGTCTTCGGCCGTCTTAGCCCTGTACGTCTGTTGTCCGTCTTCGTCTTCGAAATCTACTGCGAAGTTCTCAGACTCCGACAGCAGGAATCTTTCCCAGGCTTTCTGTTCTACGCTTTTCATGGCGAAAATATTTACCTTGCGCGGACAGTCTGCAGCGGTATAATAAGCGACATGAAAACAACGATAACAGCCATAACTTCAGCCGCAGCGGGAATCGCCGTGGCCATAGCTCTCCAGGGGACGATAAAAGGATGCGTCTTCGAGCCTAATTCTGTCAGGCAGAATTCCAACCTCGCGGCCAAGGCAGATACCGAACGCGGATTCAAGATTCATCCGAACATTTCGGCGCTGCCTGTCAAGGACATAGACGAAGCCCGTAAAAACGGCAAGGATGTAGTCTACGTTGGAACCGACTCGAACGGCAACGCGAAAATCGACATAGCCAGTTCCCAGAACAAGCTTGTCGTTGTGACGAACAAGGTCAAGGTAGTTTCATTCCACTAAGGAGTACAACATGGTAGCAAGAATAATTGTGACGTTGGGACTTATCGTTCTCGCCGGAGGGTTCATATTCTTCGCGGCGAACGTAATCTGGCTCGGGATGAAGGAGTTCTTCAAGCAATATGGACCTAAGAGCAAAGCCGCGAAGAAGGAGCTCTTGAAGGAAACACAGGAGGCCAGCAATGACTGAGTCGATGATCTATTGGATTACACGACTTGACGGAATTCACGGGTTCTGCCAGGGATTCCAGATAATCGCGACAATCCTTGCTGTAGTCGGAATAATCACGGCGCTTATTACTGGCGGCGTTAAAGCAGCTGCTATTGCAGAAGGATCTGATGACGATGCGAAAATCGCTGGCAGTATCTGTAAGGTAGCATGTCGAGTCTGGATTCCGATGTTCTGTCTTGCGACGATTTGTTCGCTTGCGAGGACGCTTACGCCGACTACTAAGGAGATGATCGCGATCAAGGTCATTCCTCAGATAGCGAGTGTGAACAATGTCGAGAAGATCAAGGACATCAGCAAGGACATGCTCGATATTACGGCTGACTGGCTCAAGGATATGCGGAAGAAGTACGTCAATGGGCAGGACAAATAAGAATTTCAACCAGAAAACAACAAAACAACCAAGCAAGAAAGGAAACAACTAATGTCAAACAAAGGAATCAGCGCATTGATCATGACCGGCATCTTCGCGATTATCGGCTTGATCTGCTTCGTCAAGACTCTGCACGTCAACGACGTCCAGAACATCCAGGTTATTCAGTCAGTCAGCGGCGACGTGACTGTTCGTCGTGAAGGCGGCTGGTATGCCATGATTTGCCCTCGCATCTGGGAGTATCCGAAGGCAAGCGTCGAGATTTGCAACGAGAAGGACAAAGATGCGATTTTGATGCAGTTTTCCAACAAATCAACAGCTACGCTTTCGTGCCAGATTGGCTACCGCATCGACAGCACGAATGACGAGCAGGTTATCAAGCTCCACCAGCTTGTTGAAGGCAATGAAGAGAAGATTTGGAAGATCGTCCAGACATCTCTGCAGACCGCGGCGCAGCGAGTTGCGTCTCAGTATACTCCGTCTGAGTCTGTCGAGAAGTTCGATGAATTCCAGTCAAAGATTGTCAAAGCGATTCTCCACGATCAGGATCTTCTCGCCAAGGGCATCGACGTCGTGAGTTTCACCTGCGCTGGTCTTCCTAGATACGATGCCGAGACTGTCGCACAGTTCGCCAAGCAGAAGGAAGCTGACCTCGCAAAGCGCCTTGCCGAAGCTGAGAAGATTAAGCTCGAGGCTGAGAAGTTGAAGGTCGAGGCTAACTACCAGATGCAGATCGCCGAACAGAAAGGCCAGGCTGAAGCTCAGATGGCTAAGGACGTCCAATCTGCCGAGAGAGAGAAGAAGATGGCTGAGATTGCCGCTTCTAAGCAGGTTGAGGTCGCGAAGCTTGAAAAGGAGAAGGCTGTAATCGAGGTTGAGCGCCAGAAGGAAGTCGCTAAGGTCGAAGCTGAGAAGGCGTTGGCTGTCGCTGAAGTCCAGAAGCAGACTGAAAAAGAAGTACTCGAGGCTATCAAGCTGAAGGCTGAGCAGAAGGTCGCTGAGGCTGAGGCCAAGAAGGTTGCCATTGAGAAATCCGGCGCCATCACTGAGTTGCAGCAGGCCGAGCTTGACCTTCAGAAGGCTATCGCCCAGTACAAGTGGGATGCCATCGGCAAGGCTATCGCCGGCGTGAAACTTCCTCAGATGATGACTATTGGTGGAGGCATTGAGGGGAAGGCTGGTTCAAACCCGCTCGAGCAGCTTATCCAGACGCTTACTCTCGAGAAGCTGAATACTGTGACGCAGCCCACAGTCAAGAAGTAAGTTCTACGCTGCTGGTTGAAACAAAGAAGCTCGGCGCAAGCTGGGCTTCTTTGCGTTTAAGGCCTGGCGGCGTATAATACCGGTATGAACCAGAATGAGAAAGTTTGGAGAATCGTCAAGAACGGCGTGTACGTTGGTACATACAAGAGCCTTGACGAAGCAGTCGCCGAATACGAGAAAATCGGCGGTGACAAGATTGTCAGCGTAGACAAGGCGAGTTCAGACGACATTCTGGCGTAACGGGAGGCACAACATGGAACAGGACGTAAGCTCTAATGCGGAAAAAACCAGACGCGAATCAAGCAGAGATTTCTCTGCCGCTGTCGCAGTAGTGTCGTTTACGATTCTGTTCATGGCTTTCGGCTGCCTCGCCCTGTACAAAGTACTGTCGAGGCTGGCCCAATGATAAAGAACGCGTTCAGAGTGTTCGTCAAGGAACGTCCTCTTACGGAAAAGCCTAGGAACAGGTTCGATAAGAATTTCAAGCGGTACGTGACTGGATGCTTGACGAAGAAGGGCTATGAAAGCGAAGACGACGCCGTGCACGCCGCAATCAGACTCGGCGTGTTTTTCGACACGACGTCTTCTGTTTACAAGTGCACCTTCTGCGGAAGATGGCATGTTACGCACAAGGGCAATGACGTCGTAGACCAGGACGGCAATGTCTCTCCACAGAACAAGGAGCAGAAGCTTGCCTGTCAGGAGCTCAGAGACAAGCACGAAAAGCACGTGCACAAGGCCAAGGCGATAAGGTACCGGAACAGGAAGCGTCAGAACATCAGGAAATTCTGCGGACGCGGAAAAGACGATGGCTAAGAGGTTTTTCACAGCCGATTTCCACCTGTGCAGCGGCGTTCTCTGCGATCCTGAGATCATGAAGAACGCCGTCAGGCCTTTTTCGTCTTCAGAGGAGATGAATGCCGCATATCTCGCGTCGTGCAATAGGCTCGCCGGGACAGACGACGTCATAATCCACGTAGGCGACCTGTTCCAGCGCGGAAAAGACCAGGGGCAGGAAGGATCCAGGTCTGGACCTTCGTCGTTCCTCAGGAAAATCAAGGCGACGTTCGTAAACGTCAGGGGAAACCACGACGCCGCCAACAGGGTCAAGTCTGTTTGCGACTCTATGCGGACGCGTCTCGGGAAAAAGTTCGTCGACGTGTCGGTTGGGCATTATCCTACGACTTCACCAGAGGCCGAAGGCTCGTTCAGGCCTGGCGACATACACCTTTGCGGGCATGTGCACGGTAAATGGAAGCACATGATCGACTACCAGAACTCATGCCTTAACGTCAACGTCGGCGTAGACGTCTGGGGGCATCAGATCGTATCCGAAGATGAGCTAATAGACTATATCGCGAAGGTGCTTGCGAAAGACTGATTACGTCAGGTTCGCGAGCTGGACGAGCGCGGAAACTACAGTCTCTAGGTCTACGTCGTAACCGTCGTCGTATACAAGGCCTTTGAACGGAGCGAGCGCAGACGCGAGGCCTGCGAGCTGAGTCAACGACAAGTTGCCAGACACGTCAGCGGAAGTGACCGCGCTTTTCTTCGCGAGCGCGCCAAGGTCGGTAATCTTGGTCGAGTCCAGATTAGGGATGTCGGTAGAAAGCAGACTCTATTTGGTGGCAAAGCTACCGAGACCTGTAATCTTCGAAGTTGGGATGTTATCAGGAAGATCACTCAGCGCAAGATTGTCGCCGCCAGTGACAAGGCCCTTGGAATCATATGTGACCTTGCACTTTGTCGCAGCAGTTATCGCATCGTTCTTGTCAAGCTTGCCAGTTATGTCCTGGTGCTGAACTAGCACGTCAACTGAAAGGCTAGGCTTGAGACCGATTTTCGTCTTAGTAGAATCGCCTTCAACCGCGGCGGTAAGGATATCCGCTAGATTGGCCTTACCAGTAATGTCCTGGTGAGACGTTACCACGTCAACTGAAAGGCTAGGCTTGAGACCGATTTTCGTCTTGGTCGTATCCGCAGTCGCAGCCGTGAGGATGTCGGCCAAGTTCGCCTTGCCGGTGATATCCTGGTGCTCAACCAGCACGTCGATAGACAAGTCGGATTTAAGTCCGACCTTGGTCTTGGTCGGGTCTGTGGTGGCAGCTGTGAGAATGTCAGCGAGGTCAGCCTTGCCAGTAATGTCCTGGTGCGCAGTCAGGACGTCGACGGAAAGGCTAGGCTTGAGACCAATCTTGGTCTTAGTCGTGTCTTCGACTGAAGCAGTTAGGATGTCAGCGAGGTCAGCCTTGCCGGTAATGTCCTGGTGGGAAGTCACTACGTCGACTGAAAGATTGGACTTAAGCCCGATCTTGGTCTTCGTCGTATCGCCTTCGACTGCCACGGTCAGGATGTCGGAAAGAGCCGCCTTCTGGTCGACGACGCCGGAGATGTACGAGTCGGCACTGGCGAGATTTCCCACGCTGAGCTCGAGAACCTCCTGTTTGACGCCGTCGGTTTCGAGCTCGTCCATCCTCTTCACGAGGTTGCTGAGCATTCCGCCCATGTTCGTTACGAAGAGGTTGAACGTGTCGTTCATCACGTGGATGGCCGAGTTGCACTGGTCGATCCTCGTGTCGAATCCGCCGGCCATCGAGCTGATGCCGTCGATTTCGCCGGCGTACGCTGCCATCTCCGCGGAGAGGTCGTAGACAGTCGAGACTGCTGTGTCGACAATCGCCGTCACCTCGTCAAGTCGCTCCATCACCGTGTCGAGGTTGCTGAGCTCTGTCGCGTTAGAAAGGACGGTCTCGACGTAGTTCTGAATCTCGTAAATCCAGATGGAGAGGTTGTAGTCTCCGATCGCACGCCTGTCGTCGACGTTGTTGGCCAGCTTCACGCAGTCTTCAACCGTGTCGAGGTTGGACTGGCAGCTAAGGAGAAGCTCGTCGATGCGCGTATTGGCGGAAAGCAGCTCGGCCGAAACCTGGGCGGACAGATCGCCGGCCGTTCTGCCGACAAGTCCTGAAAGCGCCCTGTAGTCCGCCTTCTCAGCGAGGCCCATCGCAAGGATGTCCTCGGCGTTGGTCTTTATTCCCTGGCCCAGCGCCGAAACCTTGGCGTCGACGCTGTCAGACAAGTCCGTAATCAACTGCGCGTACCTGCGGACTTTGTCATAGTCGGTGTCGATCTGATCGATCTTCTGCTCGAGCTCGGATTTATTCGCGTCGACGACCACGGAGATATAGCTGGTCGTCGCGGCAGTTCCAGCCTTGAGCGCTGAGAGCATTCCCGAAAGCGCGTCGAGCTGCGGGCATCCCGAGATTTCGATGTCCTTCAGCGTCGAGTTCTCGATCTTTGCCGAGTCTATTCCCATGCCCTTCAGCGTAGCGTCTCCGGCCAGGGTGCCGTGATAAGTACCCCAGAACTCGTTCTCCTCGTTGAAGAACTTGACCTTCTAGTTCGTATATCTGTCGTTGTAGTTGACCGTGACGGTTTCCTTCACGACGTTTTTCAAGTCCGTATAAGTCGACATAGCGATAGATCCTGCCTGCTTTCTCTGTTATCTCTATTTACCGCGCCTGCTTCCGTATAATATCTGTATGAGTAGTAGTCCTAAATATGTCATTTCCGGGCCGTCTCTTAGCTTCTGCGGGCTATTGACCATCGTTTTCATCACTTTGAAGCTCACCAACGTGATCGACTGGTCTTGGTGGCTTGTCCTGCTTCCCCTTTACGGGCCTTGGACGGCGTTTTTCCTGTTCTTCTTGATGGTATCGTTCGTGCTGGTAGTCATGTCAGGAGGACGTAAGAATGGCTGAAGACATCCACCAGCACGTTTTCGTCAAGTCTAAGCTCGAAGGCAAGCACGTTTCCGCCATGAACTGCCAGTCAGTGTGGGATACGCACTCTGAGTCGGAGTTCCCTGAGCTTATAGACTACAGGTCCTACGACATGTTCTCTCTGTTCGGCAGCAGGCGTAGCGACTGGTTCGAGCTTTCCACCGGCGAACGAGGCATTCCAGAATTCATCGAAAAAGACTGCCCAACTTTTACCGCATACGTGACGGGACCTGAATTCAACCACTACGGATGGCGCTGGTTTACGTATCCAGAGCTCGTCAGAGGCGTAAAGGTCTATCTCGACAGACTGTCTGCGCCGGAGAAGTACTTTATCGCTGAGGACACCGACGAATATCTCGATATCAAGGATGGCAAATTTGATGAAATCTATCCAGATTGGCGTAAAAACGCAGAGATTCTGTCGAATATGCTGAAGGAAATCCTTGCGAAGCTTGAACGAATGAAACGAAACCACGACGAATACGATCTTCAAAGGCTTTATGACCTGGACGAAGTCGTATTTCTTTTCTGGTTCGACAGCTGACGGCAAACATGGCACGAACGAACGAACGGCACGAACTGATTATCTGCATCAAAAACTCCAGAATCTCCATCGAAGTCAACCCAGAAGTATACGACGACTATGATTTCAAGGAAATCAGGCGCATCGTAAAGGGTATGTCTCGAGAAATCTGGATTGACAAGACCTATGTCGCGTACAAAGGCAGCAGATGGGAAAACGCCTTTATCGTCGAGAAGAACTGGTATAAGCTTACGCAGCTTATCTGGGAGACTGAATTCGGAAAAAACGTCACGGCGGACGAAAAAGAAGAGATAGACCAGTCCATAATGGTCATAGGCCTTACGTATCTCTACCAGGTCCTTGAGTCTTACGGCTACGAATGCGAGCATATCGACCTGTCATACATCGTCGATAGCTTTACGGTCGAATAC
>Ga0265298_10010995_pt1 | contig 10638 bp, 10 predicted proteins | sample AusTroGonzalo_MG_3_FD_193486 | JGI IMG/M metagenome (GOLD analysis project Ga0265298, IMG submission 193486) | Bovine rumen microbial communities from tropical cattle in Woodstock, Queensland, Australia - Gonzalo_01 | ecosystem: Host-associated > Mammals > Digestive system > Stomach > Rumen ... | reverse complement strand
GGTGCGACGTGATCTTCGCGGCGGCGGGCGAATCCGGAAACGGCGCGCTGACCGCTGTCAAGGAAGCGGACGGCGTATGGTTCATCGGCTGCGACGCGGATCAGTTTGATGACGGCGTAAAGGGCGACGGAAACGTTATTCTGACCTCTGCGCTGAAGGTTATGCACCTGGACGTGGAACGCCAGCTGAACGCCATCTATGACGGCACCTTCGTCGGACAGGACGCGCTGCTGGGCGCCGATACCGATTCCACGGGCTATGTTTCCGCGGAAGGCCGGCAACAGCTGAGCGAAGACGCGCTGAGCAAAATGGCGGAATGCTATGAGCTGATGAAGAAGGGCGAGATCGTGCCTCCAACCAGCCTGGCGGAACTCCAGTAATTCCAATCTTCACAACGCTCTCTCTTGCAAAGAGAGAGCGTTTTTCCCTTTTTATTCAACCTGATCGGACGGTGAACGCTATGGGCGACTATATTGTGGAAATGCGCCACATCACCAAACGCTTTCCGGGAATTATTGCCAACGACGATGTTTCCCTCGAAATCCGCAAGGGGGAGGTTTATGCCCTGCTGGGCGAGAACGGCGCCGGGAAATCGACCCTGATGAGTATTCTTTTCGGCACCTATGAACCGGACGCGGGAGAGATCCTGGTGCGGGGACAGAAGGTTCATTTCCATTCTTCCACGGACGCGGCTGCCTGCGGGATCGGAATGGTGCACCAGCACTTCAAACTGGTGGAACCCTTCACGATCGCGGAGAATATCGTGCTGGGCGTTGAACCGGAAGAGAAAAAGCTCGGCATCCTTCCCTGGGTGAACATGAAAAAGGCCAACCGGCAAATCAGTGAGCTTTCCAGGGAATACGGCCTGGAGGTCAATCCGACGGACCGGATCGGGGAAGTACCGGTTTCCGTGCGGCAGCGGGTGGAGATTCTGAAGATGCTCTATCGCGGGGCGGAGATCATGATCTTTGACGAACCGACCGCGGTGCTGACGCCGCAGGAAATCGAATTCCTTCTGCAGATTATCGACAATCTCCGCAGGGACGGGAAGACGATTATTCTGATTACCCACAAGATCGCGGAGATCAAGCGGATTGCCGACCGGTGCGCCATTCTGCGCCAGGGAAAACTGATTGACGTCCGGGACGTCGCGGACGCTTCGGCCCAGGAGTTGGCGGACCTGATGGTGGGCCGGCAGGTTTCGTTTACCCAGGAGAAGACGGCACCGAAATACGGAGAACCCGTTCTGGAAGTTCAGCACCTGACGGTGAAAAACGAGCATAAGTTCGACGTGGTGAAGGACGTTTCCTTTACCGTCCGAAGCGGAGAAATCTTTGCGATCGCCGGCGTTTCCGGGAACGGTCAGGGGGAGATCGCCGACGCGATCGCCGGGCTTGCGAAAATCGCGGACGGCCGGGTGATCCTGAACGGGAAGGAAATCAACGATTTTTCCGTACGGGAACGCTGCCTCGGCGGCATCTCCTATATTCCGGAGGACCGGCAGGAGACCGGAACCATTCCGGATATGACGCTGCAGGAGAATCTTTCCCTGCGGGAATATTTCCGGGAGCCTTTCTCGCGGAAAGGCATTCTGAAACCGGATCCCTTCCGGGACTACGCGGAAAAACTGATCGGGAAGTACGATATTCGCTGTGCCCAGGGGCCGGACACCGTTCTCCGGTCCATGTCCGGCGGGAACCAGCAGAAAGCAATCGTCGGACGGGAAATTGAAGAGGGGAGCCGGCTGATTATCTTTGTGCAGCCGACACGGGGACTGGATATCGGGGCGATTGAGAACATTCACCGGCAGATTCTTGAAGAACGGGAGCGGGGCGCCGCGATTCTGCTGATTTCTCTGGAACTGGACGAGATCATGAACCTGGCGGACACGATCGGCGTGCTGTACCGGGGAGAAATACTGAAGATTGATTCGGCGGACCGGATGACGACACAGGAAGTCGGCCGCTACATGATGGGGGTGAAGGAAGCTTGAAGAAAATGTTTCTTTCACGGCGGCTGACCGGGAAATATGCTTCCCTCTGGGTTTCTCTGCTGGCGATCCTGATGACGCTTGCGGCGGCCAGCATCCTCCTGCTCACGATGGGGAAAAACCCGCTGGTTGCTTTCCGCAGCTTCCTGCAGGGCTGCGGTATGATTCCGAAGGAAAACTACGGCGGCGGAAGCGGCATGCTGACGGATCTGCTGGACTTTCTGAACTATCTTGCCCCGCTGATTCTGGCCTCGCTGGCGTTTATCACAGCCTTCAAAGCCGGACTGTTCAATATCGGCATCGCGGGTCAGATGCTGCTGGCCGGATTTACGGCCACGGTGCTGATCGGATACAACAAGGGCCTTTCCGCGGTCGTCGCAAAGCCCCTGGTGCTGCTGATCGGGCTGGCCGTCGGCGGAATGACCGGCGCGCTGATCGGGTGGCTGAAATACCGGTTCAACATCCATGAAGTGGTTTCCACAATCATGCTCAACTACATCATCAGCTATCTGACAGGCTTTTTCATCAACAACAACTATGTGGACATGATGACCCGGAACAGCAAGGTCTGCAGCCCGGATTCGCGGCTGACGCTGACGAACGTCATGATCGGCGATCTGAAATGCAAAATTCCGCTGGGACTGATCATTGCCATTCTGATTGCGCTGCTTGTTTCTTTCCTTTTCCGCAAAACGGTGCTCGGCTTCGAGATCAAAGCGGTGGGACAGAACCGGAAATGTTCCGAATATACGGGAATCCGCGTCAACCGGACCATCCTTCTTTCCATGGGGTTCTCCGGCGCGATCGCCGGTCTGGCGGGGGTGGCCTATTATCTGGGCTATACCAATACAATTATTCCGAAGACGCTGCCCGGCATGGGATATGATTCCATCTCGGTGGCGCTGCTGGGCAGCGGCGCACCGATCGGTTCCATCTTTGCCGCCATCGTCGTTTCCATTTTCCAGCAGGGTGCGAACTATATGAGCTCCACCGTCGGCGTGGCCAAAGAGATTGCATCCCTGATTACCGGGATCCTGCTGCTGTTTGCTTCCTGCGGCAACTATATGAAATACAAGGCCGCAAGGAAGATACAGCTTGCGGCGGATCTGCGGGGAACGGAAGGAAAGGAGGCGAAAGCATCGTGAATAAAGTTTTTACCGACGGCCTTTCCTTTGCGCTTCCTCTGCTGATTATCGCGGTCGGGGCGCTGTATTCCGAAAAGAGCGGCGTAACGAACCTTGCCGCCGAGGGCTTTCAGGGCGTCGGAGCTTTCTTCGGCGCGCTGGCGGCCACCCTGCTTGCCCCGGTGATGGGCAACGGAAACCAGGCGATCATCTATATTGCCATCCTCTGCGCAGCCATCGGCGGCGCACTGTTCTCCCTGATTCACGGGCTGCTTTGCATCCGGTTCCGGGCCAATCAGGTGATCAGCGGCGTGGTGATCAACATTCTCGCGGTGGCACTGACGGCCTTCTTTACCAGCGCCGCGAACACCGCCATCAGCGGCAGCGCTTCCAACAAATTTGTACTGGACGTTTCGACACGGTTCACCGTTCCGCTGCTGAGCAGCATCCCATGGATCGGCGGTATTTTTACGGACATGTATCCCTTTGAGATCATTATCGCCGTGCTGGTTGTGTTCCTTTGGTACCTGCTGAACCGAACCCGGTTCGGCATGCGGCTGCGGGCCTGCGGTGAAAACCCGCAGGCAGTGGACGCCGCCGGTGCCAATGTGAACCGGATCCGCTGGATTGCCGTGATGATTTCCGGCGCGCTTTGCGGTATCGGCGGTATCTGCTTTGCCTATTCCATGATCGGAAATTTCTCCCCGAGCATCTATCAGGGATTCGGCTATCTTGCCATTGCCGCGATGATCTTCGGAAACTGGAAAATCGGACCGACGACGCTGGCCTGCCTGATTTTCGGCCTGGCCAAATCCGGCGGACTTCAGCTGTGCATCGCAGCGAAACTGCCCAGCAATTACATGGATCTGTTCCTGATGCTGCCCTATATTCTGACGCTGCTGCTGCTCGTTTTCTTCTCGAAGAAAAATCATCCGCCGAAGGCAGTCGGCGAACCCTTTGACAAGAGCAAACGATAAGGCGGCAGACATCCATGATATGGAGCCGGAGAAAGGGGTGAGCGAATCTATGGAAAAAGAGCTGCTCGTATGCCGAGGAAACATTGTTTATTCAAAAGATCGGGATGAACTGGCTGTTTATCCTGACAGTTCTATTGTTGTGGAAGACGGCCGGGTGGAAGGTATCTACGAAAAACTGCCGGAGAAATACGAAGGCGCTCCGATCAGAGACTTCGCAGACAGCGTAATCATTCCAGCCTTTTCCGATCTTCACGTTCACGCACCGCAGTTTCCGCAGCGGGGTCTGGGCATGGATCTGCTGCTGGCGGACTGGCTGAACACTTATACATTCCCGCAGGAAGCGCGTTATGCGGACCTGGATTACGCAAAGGAAGTATACGGCGCTTTCCTGAAAACCCTTATTGAAAACGGGACATTCCACGCCTGCGTGTACGGAACCATTCATCGGGAAGCCACATCCTGGCTGATCGGGCAGATGGAGGAAAAGAAACTCCGCGCCTTTACCGGCAAGGTCAACATGGATATCCAGTCCCCGGAGAACCTTTGCGAAATAAAAGAGGAGTCGCTGCGGGAGACGGAGATCTTCCTGGAAACATTTGCCGGAAACCAGTATGCAAAACCGATCATTACCCCGCGATTTGCTCCGACCTGCAGCTTTGAACTGCTGAAAGGGTTGGGCAGTCTTGGAAAAAAGTACGGAGCGGGAATGCAGACGCATCTGGTCGAATCCAGATGGGAAGCGCTGGAATCCGTCCGGTTGAATCCGGACTGCAGCTGCGACACAGAGATTTATGAGAAAGCCGGCCTTCTTGATAACGGACCGGTGATTGCGGCGCATTTTATCTTTCCGGGAGAGAATGATCTGAAGATCCTGAAGAAACACGGCGGATACGCGGTACAGTGTCCGGATGCCACGGTGAATATCATTGCGGGTATCATGCGAACAGCGTATCTCGCGGATGAAGGGATCCGCCTGGGGCTTGGCAGCGATATCGCCGGCGGACATCTGCCGGGAATCTATACACAGGTCGGCCGTTCCGTGCAGCTTTCCAAACTGAAGGCTTTCTATGAACCGGAAGGGAACCGGGCAATTCCGTTTGCCAACGCGTTTTATATGGCAACGAAAGAAGGCGGCGCGCTGTTCGGAAAGGTCGGGAGCCTTGAACCCGGATATGAATTTGATGCCCTGGTAATCCGTGATTTTTCAGATTCCTTCCGGAAAATCACCCCGGAGGAAACCGTGGAACGATTCTGCTATACCGGAAATCCGGGAGATATCATCGCCGGGTTTATCCATGGGGAACAGGTGACCGGCAGGCCGGACGAAGACAGCCGCGAAAGAAATCAGAAGAATGGAAAGTGAAATTACCGTACGGCATCTGCTGGATTTATGCCGGAAAAACGACAGAACAGGCCTGTGGCAGTATTCCGGCTTCCTGACGCCGGCGGAACAGGACGATTTTCTGCGCTGCCCGGAGGCTGCACACTTTCCCTTCCGGATGATCGGGGGATACGAGGCGGCGGAACGGAGAATCCTGGCAGCGGGGAACGAATCGGTTTCCGGTGAGCCCGATCCTCCGATCCGCGTCGTTGAAATCCGGCCGAAGTCCGAGAAATACGCGGAAGAATTGACGCATCGGGATTATCTCGGGGCAATTCTGGGACTCGGGATTGAACGCAGCCTGACCGGCGACATTCTGACGCGGGATCACCGGGCCTGGGTTTTCTGCCTGGCTTCCGTGGCTGAAATGTTGATATCCTCGCTGACGCAGGTGCGCCGCACAACGGTGGTTGCAGAAACTGTTTCTCCGGATCTTCCGGAGCTTGCGCCTCGCTTCATGCCGTTGCGGCTGAATATCGCTTCGGAACGGCTGGACGCTGTTTGCGCGGCTTTTACCGGACTTTCCAGGGGACAGACGGAGAAGCTTTTCAGCGCTGAAAAAGTGTTTGTCAACGGGAGAACAATCACCGACAAAAGCGCACGGTTGAAGGCGGGAGATATCCTTTCCGTTCGGGGATTCGGAAAGGCGGTTTATGACGGGATTGAACACGAAACCCGGAAAAACAGGCTCTGGGTCGTGCTGCGGAAATATACGTGAGACGGAGAAACATGTACCGCCTATGAACTGTGCAGCCAAGAGAGAACACATTAAGCAAATAAAAGGTGAAGAGGGATTGACATGATTTTCAGAAAAGCAGATACAAGAGATGCAAAGACTGTTTTGGCCCTTTACAGGGCAGTGATCGGAACGCCGTTTTGCGTGTGGGACGAATCGTATCCTGGGGAGGAGGAGATCCAAAACGATCTTGCTTCCGAGACGCTTTATGTTTTGGAAAGAGACGGTGAAGTGATCGGCGCGATTTCCATTGTTCCGGAAAACGAGACAGATGATCTTGATTGCTGGAAGGTGAAAGAAAATGCCCGCGAGTTTGCCAGGGTTGTCGTCAGACCGGACTGCCAGCATCAGGGGCTCTCTTTTTATCTGGTCGACGGAATCATCCAGGAGCTGAAGAAGCAACATGCTGCCGCTATCCATATTGCCGTTGCCAAGAGAAATATCCCTGCCCAGAAGCTTTACAGAAAGATGGGATTCGACTTTTGCGGAGAAAGTGAGATTTTCGGAAGCAATTACTACCTGTGCGAAAAGATCCTGTGAGATTGAAACTGATATGCATTTATACTCGCTGATGTATGATTCTGCCGACTGCAGCAAGTGTCTGTAAGATTCTTCGCTGTAATGATTCACACGCGCACCGCGGAGCTGCAGTCGCAGCTCTCGCGCACCGCACGTGACATGCTCAAGATGACACAGCCGGCATCGTTTGTCGTGAATAAAACAAAGGGAAGGAAAAGAAAATGGTAATCAGAAGACTGGAAGAAAAGGATGCTCAGGCAGTTTCGGAATTGATTATTACAACAATCCGGATTTCAAACGTTCGGGATTATCCGGCAGATCTTATGGAAGAGCTTGTAAAAACACAGACTCCGGAGCATGTGCTTGAGAGGGCTTCCTGGACACACTTCTACGTTGTCGAAGAAGAAGGCAAGATCATTGGCTGCGGTGCAATCGGCCCGTACTGGGGCAAAGAAGACGAAAGCAGTCTGTTCAGCATTTTTGTTCATCCGGATTATCAGGGAAAAGGCGTCGGACGGGCTATCGTAGAGGCACTGGAGAAGGATGAGTTTGCTCTGCGCGCCAGACGGATTGAAATCCCGGCCTCCATTACCGGACTTCCGTTTTATCAGAAGATGGGCTATTCATTCAAGAACGGAAATACTGAGCTCGATGAAGAACAGTTGTACCGCCTGGAAAAGATCAGATCCTGAGCGGGAACGGAGGAACCTGAGATGATCAAAGAATCCGAAAAAATGAACTGCAGGATTATTGAAGGAGCAGACCAGATCAATGTTGATGAGGTTGTCAGACTTCTGAGAACAACGTATTGGGCCGGCAAACGTTCCAAAGAACAGATCCGGAAATCCATGATCAATTCGTCCTGCTATGGCATCTGTCTTGATGACGAGGAAAAACTGGTTGGCTTTGCCCGGGTCATCAGTGATTTTGCGACCACCTATTACCTTGCCGATGTGATCATTGATTCGGACTATCGGCATAGGGGACTTGGGAAAATGCTGGTATCCTATATCGTTACGCTGCCGGAATATGCCGGACTTCGCGGCATCCTGCTGACAAAGGACGCACACGGACTGTATGAAAAATACGGATTTGAAACGGTTGACGGCAGGGCAATGCTCAGATCACCAAGTCCGAAATGATGGGGTTAAGCGAGTGACCGGAAAGGAAGATGAAAAATGCGGGAAGCTCTGTTGATTATAGACGTACAGAACGACTACTTTCCAGGCGGAGCCAATGAACTGGTTCATCCATACGAAGCCGAAAAGAAGATACAGGAACTGATTGCCGACAGCCGAGCGATTGGCAGGCCAATTATTTACATTCAGCATTTCAATCCGCCGGATGACACCTTCTTCCTGGAAGGAACAAAGGGTGCAGAGATATCAGACCGGATCAGGCCGAAAGCGGGAGACAAAGTCATTGTCAAGCGCTATCCGAACAGCTTTCTGGAAACAGAACTGGATGAGTATCTGAAAAGCCTGCAGATTGATACGCTGATCGTATGCGGTATGATGACACACATGTGCGTGGATACAACCGTTCGGGCAGCGATGGATTACGGCTATCAGGTGAAGCTGGTTGCGGATGCATGCGCCACCATGGACCTGGCGCTGAACGGAGAAATCATACCGGCAGACACCGTACACAAGGCTTTTATTGCAGCACTGGACGGTGTGTTTGCGACGATTATTTGATTTGCAAGCTGCCGAAGAGTCAAAGGATCATAAGATCCTTCGCTACGCTCAGGATGACACGGTTGGACTATAGAGGAGATGACAGATTATGCTTGAAACAGAACGTCTTATTCTTCGCCGCTGGGAGGACAGCGATGCGGAAGGTCTGTATGAATATGCAAAGGATCCGGATGTCGGGCCGATTGCCGGCTGGCCTCCTCACCGGGATATCAACGAGAGCCGGGACGTGATCAGAAACGTTCTTTCCGGCAGGGAAGCCTATGCCATCTGCCTGAAAAGTGATCATAAGGCCATCGGGACCGTTGAGCTGAAGCTGAACGGCCATACGGATATGACCGAACGTGACGACGAATGCGAGCTGGGATACTGGCTCGGGAAACCTTTCTGGGGGCAGAGCATTATGCCTGAAGCCGTCAGAGAAATGCTCCGCCACGCCTTTGAGGATATCGGGATGACCAGAGTCTGGGTCGGATATTATGAAGGCAATTCCAAATCAAAGCGGGTGCAGGAAAAATGCGGATTCCGGTATCAGTGGAAATCGGAAGATGTTGATGTGCCTCTTATGCACGAGATACGGACAGGTTATGTGAGCAGCATCACAAAGGAACAGTGGCAACAGGATCAATTAAACGGTGAACCTGATGGAGCACGATAAGAAATACACGATTCGACAGAATCTGGCATACTGTGTTCAGGCGACAAAGCAGGGCTGTCCCAAACTGCTGATCTTCTGTCTGCTGGTGATCCTGATCAACTGCCTGGTTCCTGTCATTACCGCCTGGCTGCCGAAGGTCGTCATTGAAGAGATTACGGCAGAAAAACCTTTGCGGCATTTGCTTCTTATCACAGCGGCGATGGCTATGGCGTTGGCCGTGTTCTCCGGGCTTCAGAAAACCTTCGAGAAACTGATCTACTGGAACAAGTTCAAAATGAACGCCTTTTTTCTGCGGAAGATTACCCGCAAAGGGTTGACGACCGATTACCGGAATCAGGAAAACGAGCATTTCCGGACGCTGCAGAATGAAAGCTTTGCCAGCTGCAACGGCAATTTTTCTCATTATGCCCAGATTTATGACGCCGCGGTACAGTTCTTTTCCAATCTGCTCGGTTTTCTGGCCTTCGGCGGCATCCTGATGACCCTGAATCCGCTGGTGATTCTTTTCCTGTGTCTGACCACGCTGGTCAGCTTCTTCATGAACCGACGAATCAGCAAATGGATGGAGGGAAGCACCAACGAAAAAGCCGGTTTTGAACATCGGATGCAATATGTGATCCGGGCGGCGGATCAGACCCGCGCCGCGAAGGATATCCGGCTCTATCAGATGGCTGCCTGGCTGGACGGATTCTATGAAAAGAACCTGAGAGGCCTTTTGGGCTGGTACCAAAGATATACATCAAAGCTTTTCGGGGTATCGGCCGTGGACAGCGCTCTGGTGCTGATCCGTGAAGGCGCCACCTATGCTTATTTACTTTACCTCGCACTGGACGGTCGGATTTCCGTGGCGGAATTTGTGCTCTATTTCAACGTGGTGGCGGGCTTCTCGGCCTGGCTTGGAAACATGCTGGGGCAGATTACCGTCCTTCAGCGACTGAACCATGCGATGAACCGCTTCCGTTCCTATCTCGAATATCCGGAAAGGTATCTGCGGGAAGAAGGAAAACCGGTCGCGAACCGGGAGAAACCGAAGAAGATTGAACTTCAGAATATCAGCTTCCGCTATGACGATGACGGTGAAAATGTGATCCGGGACATGAACCTGACACTGGAACCGGGAGAACATCTGGCCGTCGTGGGCCTGAACGGCGCCGGGAAGACCACACTGGTCAAAATGTTGTGCGGACTTACGGAACCTTCGGAAGGCGCGGTTTTGTATGACGGAACCGACATCCGGGAATTCAACCGGGATGAATACTACAGACTGTTCGGCGCCGTTTTCCAGGATTACTCCATTCTTCCAGTCACGATTGAGGAAATTGTGGCCGAGGAAGAAAGCGAAAAGATCGATCACGGCCGGGTCGAAACATGCCTGAAACAGGCGGGTCTGTGGGACAAGATCAATTCTTTCCCGGAAGGGGTCAGGAGCAAATACGACAAAACATTCTGGGACGATGGGATCAATCTCTCCGGGGGAGAGATTCAGAAACTGCTGCTGGCACGGGCTCTGTACCGTCAGGTACCGGTGATCGTGTTGGACGAACCGACCGCCGCGCTGG
>Ga0265298_10010993_pt1 | contig 10638 bp, 9 predicted proteins | sample AusTroGonzalo_MG_3_FD_193486 | JGI IMG/M metagenome (GOLD analysis project Ga0265298, IMG submission 193486) | Bovine rumen microbial communities from tropical cattle in Woodstock, Queensland, Australia - Gonzalo_01 | ecosystem: Host-associated > Mammals > Digestive system > Stomach > Rumen ... | reverse complement strand
ACCGGCCAGTAGGTCTTCCAGCCGGAACACCAGGTTTCCGCCGCTCACTTCATAGGCCAATGGAATCGGATTGCACCCGCCTTTGAAACCGATGGTGTTGATGTTCATCACCACATCGCAGCGTTTGCAGACCACCTGGCTGCCGCGCTCATAGTAACCGGCATTCCCGCATACCTCACAGGCATCAAAGCCCACGCCGAAACTTGCTGAATTCGGTTTTTTCACCACAATCCAGCGAATCGTTACATTCCGTTCCGTCGTATATTCAAAGCGATGCAGATGACCGTCGTTGACTGATTCTGTCGGAATCAGGATCGTGCTCCCCTCGATGGTGTAAATCTCCGGGGCGGACAATTCCACCTCTCTGGTGTCATATGCCTTGACAACCGTCAGGATCATTACAAACAGAAAGATCATCACCAGGGTCATGACCGCCAGCCGTCTCCGGCGCCGATTGCCAGCCTTCAGTTTACGCAGCTGCGCGGCATGCTCATAAGGTTCTGTCACCCGCGTGTTTTCCAGCAGGAACAGGAAAGCAAGCAATACAGCCAGGGCCGCGCAGATCCAGATAAAAATCATTGCGTTCGTCGCGGTCCACATACTGAAAGAGCCGATCCAGCCATACTCAGCTTCCGTATATTTCACCGGCCACTTCAGCCATTTTGCCCGACTGATCCACGGAACAAAGAAACGACCAAGACAATAGATTAAATACGTCAGCAAGCCAGCGCGCTGGATGCCGCGCAGGATACCTGTTTTTCTGATATGAGCAGCGCAGCCATACAGGATACACGAATATACAAACAATAACAAAAGAGCCAGCGCCCAGCCGCCGAGTCTCTCCATATAATAACCGGAAAAGAAACCATTTCCCATGGTATTAAAGCTGAAGGGATAAAGCAAAACCGTGGGCAATCTGAAAAAGATCATCCCCGCGGAAACTGCCACCCCGCAAAGAATCATGGCAAAGCCGCTTTTACCGGTTTTCCCCGTTTTACCTCCCCGGATAAGGGAGCACACAAAAAACGCCACGATGAACACCATCAGAAAAGCATAGGTCCAATGGTTCCAGTGACTGGATATAATCAGTTTTGTTGTTTGTTTTACAGCGGCCAGCGCAGCACCTGCAGCAACGCCTGCAGCAACGCCTGCAGCATGCCATCTGCGCCCCGTCTTTCCGCATATGAGGCCCAGCACCGCATGCATCAGCGTCACCATTGTAACCGTAAAGAAAAGATCCTGTATAACAGTCCAGAGATAATACAGCAATACGCCTTCCCCCAAACAGAATAAACAACAGAAGCGGCCTGCCGGTACGGTATCCCCCGCGGATACCGCACCGGCAGATCTGATCTCCTTTATTTCAGAGATTGATTACCACTGCTTGACAAACTTCCAGCCAGTCCAGGTCGCTACCAGGGGCTCAGTCCAGAAACCGTCCTTGGCGTCAACACCGGTCTCAGAATCCACATGCAGCAGATATCCGTTTTCTGCCGGGCTCTTGATGTACAGCGTAATGGTGTATTCACCGTCAGCCAGCTTGATATTGTTGCCATAGTGGGGGCCGTCGGAAGCTGCCATAGGCATCATGGAACCGGAGCATACTTCTTTGCCTTCCGTATCCTTGATGACGAAATCAATGGTCAGATAGGGCACCCACTGATCCACCGGGAAAGCATAGCCGTTCTCATTGGCAGTCAGGTCCACTTCGATATGCAGGTCTGTGTTTTCCTTGGCAGTCGCCTGATCAACGGGTGCCATATCAACGGGCTGGAAATAGACCATGCTCATAGTCATAAAGCCGACTTCCTGCTCGCCTTCAACGCCCAGTTCGAATTCATCAAAACCGGCTTCGTCCTCAGCCATCGCAACAGCGGACAGGCTGAACAGCATCATCGCGGTCAGTACCAGAGAAAGAAGTTTTTTCATGTGTAAGTTCCTCCTTCGATTGATAATACAATTGTGATTGCCGGGATGGTATTCTTCAGCATGGTACGCGGGGGGCGCCATGCGAAAAACCTTATGATTGTGCGGCTGTCAGTTCCTTTTTTTGAGCTGCCAGCTTGCCGCGGTAGTGTGCGATCATAAAGGTAATCAGCAGGATAACCGCCAGAATCAGCTGCGGTACAAGTGTCTCCAGGTAAGGATAGATACCAAGGACCTGAATCACATCATTTTCAGGAATACCCGGTACCCGGAGCGTCAGATCAAACAGATTTCCTTCCGCCAGTTCTTTGATTCCGCTGCCAAGGAAGCTGACGCACATAACTGCCATCAGGATTGAGGTTGCTGTGAAGAACACCTTGATAGGCAGCTTCACGGAAAGCTTTGTGATCGCCAGATAGACAAACACCAGAATCACAACGCCCGCTCCGAAGCCAGCCCAGACCATGCCTGCATTCCCTTCCTGAAGCATTGGCTGATAGAAGAGCACGACTTCCGCGCCTTCTCTGAAAACAGACAGGAACGCGGTAAACGCCAGCGTGAAAGCAGAACGCTTTTCTACTCCGGAACGCACCTTGTTATCGATATATCCCGTCCAGGCTGCCGCCTCCGCCTTGGAAATCATCCAGTTGGAGACATAGAACAGGACGCAAACCGCAATCAACGCAGTGATCCCTTCGATCAGTTCCTGTGCCATACCGGCTCCGGCCACAGCCTGTTTCACCAAACCCAGCACAGCAGCTGCGGCAAAGCTTGCCAGAATACCGGTCAAAGCGCCGATATATACATTCTTCAGGCTCTTTCCGTTCCCGCTCTTTACAAGATAGGCAATGATCGCGGCAATGACCAGAATTGCTTCAAGGCCTTCACGCACAATAATGCCAAAGGCTCCCAGGAATGTGAGCCACTGCGGACTGGCCTGTCCTGCTGCAGCCTCTTCCGGCACCGCAGCTTCAGCAGGTTCTGTCGTTTCTTTTTCCGCGGCAGCCTGTTCGTCCAGCGCCCTGGCTTTCTTTAACAAAACCTGTTTGGTCTTATCGCTTGTAGTACGGTATTTGTTCTTCTGATACTTTTCTGTTCCGCTTCGAACCAGGTTACGCAGCGCACTGAATTGACCTTCCACTTCCTGACGATCTGACACACCCAGATCCGTATAGATCTTATGCGCCAGTCCTGATTCCTCAAAAACGCTGTAATACGCTGTGTTCAGGTTGTCTTCCGCCGCTTCAAAATCTTTGTCCAGATAGGCCAGGTATGCTGTATCCAAAAGCTCTTTTACCAGGCTTGCCGCCTCATACCAGGTGGCGTATTTTGCCGCGGCGTTCGGATCCGGAGAATATTCAGGATAGGGATCGGAAACGGCAAGTTCTCCACCTTTGTAGAATTTGTTTTCACTCTGAACACCGCCTTGTTGCGCAGCGAGCTTATTTCCATCCTCGCGGATCATGCTTTTCAGCTTAAACAACGAACCGCGCACGGAAACAATCGTTTCCTGATCTGTATGATCTTTTTTTACCGCCGATTTACAGGCGGAAAACTGCATCTCCACCGCGTTTTTGCGGACACCGGAAATATAGCTCATGGTCTGACGTTCAAAGCCGGTTGTTTCATATACCCGGAAATAAGCATCATTAACATTGCTGTAAGCTGCGTCCGTGTTTCCGGCCAGATATTCCTCAAAAGCCGTATCCAGATACCGGTCTATTTCATCTGCCGCATCCGCCCAGCGTGTACTGGCTCCTTCACTGAAGGCAGAAAGACACTGCAAAATCAAAAACAAGCTCAGTATCAGACTTGTTCCCAATCGTAATACCTTTTTCACAACGCTTGCCTCTTTCTGTTGCTGTTCTGTCGTTAGCTTTCTCTAACAACAATATGTATATTAGCATAAACTAATCTGTTTTCCATGTCTGATATTGACCATTTATCGAAACACAATAAAAACATCTATGCATCATTAGGAAATCAATTGATTCGCTTATTAGTCTATGCTAATATCAATGTATTCTAATCTATAGAAGGGAGCATGTATGATGCATAACAACCGGACTACAGCGGGAAAGCAGCTTGCATTACAGGCTGCTTATTATATTCGTGAGCACAGTGAACAGAAGTTCTCCCTGTCAGAGATGGCCGGCGCGTTATTTGTGAACAGCAGTTATCTGGCGCGCGTGTTTAAGCATGAAACTGGTCATACATTGCTGTGGTACCATAACGCGGTTCGCTGTGAAAATGCCAAGAAAACACTGCTGGAAACAAATCTGTCAGTGGCCGAAATTGGTTCCGCTGTCGGATATATTTCACCGGCACATTTTTCCCATCAGTTCAGGAAAATAACCGGCCTTTCACCAAGCGAGTGGCGGATAAAGGCTGAAAAGTCATCACAAACTGAGGAACCGATTGATTTCAGCGGATTTATGTGATACAGTTTTTTACAGATTAGCCCAGGCTTACTGCCGGAAGGAATGATTGGCATGAACATCTATGAATCTGCAGAAGATTATCTCGAACAGATTCTGATTTTGCTGGAAAACAAAGGATATGCACGGTCAACAGACATTGCCGAGGCCCTCGGATATACAAAGCCTTCCGTCAGTGTCGCAATGAAAAAGCTGAGAGAGAATGGTTATATTTCCATGGAAAAGGCCGGATTGATTTCTCTGACTGATAAAGGATATCCCATTGCCCGGCGAATCTATGACAGGCACCTGACTTTGACAAGATTCTTCGTTTCCATTGGTGTAGATGAAGCAACAGCCCGCAAAGATGCCTGCAAAGTTGAACACGATATTTCAGAAGTGACTTTTTCCATGATCCGCAAACAGCTTGAAAATCACTGATCAGTCTCCGCTGTTCAAATAATAATCAAATACTCCATTCAGCACTGGAAGCCTGAAGGTGAGCCATCCTTCTGAACATACTGCTTTCTTTTGCGAGGAGTTCTGCCGGTTTTCCGGTTTCAGCAATCTTCCCGTCTGCCAGTACCACGATTTTGTCTGCACCGCTGACTGTACGCATCCGATGTGCAATGACGATCACCGTCTTGTTTCGGATCAGCCGGGATAATGCCTCCTGGATCACTGTTTCGTTTTCCACATCCAGGCTGGCACTGGCCTCATCCAGCAGGATAATCGGGGCATCCTTCAGGAATGCACGGGCAATGGAGATCCGCTGGCGTTCGCCGCCGGACAGTTCGCTGCCGTTCTCTCCGATCATCTCATCGTATCCATGGGGCAGTTTCAGCGCGAATTCATCGCAGTTCGCAAGCTTTGCCGCCTGTAACACTTCTTCATCTGTAGCGTCTTTTCTGCCAATCCGGATATTCTCGAGAATGCTGTTGTTAAAAAGCGTAACGTCCTGAAACACGATGGAGAATACGCTGAGAAGGGTTTCCGGATCGATTCCGGAAATATCCTCCCCGCCCACAGTAATCCTTCCGCAGTCGATATCCCAGAAACGGGCGGCAAGCCTGGAGACCGTGGTCTTTCCGCCGCCGGAAGGTCCTACCAGCGCCGTGACTTCGCCCTGTTTTGCCGTAAAGGAAACATCCTTCAGCACGGTCTTTCCGTCGTCATAGGAGAAACCGACATTCTTGAAGCAAATATCATAACCGTCGGGGTTGAATTTCTGCGCTCCTGTCTGTTCTTTGCAGCCCGAGATCTCATTCATGCGCTCCACGGGAACGGCCAGCAGGTTCAGCATTCCAAGGTTGATCAGATTGGCGCACATCGGTTCATAAAGCCGGGAAGCAAGCAGCAGGAAGCTCAGAAACTGCATGACGTTCAGCTGCCCCTTCACCAGCAGGATACTGCCAATGAGAGCCACGGTGCCGATACCGATCTTCAGGATCAGCTGGGCGGACACGATAAAGACCGCCTGGCCCAGTTCCGCGCCGATGCTTTTCTTCTCCACCTCGTCAATCTTCTGATCCAGTTCAGACAAATATACATCCTCCGCGTTGCAGCTCTTCAGGTCCCGGGAGGTTTCAATAAACTCCTGCACCGCATCGTTCAGCCGCACCTTGGCGTCAGATTGTTTCCTGATATAGCGCTCCTGGATATGCCGTGAAAAAAAGACGATGAACAGTGCGACCGGAATGGGCCAGACCGCCGCAAGCGCCATTATCCAATGGTAGAACAGCAGCATGATGCAGATCAGGGAGGTTGAAATCAGGCTGGCATAAAACTGGGGAATCTGATGCGATCCCGCGTGTTCCAGCGTTTCGCAGTCCGCCATGATCGTACTGGTCAGGTCCGCCAGGTCCTTCTTCCCGAAGAAAGACAGGGGCAGTTTCCTCAGTTTCTCCGCCAGGGCGATGCGGCGCTTTCCGGATTCTTCATAGGTAGCATAGAACGTGGAATTGTACTGCAGATAATTCGGCAGCAGGATCAGGATCACACACACTGCCGCGCCGGCCAGCCAAAGTCCCCACCGCTGCGCCGCCGTACCCGCCAGATAGTCTCCGGTAAAAGCAAACAGCAGCCATACCGGAATCATCAGGGATAGATTGGAGCATGTGGATGCGCAGATCGCCCTGATCATATCCGCCGCGCCTTTTTCCGACATGGCGAATCGATTCATCAGATACTTTTTCATGCGGTTTCACCCACCTTCCAGTTGACCGTCTTCTGATACTCTGCCCACATGGAAGCATACAGTCCGTTCTGCTTCAGCAGTGTGTCATGCTTTCCTTCTTCCGCCACCCGGCCGTCCTGCAGGACATAAATACGGTCGGCGTTGCGGATTGTGGACAGCCTGTGCGCAATCATGATGACTGTACGGCCCCGGGCCATTTCCCGGAATGCCTTCTGCACCTGCGCCTCGCATTCCGGATCCGCAAAGGCACTGGCTTCATCCAGGATGACTACGTCCGCGTCTTTCAGCATGGTCCGGGCGATTGCAATCCGCTGCTGCTCGCCGCCGGAGAGATAGGTGCCCCTGCTGCCCAGAACCGTATGAATACCGTCGGGCAGGCGTTCTATGATATCCGTACACTGCGCTTTCTGCAGCGCCTCCGTCAGTTCCCGGTCTGTCGCGTCAGGCCTGGCAATTCTCAGATTATCCGCAATGGAGCGTTTCAGCAGCCTGCTGTCCTGGAACACATAGGCTACATGCTTCATCAGGGTTTCCTTTGAGATTTCCTTCACGTCCGTGCCGCCGATCAGCACCTGTCCTTCCTGAGGATCAAAGAAACGTGAGATCAACCCTGCGACAGTCGTTTTTCCGCTTCCGGAAGGGCCCACCAAAGCGATGATCTCATTCCTTTCCGCCTTCAGGGACAGGCAGGAAACCGCCGGCGCAGCACCCGGAGAATACCGGTATGTCACATCCCTCAGTTCCACCGAAGATTCTTTGGGTTCCTGCGGATGTTCCGGCTCCGGCAGCGGGCTGAGCTGCAGGATATGATCCATCCGACTGACCGCGTCGGCTGCCTTGACGTTGTTTTCTCCCATGAACATCACCTTGTTCATGGATGTGGCAATGGCCGGGGTAAAGATCAGATAAAACAGAAAGTTCAGCAGGATATCCGTCTGGTAGTTCTCTCCCCGGATCAGGAAAAGCGTCAGGCAGAGAATAAAGGCAAAGGCGCTGTTGATCAGCACAATATAGGCCAGCATAGGTCTGCGCATTGTCTTTGTGTAATGCATGCAGAAATCACGATAGTCATCAATGGAAGATTTGAACCGGTGAAAGGAAAAAACCGTCTGGCCGAAGGTTTTGACCACCGGTACTCCCCGCACATACTCCACCGCTTCATTGCTCATTCTTTCCAGGGAATTCTGGTACAGGCGGATATCCTCCTTCATGGCGGGTCCGGCCATTTTCATCATCGCCGCAAACCCCAGCAATACCGGAATCAGGCAGGCAATCCCGTAACGCCAGTCATAGAGGAAAAGCATAACCACCATACTGACAGGCAGCACAACCGCGGAAGCCATATCCGGCAGGTTGTGCGCAAGAAGCGTCTCCGTCGAGGCGGTCACATCAGTCACCGTCCGCCGCACGCGGCCGGAACCCATTTCATCCGCGAATCCGACAGGCAGCCGGGCAATATGTTTCATCAGGGCTTTTTTCATATTGCTTGCGGTCCTGAATGCGCCGCCATGGGAACAGACCAGCGCGGCAATGTATACCAGCCAGGACAGGACAGCAAACAGCACAGCCATCCATCCGTTATGGACAATGCCTGTTGCCTTTGAGAAGTCAGGCTGTACTTCCAGCACTTCCTTAATGATCTTCCATAAATAGACAAAGGGCATAAGGGACAGTATGCTGCTCAGGCCTGATAATATCAGAGACCGGTATGTCAGCTTCCGGAAGCTGCCGGCATATGACAGCAGCCTGCCCAGAGCGGATGGCTCTTTCTTTTCCATAATGCGATCTCCTCACTTTCTCGCCAATACCGTGATCCAGGGCTTTGACGGATGATGTTGTGACTGAGTTTCAGAAAAGCCGGCTTTTTTCAGCGCCGCTTCGATCGTTTCCGCTGTATGCGCTTTCATGCCGTCAATGATCTTCTCGTATTTGATTCCCGCCGCGTCTGTGCCGTCGGATTCGTTGCAGATCAGAAAAAATCCGCCGGCCTTCAGGATTCCGGCTACCTGCCGGAAGCACTTTTCCAGTCCCGGCCAGAAGTAAATTGTCTCAAAAGCAGTGGCAAGGTCGTATGATTCAGCAGGAAGCGCCAGGGCGGATACGTCGCCCTGCTGCACCGTGCAGCGTCCCGATTCAACAGCGGCTTTGTTGTACTTTCTCGCTGTTTCCACAGACAGGTCGGAATAATCAATCGCCGTGACTTTTGCGTTCGGATACCTTTTCAGCAGTTCTCCGGCATTACGGCCTCCGCCGCAGCCAAGATCCGCGGCCATGACCGGTTTGATCTCAGGAAGAAATGACAAACCCCAGTCTGCCATCTGCGCATGCCCGGAATTCATTCCGCTCAGCATAATACCGCCAAGAAACCCTTCCGGTTTTTTCGTCTGACTTACGAACTTCTTAAATAATCCCATATCTGCAGGTTCCTCCTTCTGCTGCGGCCATTTATCGTCAGGTTAGCATTATGATTAGTTTTAGCTAACCACAGTGGAAGAGTATATCACCCCATTTCTCAGAAGGAAAGGCAGAAATGGTTCGAAAAGATAAGATATGCTTGTCTGATATTGACAATTCTGATTGCCGCTGATGTTGCGACAGTCTTTTTTGTCAGATATTGACTATAAATCAAAAAATCTTGCAATCTTCCCATGTTGGCATATAATTACGCAAGTAAGTTATAACTAACCCACTCAGGTGGAGGTGAACACATGAAAGGATACCTGTCAGTAAAGGAAGTGGCCCGCAAATGGAATATTTCCGTGCGATGGGTGAATCAGTATATCCTGGAAGGACGCGTTCCCGGTGTGGAACGATTCGGAAAATCATGGGCGATTCCTGAAGACATTGTAAAGCCGGAAAGGCTGAGACCCGGAGTAAAGAAAAGAGTTCAGGCAAACGACTGATTTTGTAAAGAACAGATGGTAAATACCAACAAATGATGAGGAGAACTATGAAATCCTATACACCCGAGAACCTGGTAGCTATCAGCCGATACAAAAGATTCTTTCCTACATTGCCTGCAGAGATTCAGCAGGATGTTTACCTGCGTATGCGCACACTGCTGCTGGAAGAACAGCAATACTGCGATAAGGGGAATTACAAGCATATCGCACAGATTCTGACTTCCATTGCGCTGTACAAATCGTTACAGGCTCACGGAAAAACGGAGGAAGAAGCCTATCAGATTGTTTCCACGGAAATGTGGAAAGCGCTGACACCGGACACATTCCAAAAACTCGCCAGGTATTCCTGGTTTCTTCCGGCGATGAAAAAGGTCCTTCCCTTCGGATTCCGCCACGGTTCCGGCACAGGCTGGAGATATGAATGGCATCTGGATGAAGATCCGAAGGATCGTTTCCACTTTGAATGCCGTGAATGTGTTTATAAGCACATTTTTGAGGAACAAGGCCTGATGAAGCTCGGCGCCATGTTCTGCCACTCAGACATCATCAATTTCGGCAGCCTGCCGTTTACTAACTTCAGGCGCAGCAAGACGCTGTGTCAGGGCGGAGACTGCTGTGATTTTGATTTTGTCCGGTATCCGACAGACGCGGGCAACGGCTGGGAACGGACAAAAAGCATATAAAGAAGGAAAAGAACATGTCAAGAAAAGACACAGAACATCAACGGATTACCATGAGCAGGCTGTATCGCGGCACACAGATTTTCAAGCCCCTGAACACTGGACGGATTGACGAACATGTCAGCTGTGTCCGGGAATGGATCGCCAATATCTTCTTTTACACCAAAGACGGCGTGACGATCATGATCGACGCGGGATATAACTATGAACGCCTGAAAGAAAAAATGAGCTGGCTGGATATTGATCCTTCCTCCATTCACCATATTCTGATCACCCATCAGGATACTGATCATGTCGGAGCTTTGGAAACAGACAGCGATCTGTTATTTAAGAACGCGACAGTTTATCTCAGCGAAATAGAAAACCGGTATATCACCGGTGAAAAACGCCGGAAAGTAATTCATGGACTTTATAAACTGCCCATGGTCAAAATGAACAATGAGCGCAGGCTGCTGCAGGACCATCAGGTCCTGGATATTGAAGGGATCAAGGTTGAATGTATTCTTGTTCCGGGA
>Ga0265298_10010992_pt1 | contig 10639 bp, 7 predicted proteins | sample AusTroGonzalo_MG_3_FD_193486 | JGI IMG/M metagenome (GOLD analysis project Ga0265298, IMG submission 193486) | Bovine rumen microbial communities from tropical cattle in Woodstock, Queensland, Australia - Gonzalo_01 | ecosystem: Host-associated > Mammals > Digestive system > Stomach > Rumen ... | reverse complement strand
GCATCCTCCAGGACCCGAAAAACGCCCTGCCCGTCGCCGAATTGCGCGGCATCGTCCCCTCGTCCTTCTTCGTCACCGCGCACGAGCTGATCTACCAGGCCATCGCCGACCTGGCCGCCAGCGTCGACACGCCCATCGACATCATCACCGTCGCCGACCGCCTCCGCCAGACCGGCCAGCTCGACGCCGTCGGCGGCGAAGACGAGCTGATGCGCATCGTCGATTCCACCCCCACCGCCGCCCACGCGGAGTACTACGCCGAACGCGTCGCGGATTCCCACCTGCGCCGCCGCGTCATCTCCGCCGCCGCGGAAGCCACCAAGCAGGCCTTCGACACCGACACCGACGCCGAGGGCGTCCTCTCCCGCGTCGAACAGGATTTCCTTTCCCTCCGCACCCGCCCCCGCAACGAAATCCCATGGGCCGAAGCCATAGACCGGGAAATGAAGGAAATCGCCCGCATCGTCGACGAAAAGAAGGGCGTGACCGGCCTTTCGACCGGCTTCGTCGGCCTCGACCTCAAGCTCCAGGGCCTCCACAACGGCGACATGATCGTCCTCGCCGCCCGCCCCTCCATGGGCAAGACCTCCCTCGCGATGAACATCGCGGAAAACGTCGCCCTCGGCGCCCGCAACATGCCGCCCGTGCCCGTCTGCATCTTTTCCCTCGAAATGAACACGGCCTCGCTCGTCCGCCGCATGCTTTGCGGCCGCGCCCGCGTCCCTTCCCACAACCTCGCCTTCGGCGCCGTGGGCAAGGAAGGCATGCAGAACCTGGACAAGGCCCGCCACGAACTCGCCCGCGCCCCCATCTACGTCGACGACACCTCCGGCATCGAAGCCCCCGCCATGCTCTCCGCCGCCCGCCGCATCAAGAGCAAGCACGGCATCGGCCTCTTCGTCATCGACTACCTCCAGCTCATGAACTACAACCGTTTCGCCCGCGAAGGCCGCCAGCGCGAAACCGCCGCCATCTCCCAGGCCGTCAAGGGCATGGCCAAGGAACTCGACGTCCCCGTCATCGTCCTCAGCCAGCTCTCCCGCAACCCCGAAAGCCGCGACCGCAACGCCGTCCCCCGCCTTTCCGACCTCCGCGATTCCGGCGCCATCGAGCAGGACGCCGACGTCGTCCTCCTCCTCCGCCGTCCCTGCGTCTACGACAAGAGCATCGACGACAAGCGCCTCGCCATCGTCGACGTCGCCAAGCACCGCAACGGCCAGATCGGCGAAGTCAAGATGGACTTCGACAACTCCCTCACCCGCTTCTCCGACCGCGCCGAAGGCGAGGACGACATCCCCGCCGACGACCCCGCCGGTTGACCCCGTCCGCCGTTTTCCCCCCCCGAGGCCCCCCCTGAACGAAAACATCTACCGCCGCAACGAACTCCTCGCCCAAAAAGTCCTCAAGGGCCTCGCCTCCCGCAACATGGAAGGCTTCTATGCCCCCACGAAGGAAGCCGCCCTCGCCCAGGCCCTCGCCCTCGTCCCCGAAGGCGGCACCGTCACCATGGGCGGATGCACGAGCGCGCGCGAAATCGGCCTCGTCGACGCCCTCCGCAGCGGCCCCTTCCGCTTCATCGACCGCGACGCCTTCGAAGACCCGCGCGCCGCCATGCTCGCCGCCTACGACGCCGACGTTTTCCTTTCCAGCGCCAACGCCATGACCGAAGACGGCGTCATCGTCAACATCGACGGCAACTCCAACCGCGTCTCCGCCATCGCCCAGGGTCCCCGCAAGGTCCTCTTCATCGTCGGCATGAACAAAATCTGCCCCGACCTGGATTCCGCCTTGAAGCGCGCCCGCAACGTCGCCGCCCCGGTCAACGCCCAGCGCTTCGGCCTCTCCACCCCCTGCGCCAAAACCGGCGCCTGCGCCGACTGCAAATCCCCCGACACCATCTGTTGCCAGTTCCTCGTCACCCGCTTCTCCCGCCATCCTGGCCGCATCCAGGTCGTCCTCGTCAACGACGCCCTCGGCTTCTGACCCGTCGCACCGTTTCCCGGTTTTGCCAATGCTCGGGTGGTTCCGGGGCGGCTTTCGAAAACATGCAACAAATGGGAGGGCCCGGCTCCGTCCGGGCCGCGGTTTGCCACTTCCACCCGGTTTTCTTTCCCCCCGGCCGCGACGGAGCGCGGCCCTCCCCTAGGAAATGGCCCCGCTCCCGCCAAAACCGGTTTTCCCCGGAGGCGGGAGAAAAAATCCGGATTTTTTGTCAAATTCCGGAATCGGAAGAAGGCGGCAGGAGGAAGGTGTCGAAGTTTCCGGGGGTGACGGTGGCGAAGGTGGCGCCGGGATAGGCGGAAAGGAATGCTTTTGGTGGGCGCACGGCTTTTTTCGGATTCCATTTGAATTCGAAAGCACGGAGGCCGTCCGCGGATTCTTCGACGAGGTCGATTTCCTTCTGGTCTGCGGTGCGCCAGAAGAAAGCGCGGGTGTCGGGTTCGCGGGCAAGACGCCATTTGAGACGTTCGGCCATGAGATGGTTTTCCCAGAGGACGCCGGCATCCGTGCGCAGGGGCATGGGGCGGAAATCGCCGAGGATGGCGTTGCGCACGCCGTTGTCGAAGAAGTAGATTTTGCGGCTTTTTCTCAGTTCGTTGCGGAGATTCCGCGCATAAGAGGGGAGGCGGAAGACGACGAAGCAGCGTTCGAGGAGGTCGAGATAGCGGACGACGGTCTTGTCGTCGGTGCCGATCGTCCGGGCCACTTCGCAGAAGGAAACTTCTGAACCGCACTGGAGGGCGATTGCGCGGAGGAGACGCTCCAGCAACTCGGTGTGGCGGATGCCGCGGATGCGGAAGACGTCCTTGAAAAGATAGCTCGACACGAGCACCCGCAACCGGTCGGTTTCGTCGCCGGGATGGGTCGCGATGTCGGGATAAGATCCGAAAACGAGCCTCCGTTCGAGAAGGCGCCGTTCTTCGAGCGGGGAGCTGCGCGCGGCGAGTTCGGCGAAGGAAAACGGGAGGAGAACCCATTCGAACTTGCGGCCGGTGAGGGGTTCGGCGGTCCGGTCGGCAAGGTCGAGGGAAGAGGAGCCGGAAACGATGATTTGCAGGTCGGAGGAAGAATCGGCGAGGCGCTTGAGGACGAGGCCGGAAGAGGGAATGCGCTGGGCCTCGTCGAGGAAGAGGATGTTTTTGCGGCCGAGGAGCATGCGGATGCGGTCGGGAGAAGCGTCCGAGAGGAGGGCGGCCGTGTCGGTATCGTCGCCGTTGAGCGAAAGAACGCGGTCCGCCCATTCGGGGCGGGAAAGAAAGTGGGCAATCAAGGTCGTCTTGCCGGTTTGCCGGGGGCCGGTGACAACGAGGATTTTGCCTTGGAACATCCTCGCGGCGAGGGAGGAGGTCAGGTCGCGTTCGAAATAGGGGTTCGGATTGGTCATGCGAAAAGAATATTTCAAGAATTTCGGAATGCAAACCGGAATTATTGAAATTTTTTCGGTTCAAAAGCCGGATTTTTCCAAAACAACACTCCACTTCCATGCGGGAGAGCCGAACTCCGTACCCATCGCAGCAACGAGTTTTCGACAGGATTCACGGGATTTCCGGAATTGGAAGCTGCAAGGGAACTCACGGGAAAACGGGGAAGGCGTTCCTGAACAAGCGGCTGGCGATTCGCGTTTTCAAAGTTGGTTTCTTGCGAATGGGACAGTAGGTTGTGGTCTGGGGCCTCATCCGCCGCGTTCCCGCCCTGCGTTTCGTCATTCCGGCCGCGACGGAGCGCGGCCCTCCCCTGGAAAATAGCCACGGCCCGGCCAAAACCGCTCTTGTGGAAACGCCCAGTACCCCAATTCGCTTTCCCGTTGAGCCGGCGGCACGCGGACTTTTCCTGTTGCGGGGGAGCGGGGGAATGAGGCAAGATGGGGATGTCGAAAGCGCAATTCCGCGCCGTGTGTCCACCCTTCGGAGAACCGTCCAAACCCCGAATCCCACGTAAACAACCGATTTTAGCGAACTGCTAAACGACGCCCGACCGAAAACCTAGGAAATTTTCAGGAGTCGTTTTCAACAAGGTCCCCAACGCCTTGTGTTGAACCGATAGCAGACACGCCCCAACCGGGCGCGTTCTCCCATGTGTTCAACACAGGCCATCCTAGGGCCTTCGGTCGGGGCATGGATTCGGGAACGCGCTTTTTCGTTTCCATGCAGCCGCGAAGCGGACGCACCGCGAGCCATGGAAGCCACCCCAACAACAGCAAAACGACAATCAAACTCCCGCCGACAGGGGCGGAATGGACACGGGGCGGAAGAAAAAATTTCAAAAAATCTGTCAGATTCTGGATTCGGCGGCAAGTATCTAATAGGAGGAACAGGCCTCCGACTTGCAAAAGGCCACCGCATGAACCCAACGAAAAGTTGCATCGCTTTCCCGCGCCCCTGCGTGTTTCCGCCGGGGGGCACCGGATATCGCATGTGCACGCACGGGGGGCGCTTTCCCAGTCTCGGAACGCTTGCCAAAGGAAGAACCATTTCCGGGTCCGACCGATTCCATCCCATGCAAACAGTCGCCTTGGCGACTCCGAATCCAACGCAAGCGGCGATTGCGCCGGATTCGTGCGCGCGTCGTCCACAATCCCTCCTCCAAGCAGGAATCCCCATCCCATGAGCCGTCCTTGTCGCAACGTCGAAGACATCGTTTCCGAAGTCCGCCGGATCATCGAAGAAGCGAAGGCCAAGAATCCGGGTGATACCGGTGCGGAATTCTTTTTCCGGGGCGAGAAGCAAAACTACGAGACCCGCGACAATTCCGAAATCGGGACGCATTTCCCGTGCAACCTGTATCAACCCGCCAACAAGAATGCGTGGAAATACGAGCGGAAGCTGTACGAAGAGGCGCTCCGGCGGAATGTCGTCGATTTCCACCAGGACCGGACGATGACCGAGCGGTTGGCCCGCATGCAGCACTACCAGCTGCCGACCCGGTTCACCGATCTTTCGGAAAACGCCCTGCAGGCGGCCTACTTCGCGACAGGCGCCGGTTCTTTCCGGAAGGACGGCGGAGAGGAACTGGACGGGTGGCTCCGCATCGTCCAGGTGGCCGGGCACAAGATGAAGTCGTTCACGAGCGACATCATCGTCGCGATTTCGCATCTGCCGCTTGTCGAGCCGACCCGCTTCCATTTGGACGGTCCACTTGCGGCAACGCCCGAAGACGATGGCGGACTCAACGTCCTCCGGTACGAAATCATGAAAGAGCGCCCTGCGTTCGGTTTCGAACACGAGCGCCCGAAGGTCGCGATGGACTTGCGCCGCGACATCCAGCAGGTATGGGCGTTCAAGCCGATGCTCAATTCGCCGCGGATCAAGAAACAGGACGGCATCTTCCTTGCCGTCGGTTGCGGCGACGGCAAGAGACCCATCCACCCGACCTATTCCGAAGAGGACTACGGGAATCCCGGCGCCCCGTCCTACGGCATCAAGCAAATCGGCGCCGTCCGCATTGCCGCCGAGGCGAAGAAGCCCCTGCTCGAAGAACTCCGCCATTTCGGCATCCGTGCCGAGAATACCTATCCCGAACTCCCGGATGTCTGCCGGGAAATCGAAGAGCGGCTTCGCGGGGAATACGGGGAGAAAGGATAGGAGAACCCGCTCCCGGAGATTCACTGCGAATGGGCAACAACCCTTTGGAGACACAACCAACCCCGACAGGAAACAACATGGCAAAATACCACACCGAAGGCATCGTCAAATCCATCGAACTCGATGGGCGCAACCCGAAAATCAAAATCGAGCCGGGTTCACCCTACAAGTTTTCCGAAAAGAAGAATGACGGGGAACAGGTTCGTGTTTTGTTCGTGGCGGACAAATCCGGCGCACCCCAATCGGCATTTCTCGCCGAGTCCGGGAATGCCTATTCCGTCGAGGAGGGCAAAGTCGATTTTGCCGCTTTGCTCGTCTTGAAACAGAACCGTACGAAAGTCCGGTTCTCAGCCGATTTCGATGAAGCAACGGGAGCGGCGCCGGAGACAATCGCCATCGTCGAAATCTGTGAATGAAATGAATTTTGAAGAAAACAACAACACAACACGGAGGCAATCCATGAACAACTCGAACAAAGAAAAAGCGGCGGCAATCGGCTTGTGGGCGGCGTGCAAGGAGAAAACCGCCGCGTTCCGGGAAAACTGCCGCAAAGGAACGGCGGTTTGCATCGGCATCGCCGTGGCGTTTTGCGGCCTGACGTGGGCGGCGACGGCGAAAGGGGAAACGGCGTTGGGGCACCGGTACGAGATTGTTTCATGGCCTCAGGGGACGTGGGAGGAGGCCAAGGCTGATGCTGAAGCGAAGGGCGGGCATTTGGCGACCTTCACGAGCGAAGCGGAGTGGAATGCGGTTTTCGGTCTTTTCGGGAATGAAATGCTTGGTTGCTGGTTGGGAGGAACGGATGCAGGGCATGAAGGGGTTTGGGAATGGGTGACGGGGGAAAAATGGGCATACAGCAGATGGTATCCAGGGGAACCCAGTAATGCCACTAGTGTGGGGGCCATACCCCAACACTACTTATGGCTTCATTACAATTATGGAGGAGAGTGGGATGATGGCCTTGGTGTAGCAGGAGGCGACATCGTAAAGTATCTCTTGGAATTCGGCGTTTTCAATACGGACATCAGCATTGCGCCGACCGCGCGGACGTTCCCGAAGGACGGCGGGGCCGCGTCGATCGTGACGGAGGGGAGCGGGGTGTGGAGCGCTTGGACGGACGAGGATTGGATCACGCTCCTCCAAGCGAGCGGGTCGGCAGGGAGCGCGTGCATTTTCCAAGTGAAGGTGAATCTCACCGGGGCGACGCGGACGGGGTGGATTTATGTCGAGGACCAGGCATTTTTGGCCACGCAGACGGCGGAGGAGATGCCGGTGCCCACGAGTCGCTATGAAATCATTGCGTGGACGAATGGGTGGACGGCGGCAAAGGCGGACGCGGAGGCAAGGGGCGGACATTTGGCGACCATCACGAGCGAGGCAGAGTGGGTGGCGGTTTCCAATTTGTTCGGAGCAAATTTGGACAAATGTTGGATTGGTGGAACGGACGAGGAGCAAGAGGGAGTCTGGAAATGGGTGACAGGTGAAAAATGGGAGTATGCAATGTGGTCGGGTGGTCAACCTGATAATGGGGGTGAAGTGGAAGATTATCTTATGATAAACGGCTATATTCTGTGGAATGATTTGAGTACCACAAACAGCGAAGCGACCAAATATCTTCTCGAGAACGAGAACGTCCACAACACGAACATTACAATAACGGCAATCGGGCGTACGTTCGACAAGGCGGGCGGGGCGGCATCGGTCATCACGGGCGGCAGCGGGGAATGGTCGGCATGGACGGATTCGGCGTGGATCACGTTGAGCCGCGCGAACGGGGAGGCGGGCGTTTCCTGCATTTACGCGGTGGGGGCGAATTTTTCGGCGGACATGCGGATGGGGCGGATTTACATCGAGGACAAAGTGTTCACGGTGACGCAGACGGGGTACGAGGGGGCGATTTCGCCGGCATCGGCGGAGTGGGATTGCGTGGGCGGGAGCGGGGAAATCGCGGTGGCGGTGGACGCGGGGGTGGCGTGGACGGCCGTGGCGAACGTGGACTGGATCGTGGTGGAGCCGCGGTCGGGGCGGAGCAGCGGAACGGTGGCGTACCGCGTGGTGGCGTATGACGAAACACCGACGCGGAGCGGGTCTGTGACGGTGGCGGGGCAGACGTTCACGGTGACGCAGACGGGGGTGGACGTAACGCTTTCGCCGATGGAAAAGACCCTGGACTGGCGGGCGAACGCCTTCGAGGTAATCGTGGGGGCGCTGGCAACCACGCAATGGACGCCGATTCCCGAGGTGTCGTGGCTTTCGGTGGTGGATTCGGGCTACGGGTACGGGAATTCGGCCATCCTGGTGGCGGTCGGGGAGAATCCGAGCGCCCTGGAACGGGTGGGAACGGTCGCGGTCGGGTCGAAACGGGTGACGGTGACGCAGTTGGGGACGACGTCGCTGACGCTGGAGTTGACGCCGACGGAAGCGACGGCTTCGGCGGTGGGGGCGTACGGGAACATCGCGGTGTACGGAACGCCCGAGGCGGCGTGGACGGCGGAGCCGACGGTGGAGTGGATCACGATTTCGTCCGGGGCGAGCGGGGCGGGGAACGGCAACATCAAGTACATCGTGATGGCGAACCCGCTTTTGGAAGAGCGGACGGGGAGAATCAAGGTGACGATGACCCCGGGCGCGGCAGGAGGACCGGTGCTGGAAGCGGTGCACACGGTGCGGCAGGGGGTCATCGAGCCTATGGTGGCGCCCTCCGAGGTGTCCTTCCGGGCGTCGGGAGGCAGCACGAACGTGCAGTTGACGGTTGCCGAGAACACGCAATGGACGGCGACAAGCAACGACTCGTGGCTCAAGCTCACGAGCGCTTCGAGCAGCGCGGGGTCGGCGAAAATCTCGTTCGACGCGGCGGCGAATCCTTCGACGGAAGCGCGCAGCGGGTCGCTGACGATTGCGGGGAAGACGGTGAACGTGACGCAGGCGGGACTGTGGTCGCGGCTGAATTACGACGGGAAGGTGTTCGGGACGGGCAGCGATTCCGGGTTCATCGACGTGCAAGTGGAAGGGGACGGGACTTGGACGGCGAGTTCGGATGCGTCGTGGTTGACGCTGATGGACACGAACGGGCACGGAAGCGCGTCCATCATGTTCGTGGTGGACGATTACAACACGGCGGTGGCGTCGCGGACGGCGACGGTCACGATTGCCGGAAAAACCGTCGAAATCACGCAACGCGGGTACGAGCTTTCCATCGACCCGGCGGTGGCGGATCTGACCAGCAACGCGGGCGCGGGGGAAATCGGCATCACGGCCCCCATCGACGCGGTGTGGGAGGCCATCGTCACGGTGGACTGGATCCGGCTGGTCGGCGAGACGACGGGCCTCGGGAACGGGACGTTGCGGTACACCGTGACGGACAACATGACGGGCGAGCTCAGAACCGGGAAAATCATCATTTCCGGGCAGGAATACACGGTGACGCAACACGCGAATCTCACCTTGACGGCGCTGGTGGAGGGGGCCGGGTCGGTGGAAGGCGCGGGCGACTACGAGACGAACGAGCGGGTGACGCTCGCGGCAACGCCGGCCGAAGGTTTCGCCTTCACGCACTGGAGCGGGGACGCGGTGGGCGTCGAGCCGGAAGTCTCCATCGTCATGGACATGCCCAAGACGGTGACGGCGCATTTCATCCCCGAGGATGCCGCGCAACGGCTGGCCGAAGAAAAGGCCGCGCAGGGCGGCTTCTACACGCGCGAGCAGATGAAGGCGCTGGCGATGGGCGATACCGTTCTCGAAGTGGAACAGGGCAACATCGATCTCGCCATCCAGTTGCAGGAAAGCGCCGACCTCTCCGGCGGCGATTGGGAAGGCGTGGACGCCGGAGAGGGAACGGTCAGCGTGGACGGCGAAGGCCGCGTCCACATCAAGATGGCGCCCAAGGGCAACACGGCGTTCTACCGCGTCATCAAGGCCTCCGGGGATTAGCGGATGCCGCGCAAGCAGAGCTTGAATGCACGGCGGCGGGCCGGTTGGCCCGCCGCCCTGCTGCTGGCCGTTGGGCTTGCCTGGGCAAGCGGATGCGGGAAAGACGTCGCGGATTCAGTGCCCGTTGGTGGCGAGTCCCCTCCGATGGAGGGTGCCGCACGGCCAACCGTGCGCAAGGAATTCGTCATCTTGCAGGAACTGGTGAAACAACACGGGTTGCAACGGGAAGCGGGCAACGAAGTGCGGGTGGAGACAATCAAGCGGCATCTGCGGGAATGGTTGGAAAAGATTCCCGACAATGGGACGAACGAAGCGGAACGGGGAATCTTGGAGCAAGCGCGGGCGTTGGCGGAGTAAAGCCGAGGCACGGGCAGCCGCGGCAATCGGAATTGGGGAAAAGCGGACCGCCCGGCGGTCGGTCCCTGCCAGAGGCGCGGACATTCCGTTTCGGTTGTTCCGGGAGCGGCAGGCGAAAGGAGGGGGGAGGGAGGAGTGGGGCGGGCATTCTGACCCCGGGCGTCCGGCTAGAGCAATTTTCGAAAACATGTGGCCGCAAGGATGGGAGGTGCGACATCCTTATCGCGCCAAAATTGATTGGCGCGGCTGAAAGCCGCACCCCCGGGCCAGGACCCGAATCCACCCAAACCCCGACGGGGTGGCGGAACCTTCCGCCACCGCTTCGCGGTTTGGGTTTACAACCTGATTTGACGGGGGTTCCGCTTCGCTCCACCCCCGGCTGCATTCTTCCGCCCCTCCGGGGCGGTTGCGGACCTGCATCGGTTTTCAAAAAAGCAGGCGAAACAAATGGGAGGGTCGGCTCCGTCCGGGCCGCGGTTCGCCACTGCCGCCCGTTTTTCTCCCCCGGCCGCGACAGAGCGCAGCCTTCCTCTGGAAAATGGCCACAGAATTTGGAAAACCGATTCACTGCCATCCCATAGGATGATGTGGGACGGGCGCAAAAAAATGGTTGTTGTATGGGGAACGTCCGCGGTACGCGGACGGCATGAAAACACCAACAACAACCAAATCGTTGCGCCGCAGTCTCGCCGTCTTCGCCCAAATTGTCCATCTCATTCCTCCCGGTCTCGTCGACCGCCTCGCCGAGGGGGCCAAAATCAAGGCCCGCG
>Ga0265298_10010989_pt1 | contig 10641 bp, 11 predicted proteins | sample AusTroGonzalo_MG_3_FD_193486 | JGI IMG/M metagenome (GOLD analysis project Ga0265298, IMG submission 193486) | Bovine rumen microbial communities from tropical cattle in Woodstock, Queensland, Australia - Gonzalo_01 | ecosystem: Host-associated > Mammals > Digestive system > Stomach > Rumen ... | reverse complement strand
ATGCTTGATTTGTTGTCGTTTCGCATTGTAGGTAGCCAACTTGCGCAGCAGTTGCTCCATACATTGCCATAACGACGGAACCTGTAGGTATCAACTTTGCGGAACTATTCTTCAATCCCGCTTCGCTGATGTATTCTTCTGTTTCGAAAATGACATTGTTTTGGACTTCGCCTGTTTTTAGCCATGGATAGTCTTTGGAATTCCAATAGTCATTATTTGTTCGGCTAGGCGTTCCACCGGATGTCATTTTAGCACAAAACTCGCCAACAGTTCCCATTCTCCAGCCTTCGGGTAGGTTGTTGGGGTCGATGTTGTCGACAAAGGTGTGGCGGTAGAGTGTTTGGGCGGTTTGTTCGAGGGTGGCGATGAGTTTCTTGTTGGTTTCGATGCGGTTTTGGAGGGTGTTGTATTCGGCGATGGTTTCGCGCTGTTTTTCTATCGCGGGGACGGGGATTTGCATATCGCAGAAATCATTCCATTCCAAACTTCCGCGGACTCCACCGACTGCATAAAAACTTGCCTCGCGGTCAAATTCTGAGCGAGAAAACCACATCATCAGATATTCCGGCAGCAGCTCATTCGTCTTTGAGACTTCAAACATCGGGTATGCCGGAGACATAATGCACGGCTCGCCTTTGAACATCGCAATAGGCATTTTTCCATCGCGACTGACCTGCATCAAACTACATGCAAACTGGTTTTCCGAAATCACCTTGTAATTCGATAAATCGGTGCCAATCGTATTTGCCACAGACGGAATAAAAGCTTTGTCGATCGTCAAACCAACCAACCGCGTCACTTTCAAGTCCCTGTTCCGCACATCTACGGGCCGTATGTAGTCTCCAAGCCGTTTCATATTCTGCCCTGTCATAGATTCTCCAAGTCTATCAAAACCATCCACGAGCCTTTTCTTGTCGTGCCTTCGTGCTTAATCGCGGGGACTTCAAGTTTCCCTAATTTATTCAAATAATACTTGGTGGTATTCAAGTTCATTCCCAAGTATTTTGCAATTTGACCCTGAGTTGCACGTGGATTGGCTACCAGATAATGCATAAGTTTGATTTCAATCGGCAAGTATTTTTGAGTCGATTGGGTGGCGGATTGGGTGGCGGATTGGGTGGCGGATTGGGTGGTCGCAGTCTTTTGCTTGGCAAAAAATGCAAGCATCACATCTTCGGGATGTACGGTATATTCCGTCTTGACTCCATAATCCTTGCAAAGTTTGCACATGTTTTCGATGCCCCTGCCCCACGCTTCCACGTAGCCCGCCCTAAAGAACGCGTTTGCGATTTTGGGGTTGTATTGTTCCGAACGATGCCTTTGCATCAACGTTTCGGCGGTCCAATTGGCCGGAAATACACAATCGTTACTTATAAGGACTTCGTTCTCGTGTATGCGAATTTGAATCGGGACTCCAGACGAGTAATTCGAATGCATTAGGGCGTTGTAAACGGCTTCGCGCATGGCATCCTTTGGAATGGGGTAGCGTTCCACCCGAATCAGGCCGTCGTAACTGATGCGTGCCTTGAAATACTTGAGGTAAATGAGTTCTACGACTCGATCCGCTTGAATGAACAACGAGCCGTAAATTTCATCCTGGTATTGCAAATCGGGCCCATCGCCAAAAAATCCGACTTTCACGTAAGCACCGCCAAACCATTTTTCCGGCTTGCGGTGAAAAAGCAAGACTGCGGCCCGGGTCAATTTTCCATCTACAACCAGATTCAGGCTGTCCAGCAGTTCTTCGTCCGTCATCGACAAATCTTGTGATGTCATCCTGCCCGACTTTTTCGCCTCCCGGCGGAAGATGTCAAAGCTTTCCTTGTCCAAATCCCTAAAGCTAACCCCATCGACAGGGAGAGCATCCCATTTCGTTCCGGTCTTGTTCAGCAAAAACTGCGTGAGCGAAGCACCTTGCAAAAGCTGCTTGGTACTCCCGGTCCGGTAATGATATTCGCCTTTATAATTTACGGGATATGTACTCGGAGAAACCGATATTTCGATGTATTCCTTGGAATCTACAGAAAGCAGGTTCACATCGACCAACAAACCCAATGCATCCCTGACTTTATTCGGGATATCTTCCATGAGCTTCTTGGCATTCTGCAACCCGACGACATGTCCCTTGTCATCTACGCCTACAAAAATCTTTCCACCTTGAGCATTCGCAAAACCGCATATCCACTTGATATACTCATCTCGCCACGATTCCTTGTACTCGATGTTTTGACTTTCGGGCATACGGTTCCTTAAGGGTTAATCATTTTGCCTTAATATACATTCGTCCGCTTTTGTATGCAATAGCGCCTGCTTTCCATCACGCTACAGTTCAAATCCCAGGTTCTTGAAGACTTTGGCGAGTTCCTTTTCGCTTTCTTTTTCGGCCTTGAGGAGGGTGCGCATTTCCGCCTGGAGTTCGCGCATCTTTTCGTCAAAGTTCACGGCCTCGTCGCGGTTCTTGAATTCGATGTACTTGCTCGGCACGAGCGACCAGTTTTTCGCTTCGATTTCCTTGAGGGTGGCGGTGGCGCAGTATTCGGGTTCGTCCTTGATTTTCTGCGTTTGCCACTTGTGGTAGGTGCCGCTGATTTTTGCGATGTCCTCGGCGCTGAACTGGGTGTATTTCTTTTCGAAGGGTTCGCCCATCTGGCGCAGGTCCATAAAGAGCACTTCGCCTTTGCGGTTACGGTACTTGCGCATGGCATCGCCGACCTTGACTTCGCGGGCGGTCTTGTTGTTGTTCAGAATCCAGAGCGTCACACTGATGTCGGTGGAATAGAACATGTTGCGGGGCAAAATGAGGATTGCCTCGACCTTGTCGTTCTGCAAAAGTTCCTTGCGGATTTGCTGTTCGTCGCCTTCGCCGCTGAGCGCGCCGTTACTGAGCAAAAAGCCTGCCACGCCGTTTTCGGAGAGTTTCGAGAGAATGTTCAGAATCCAGCCGTAGTTCGCGTTGCTCGTGGGCGGCACGGTGTAGCCTTTCCAGCGCGGGTCGTCGAGGAGTTCGTTTTCGGCACGCCACGATTTCTGGTTGAACGGCGGGTTCGCCATGATAAAGTCGGCCTTCAAATCCTTATGCTGGTCTTCGGCAAAGGTGTCGGCGGGTTTGTCGCCCAGGTTGCCGGAGATGCCACGGATGGCGAGATTCATCTTTGCTAGTTTGTACGTGGTGCCGGTGTATTCCTGGCCATATACGGAAACTTCGCGCTTGTTGCCGTGATGCGCCTCGATAAACTTCATGCTCTGCACGAACATGCCGCCCGAACCGCAGCAGGGGTCGTAAATCTTGCCGCGGTAGGGTTCAATCATTTCGGCGATGAGTCCGACGATTGTCTTGGGCGTATAGAATTCACCCTTGCCCTTGCCTTCGGCGATGGCGAACTTTCCGAGGAAATATTCATACACGCGTCCGACAACATCCTGTTCCTTGTCCTTGATGGTATCGATGCCGTCGATGTCGCTGATGAGCGCCGCGAGTTTCGCGGTATCGAGCTGCAAACGTGAGAAATAGTTGTCAGGGAGCGCCCCGCGCAACGCCTTGTTCTTCTTTTCGATATTCGCAAGCGCTGTATCGATCAGGAGCGCAATGTCGCTTTGGCGGGCATGCTCAATGATAAAGCTCCAGCGGGAAGTTTCTTCCAGGTAAAAGACGTTGTCCTTGTTGTAGAACTCGGGCATTTCCACATACTTTTGGCGACCGGCGGCGATGAGTTTTTCACGCTGTTCCTCGAACTTGTCGCTTGCAAACTTCAAGAAGATAAGCGAAAGCACCACATGCTTGTATTCGGCGGGTTCCACGCTACCGCGCAACTTGTTGGCGGATTCCCAAAGGGACGTCTCTACAGACTTTTCGGGGACGGATTTCTTCGCCTTTGCAACTTTTGCCATATAAACCTTTTACAAATAACCGCACTGGATCCCCGCTTCGCGGGGATGACATGACAAATGAAATATATATTAATAGTGTGTCAATGGGGTGACACGTCTAGGATTTCATGACGCAAATTAGATGATATTCCTCGGCATCAGATACAGGCGCGGTTCCGCCGGCTAGAATTTCTTCAGAAAAGATTGTCTTGTAGTCATACTTTTGGCACAACATATCGAAACTTTCTCTATGAGCCAGCTTCTTTGCCCGCCCCTTTTGACGAGGAAGCCAAAAATCCGCTAAAATGACATAGACAATCTTTTTGGCATGTTTCAAACCGCACAACACGCCATCTTCCGATTCGGCCGACTTTTTCACAATCTTTTCCATCCGCACCATATCTTCTTCGATCGCTTTTACTGATTTTTCGCTTTGCAGGCGCTTGGCCTCTATAAGATAGGCGGTATCCCCATCTACAATAAGACTATCCATATGCTCCCTGGTCTCGTTCAGGTTTACCTCTTGCCAAATAGAGAGCTTAGGATTGTTGAACAATTTTTCATACTGGCTACAAAAATTAAAGGTCTGATTGCGTTCGACAAAACCCAGATGACCCCATGAGGGGTAAGTATTAGCGAGGTTTCGTTCATAGCTTCTTTTTACCTGGTTCATGACTTCTTTGATTTTCATACGCACTCCTTGTTTAGGTGATATATAAATACCGCGTTGCGTCTCATAAAAGGACGTTTTTTTCAAAATATTTTTTCCCCACCCATTTTTAAGTCGTTCAAGCGCGTTTTCGATATTTTTTATACCGATTTCGCATTTGGCCACGACTTTTCCAGCCAATCAAGCCATTCCGGGAATGGGATCAAAAACGCCGAAAACGGCCAAAATTTATAAACCAAACCATTGACTTTTAAACAAATATATTGTATTTTAATCTACAAAGTTTAAATATTCACCATGAATTACGCAGCGAAGATCAAAGAAGACAAGTACGTGGGGTACATGGTTTCGTTCCCCGACCTGCCCAACGTGAGCGCGTTCGGCGACACGCCGGAAGACGCTCTCAGGCAGGCGAAGGATGCTCTTGATGGCGCGATGGAATGCGACCTGGAGCTCGGCAACACGATGATCCTCCCCAAGACGGAACCCGACCCCGACAAGGGGCTCTACCCGGTCGAGCTTTCCCCGCGAATCGAGATTGCGTACAAACTCTTCGAGGCACGCAGGGGTCAAAAGAAGAGCGAGGTGGCGCGCCGCGCAAACATCACCCCGCAGGCATACCAGCGCTTCGAGACCCCGAAGGGCTCGCCTTCCATCGAGACGCTCTACAAGTTAGCGCACGCCCTCGGCAAACAGCTCGTAATCAAGTTCGTGTAACTATCAAAAACGCCAAAAGTGGTTGTCAAAGAATACTTGACAACCACTCAACATCGCACGATTACCAGATCTTTCTTTTTCTAAGGTCAAAAGGGGATGCGAAATTGAGCCGCAAGAAATCTTGCGGTGAAAAAACACTTGACTTAATATAGCATATATGCTATATTAAATATATGGAATTCAAATTTTTCCCAAATATCCGTAATTACGATCCCGAAAACATGGAGCCCAAAGACGAAGTTGGCGACGTCGGGAAAGAATTGGAGGACCTGTCGAAGCATCGCCCCGATCTGTATTTGCGCGTAAAGAGCTTCCTGCTAACGTTAAGGAAAGTTCTAGATATAACACCTTATCTGCAAAACAGTCAGATTTACAGGTTCCCGAAGGAATATGACGGCCTTTACGAAATGCGAATTCCCAAACAGGCCCGCGGAGGGGTCTTTAGAATATATTTTTGCATGTCGTTGCACGAATTGAACACTTTGATTCTGTTATGCGCGGAATTGAAACATAAAAAGGAACCTATGAAGTTGGCGACCGCCTTCTGCAAACTGAAGCAATATAGGGAACTCGTCAAACAAGGAGCCATGCTATGAAAAAGAATCAAGTCCTAGATTTTATGGACACTCTCGAAAAGGGTGACAAAAAATTGGCTGAGTACGTGAAAACGTACGAGGCGCTGTCGGCGTTCCTGACGGATTTCGACTTTCTGAAGGAATCCCTGGGCTTGACTCAGCAGGATGTCGCCGAGAAGATGGGCACGACGCAAAGCGCCATCTCGCGCATCACTTCGCTGAAAACGAATCCCTCCTACAAGCAGCTCCAGAAAATGGCGGAGGCTGTCAGCGGAGAACTTCTCATCACCCCGATGAAAAGCATGACCGTCCAGGTGCCTTACGACTTGCAAGAGACCGTGCGCAAGCTGGCCACGAGCGAAAAGAAGTCGACTAACGATTACCTAGAAAACGTGTTGCGCAATGCCATAGAGTTGGAACGTTCCAGCTACATGCACCGGACACTCGCCTTGAGCAAGGTTTGCGAACCCAAAGTCGCATACGATTGCCACGGCAAAATGCCGAAGCGGAAAATGAAAACATCTCGCTAGTCCCTCACGACGGGCTTGACGGTTTTCAGTTCGGAGATGTCCGAGATTTCGATGATGTTGCACTTTGCGAACGGGCTGTAGGCATTCCACAGGTGGTGAAACGGATGGTGCGGCACGTCGTAGTAGCACACCTTCAGGTCGCGCGACACGTTGAAGTAGATGTCCGACAGCTTGTCTATCCCCATCGTCTCGCAGACCATCTTCCTGTACTTGGGGGTATAACGTTTCATCTGTTCCAGGAACCTCGGCAGGTCTCCCTTTTGCTCGTTGCTCAGCAGCGGGAAGAAAAACCTCTCGGCCTCGGCCATCGTGCAGCCGATCCAGAACTGGTCATCACCCGGTCTGTAAGAAATGACAAGCATCGTTAAGAATATAACTTTTTTCAAGGTCAAAATTGACCTCAAGTTGGGGTGGTGTAAAAAAATGCATGTAAACATAATTTTTCGGCATATTTTGGGGCATATCTCCGTCTATATAGCAGATAGGAGGCCTTATAATCATGAAGAAGAAAACAGAAATCACCCCCGCACCAGAATTCTCACTAATTGACGAAAAACTCCTAAAATCGCGAATTCACACGATTCGAGGGGTCAAAGTCATGCTCGATGCTGATTTGGCCGAGATTTACGGGTATAGTACCAGTGCTTTTAACAGGCAAGTCAAGAATAATATTGAGAAATTCGATGAAGACTTTCGATTTCAGCTAAAAAAAGAAGAGTATTACGAAATTCTAAGATGCAAATTTTGCACCTTAGAATCAGATGAAATCTCGGATCCTTTGTTGATTCTAAGGTCGAAAAAATCGGCCTTGGAACAGGGAAAATATGCAAAATACCTGCCATACGCCTTCACCGAGCAGGGCATCTACATGCTCATGACGGTTCTCAAGGGTGAACAGGCGACCGCTCAAAGCAAGGCCCTTATCCGCCTTTTCAAGCAGATGAAGGACTACATTGCGGCAGAGAACGCGCCGGATGTCTCTGCGGGGATGGTCGCCTTGGCGACGCAGACGAGTCAAAACACGCGGGATATCGCCGAGATTGCCAAGGATGTCCGCACGCTTTCTAACAAGGTGGAGCGAAACGAGAGTTTCCTCCAGAAAGTCATGACGAATTTCATCGACCCGAGCACTTTTAAGCACTTTCTGATTCTGAACGGGCAACGGTTGGAAGCCGACGTCGCCTACACGCAGATTTACGGCATGGCGAAGAAGGACGTGCTGATTGTGGATGACTACCTGGATGTAAAGACCCTCGACTTGTTGCGATGCGTGGCGAAGGGAGTCTCTATAAAGATTTTCAGCGAACAGCACGGCCATGCCCGCCTGACAGCGAGCATGCTAGCGGACTTCAGGGCCGCCCGCCCGGATGTGAAGCTTGGCAATGTCTGCGCCACGGGGAATGCGTTCCATGACAGGTACATCTACTTGGATTTCATGACCGCCAGCGAAAAACTTTTCCACTGCGGTGCATCCTCCAAAGATGCCGGAAACAAGATTACAACCATCATGCAGGTGGAAGACATCGCAGGGTATCGCCCACTGTTCGAGAAGTTGCTGCAAGATTTATCCAATCCCCATTTTTAGCAAAATTTCGCCAAACATGTATAAAACATCGTCAAATTCGTGGCATTTTTTAGAAAAATGATTGTCAAATTCGTAGCATTTTTAATGATTTTTCACCACACATATTGAAAAATCTGTAATTTCCGATGGTTTTTATGTTGAAATATCTATAAAAAAGCGCCAGAAGAACGACTTCTCCTGACGCCTGCTTTTAGGAGATCCCCGCCTTCGCGGGGATGACAAGTTAGGGTTGCGCGGGGGACGGGTTAGAGTTGCCCGGGGAGCACGAGCTTTTCCTTCGACGGGAATTCCGCGTCGTACTTCTCAAATGCCTCGGGGTTGCGCATGGCGACAAAGTACGGTTCGGGGTCGCGGTAGCTGCCGGTGATTCCGTCGAGGAATCCTTCTTGCAGTTCCTTGCAGAGGAAGTAGGGCGCGTCGCTTTCGGGGTCGTCGGCGTAGCGGATTCCCCTGGTGCTCGCGACCACGAAGCCGCTCTTGCCGTAGAACGCGATGTTCCCGCAGATCAGGAGGCAGCCCGCGCCCATCTCGGCGGCAATTCGCATGGAATGGTCAAGCAATGTTTTCCCGTATCCCTTGCGCTTGCAGTCGGGGCGGATGCTGATGGGCCCGAAGGTCATCATGCGGATTTTGCGCCCGTCGTCGGCGTCGATGTGCGACCACGCGTACATCACGTGCCCGATGATTTCGCCGTCCACTTCCAGCACGAGCGAGAGTTCCGGCACAAAGTCGGGCTCGCTCCTGTAGCGGTGCAGCACGTAATGCTCGGTGCATCCGGGACGGTAAACGTTCCAGAAGGCTTCGCGGGTAAGGTTTTCGACGGTCTTAAAGTCGCGCGGTTGTTCCGTGCGGATAGTGTAATTTTTCATTGTTTATCTCCAGTTTGAATTTTTATGACGGGCATAAAAATCGCCTTGGAAGACGGCCCAAGGAATGTCTCCCAAGGCCCTAGACAATGAACCAAGATTTGCTAAACAGCATCCAGTCTCCGTAAGTTGGTACTAGTGGGAATATAGAATTTAAATATCCATTTTGACGAAAAAGTCTTCGTGAAGTCACAAAATCGGCCTCAAGTTGGGGTGGAGCCAGGTACGCTCCTTACGCCTTCACGGAGCAGGGCATCTACATGCTCATGACAGTCCTCAAAGGCGAACAGGCGACCGCCCAAAGCAAGGCCCTTATCCGCCTTTTCAAGCAGATGAAAGACTACATTGCGGCAGAAAATGCGCCGGATGTTTCCGCGAGGATGGTCGCCTTGGCGACGCAAACGAGTCAAAACACGCGGGATATCGCCGAGATTGCCACGGATGTCCGCACGCTTTCTAACAAGGTGGAGCGAAACGAGAGTTTTCTCCAAAAAGTCATGGCAAATTTCGTCGATCCGAGTACCTTCAAGCACTTTCTAATTCTGAACGGGCAACGGTTAGAGGCCGATGTCGCCTACACGCAGATTTACGGCATGGCGAAGAAGTCTGTGCTGATTGTGGATGACTACCTGGATGTAAAGACCCTCGATTTGTTGCGATGCGTGGCGAAGGATGTTTCGGTCCAGATTTTCAGCGAACAGCACGGGCGCACCCGCCTGACCGAAAGCATGCTGGCGGACTTCAGGGCAGCCCGTCCGGATGTTGAGCTTGACGATGTCCACACCACGGGGAACGTGTTCCACGACAGGTACATCTATCTGGATTTCGGGACCGACACCGAGAAACTTTTCCACTGCGGGGCATCATCCAAGGATGCCGGCAATAAGATCACAACCATCATGCAGGTGGAAGACATCGCGGGATATCGCCCACTGTTCGAGAAGTTTCTGCAGAACGAGAAATAAAAAGATCCCCGCCTTCGCGGGGATGACAGCCCTTTTTCTCAAGAAAAGACAATACACCCTATTGACTTTACAACCTTTTTTGTGAGTATCGAAGGAGTATCTAATGAATAAATTATTATGGTCATCGTCCCTTGCTTTGGCGACAGCAGCATTCCTTACGGCCTGCGGTGACGAATTGTGCGACGGCGAGGCTTACGACCCCACGAAGTATGATTGCGTTGATAATGAGAAGCAGGAAAAAAAGACCTGCAAAGGAATACAATACAACCCGGAAAACGAATTCTGCGCAATGAGGGGATCAGTCGAGATTGGCACTTATAAAATGGTAACGATCGTAGCGACGACAAACAACGTGCATTTTTTTGGAGCGCCACTGAATCCGAGAATGAAGAAGACGCTTATCAACACGCCTAGCTTTTCAATCAAACACTAGATACACTTTGGTAAAATCGTATAAAACAGCCGTTAACGAAGGGCTCTGGCCGACTTATTTTTTAGTGTACAAAGCGGCCTTCCGCACACCATCAAAATTGAGGACCTTATGTTCAAGAATCTCCTTTTCACGCTGGGAATCCTGCCTATGACTACTTTAGCTTTCCAGATTGGCGCCTGGGTCGGCGGGCCCGGCCAGTACCCGCAACCTACGCAGACTAACGTCCAGGCATTCCAGGATTTGCAGGGCACGCACCTCGACCTCATCAGCTATTTCGCGCTCTTCGACATCAACGACTGGGACGCAACCGCGCAGTATGCGAATGTTGCGAAGAACAACGGCTCCACGCTGGTCGTCACATGGATGGCGAACGGCTACAAGGCGCAGGAACTGGTGGACGGCAAGGCCGACACCTACATCCGTGACTATGCAA
>Ga0265298_10010988_pt1 | contig 10641 bp, 21 predicted proteins | sample AusTroGonzalo_MG_3_FD_193486 | JGI IMG/M metagenome (GOLD analysis project Ga0265298, IMG submission 193486) | Bovine rumen microbial communities from tropical cattle in Woodstock, Queensland, Australia - Gonzalo_01 | ecosystem: Host-associated > Mammals > Digestive system > Stomach > Rumen ... | reverse complement strand
CTCGATATATCACTTGTTGTATAACTCATAACCCGTTCTTACTCTTAAACCTACTTATATTTCCATAAAAGAATTGAACAGTGATATCACCGCATTTCCAACTATCAGGAATCCGCTTACTGTTATCAATAAAGCCTAACCCTTGAATCTTCTCGCCCCACTCTTCTTTACTCAATGTTGTACTTACATCAACTTCAATCTTATAAGGACCAAGGCTGTAAACTTGTGCAACATCTCTGAAACGAAGACGGAGTTCTTGTGCTAAATCATCTTTTGTCATTTTTCTCCCACCTTCTTAAGATTTACTTTTCCTTTACAGTATGGGCAAGACATAAACAGCTGAATTGGAGTAATGTGTCGTTTCTTACATAACTTCCAGATATTCACCTTCTGTTTAATGCACCCGCAGTAAAACCAATCCTTGTTGTTAGGAACTTCTTCCCAATCACAAGATTCAGGTATTTGTTCTTCTTCCATAATTTTTTACCTCTTACCTTAATTGTAGAATAGGTAGACTGAGAAAGTGTCTGGTCTGATTTCAATTCGATACTGACAGTTTACATTAATCATCTTGTCAGTTATTTCTTTTCCGTTTCTATCGAAAGTTAGTAAAACTCCACCAGCTAAGGGATGTGAAGTTTGACCGATAAGCTTAAATCCTTCTTTTATTAAATTCTTTTTTACGAAGTTCGCATAGATAGCAATTCTGTTTTTCATTTATTTGGTAACTCCCTTTCTCTTAGCAATTATTTTACCAAATAAACTGTCGTAGCATTTATCACATAAGATAAACAGCTCTTTCTGGATAGGAAGACTTACATTCCCTATCATTTCCCTCTCATCACTTAATTCGACGATTGTTCGACTTTTTCCTTTAATCTCTTTGTTGCATTTTTCACAGATGCAATTAGTTTGACAATACATAATCTGTCCCACCCTTTTAATTTATTTTGAAGATCAGTTCCCTGACCGTTCAATCCAACTGTCAATCTGTTCCTGTACAGGTACTTCATGATTCTTTGCTTCGTTCTTAAGACTACTCACATAATCCAAAGTGACATTCTCTTTCTTAATACCCATAACGAAATCTTCTATCCTCTCATCCATTGCTTTCTTCTCGTATCCGTTATGGTTGAACTTATACTCAATATCTAAAGGAACGAATTTTGTTTCTTCTTTTTCAGTATCAACAATGTAAACACCGTTCACATAATCTTCAAAATCACTCGCCTGTTTTGTAAGGCAACCACTGTTGATAACATGACGGCCATCTAAATGGTATTCGAAGTTTCTGTGATAGTCTCCTGTGAAAATCCATTTTGCTTTCGGATACTTTTGTAAAAGAGTTTCAGGTGTCTCGCATTCCATAAAGTCTGGTTTATCACGACTCGGAATGGTAAGCGTATGCTTAAAGATATATTCACTGTCACCGTAGTTATCTTCATCAAAGTTACAGCCTTTGACAACACTATGACGATTCATATTCTGTACATCTTTTGAATTAAGTAAAACACCAATAGCAGATTTCGGAATGTTAGTGCTGCTGTGGTTCGGAAGGTCATGGTTACCGCAAAGAATCGATATAGGAATGTTTTTATTATTCATCTCTTGAACAAATTCTTGAACAAGGTAGATACATTCATTTGATGCTGTATTTTCGCTATGAAAGATATCGCCACCAACTAATATATCACAGACATCATCCTTTACTGCAATCTCACCCACTTGTCTAAGCGCTTCTCTTTGTAATTCCATCCATTGTTCTTGAATTATATCAAGACACGACGGTACGGTACTTCTTATATGCCAATCGCTAGTAATTAGAAACTTCATAGACCACTCCATTCCTTTATCAGAAGATACATCTTATTATTGAGAACTTGAGCATCACTATCTTTTAGTGACAGATTGATTACAGTATCATTCCCATCAAGTTCAAGATCAATCTCAGCATCCGGTATTTTTAGTTTAATGTATTCACAGACTTTATAACAGATATATTCGTACCAGCAGGTAAAGGTATATCCTTCAATCTCTACCGGTTCTTTTCTATCAAGCTTACGAGCTTCAAGACATCCTTTAGAAGTCTTCTTATAGGCAGGGTATGAGAGTTCAATAAGTTTTTCAATCATATCTTCTGTTGTCATATAATTTATTCTATGTAATAATATTAGAATAACCTTTAGAATAATTAAATATTATGTTATAAGGAGAATAATCATGAAAGAAGTACAAAGGGAGTCAATGCTGTTTCAAAGAAAGATACTCGGTATCTTATGTATGCTCCTTGCTCCTTCAAGCATCTTATTTGGATTGATTGGAAAATCTACAAACTTACCTTACTGGTACAAGAGCATATCCTCTACCTACTACGCTAACGATAAGATTATAATGATCGGTTTGCTTTACGCAATTGCGATCTTCTTTAGTGCATACAAAGGATACGATTGGAGAGACAGAACTTGTTCACTCATACAGGCTGTTTCATCTTTCTTAATAGTTGCCTTCCCGTGCGATACTCCAGGTATACCACAGAATGTTGGATTGTTCTTAGCACCCGTATCAGTTTCTAACATTATACATTGTATTAGTGCATCTGTCTTATTCATCACATTTGCATTTAATGTACTGTTTCTTTTCCGTTTATGCGGCCCTGAACCAACTGAGAAGAAACTCCTTCGTAACAAGATATATCTCGTTTGCGGAATTATAATTTCTATCTTTATGATTCTGGAAGGGATTTACTCTGTTACATCTTTATTTGATTTTATTCCAAGCTGGTTTCCAATCACTTGGTTCAATGAATTTGTAATGCTTGAAGCTTTTGGTTTTGCATATTTTGTAAAATCAGAAGCTATAGATAAACTTAATGATTAAGGAGAATAAAAACTATGAAAGAAGCATTAAAAGAAATAGAAAGTCTGTTCGGTACAGAAGCTAAAGGTAATACAGTTTACTTCAACGACATCACCTACACACCGATTCCCCTTCCTGTAGCAAACGCAGTAAAAGCTATTATGGAAGAGCATCCTGATGTAGGTTACCAGATTGGACTGTACTCAGTAAAACTGTTCGACAAGAATGTAAGACCTATGACAGGTACCATTAGTCTTCAGAACGGATTAAAAAAAAAGATAACCTCTAAAAAAGAAATCGAAGTAAAGTCATCTGCGATAGGAGACATCAAAGATGACTTTTGCCTCGGAAGAATCAAAGACAACGAAGCAATCCAAAAACTCACAGAACAAGGAAAGGGTAAGCGTGACGCTAAGAAGATTGTAGACCGATGGCGAGAAGATAGAAGGATACAGTCTTCTAGAAAACTGCCTATAACCTCTTCAGTTAATACCACAGAAGACCTTTACAATGTTTTAACTGATTATGATACAGATGTTGAATTTAATGATGGTAAGATAATGTGGAATGACCAGTACATTTATGTTGATAACGGTCAGGTTATTACTGATGGTAACGGTTGGACAGACAGCTGTTCAGTAGAAGAATATCTTAGTATGTTAGATGACAATTATAAAATTGTTTCTAGGAGGTTACCCTAACTGTATTGCTTCTTCTAACCTTACTTACTGCGGATATCCAATAGACCGTTCTACTCCTTGGGTTATATTTAAGATGGACCTTACAAACTTCCAGATGAGTATCTACGGCTGCTACAGCACTGAAGAAGAAGCGTTTAAGGCTTATAAAGACAACAACCTCGGTAAGACAGACGGTAAGGTTATTTACGAAGTAGATGACGCGAGAAACAGCGAAAAGAAAGACGATAAGGATAGCGGTTATCTTGAACTCCAGGTATCAAATCGTAAACCCATTAAATCAAATCTTTCTGATTACTTTCCTGTAAGTGAAGAAGAAGCAAGGGATATTGACGAACTTGCTGACACCTTTCCTGATAGAAGCGAATTAAGAAGCGTCTTAGAAGATTACTTTCACATCTATGACGACTACCGTTCACTTGATGTAGATGACTTTGATAGGTGTTTAGCTGAATATTTTAATAATACTACAGACCAGTCAGAATCGTCATAAGAAGGAACCCAAAAAACATTATGCCACAAGCGTCCCTTATTTCAACAAAATATCGGACGCTTTTATTTTCCTCATTGTGTATTTGCTTTTCTGCAAGATAACACAATACACCGCTTACGATTGTTAGTAAAAATAAGATTCCCCTTAACATATCACCCACCTAATCATAAAATAAGCTAGTTTCACTTTGGGAGGGAAAGTAAGAGGCGGAAACCAGCTTAGATAAGACCTCTTGTAACTTGCAGGAGTGCATTGGGTGGGGCACTGGTAAACAAGTTACTTCTGACCGTTAGCTCGACTTGAACGAACCATCCTATTCTGTCCTTGGCAAAAGAAACAAGATAGGACCAACCTGTACGGTCACCGCAAAGAAGAAGAATCCGTTCTAACTCCTTTACTCGCTTTCGCTAAAATAAACATAAGTTTTAGGAGCAGTGTCTGACAAACACCGTATGTAACAAATAATAATAGAATAACGGTTTCAACACCCGTTTCATATAATAACACCATCTTACCATTATACCCCTTGTATTCACCACGCATCGTAGAATATGAAAGGATTTTTATTCTTTTGTAAGAAGGGTGTAAAAGTTATCTTTAAGATACTCAGTATGTCTTTTCGGCTTCGCTTCTGTTTTCTCTCTTGTATACTCTTCACTGTAGATGTTCTTCATAGTAGTGAATCCTTTCTCATAACAGTTAGAAGGATTGATTGTATTGATATCAGGATTGATTCCTTCAAGAACATATCCTGTAGTTTCTTCTTTACTTAGTATCTTATGACCGTTTGTATAGAGTGGTAAGGTATTACTTCGTTTAAGATTGAAAACGATGTCTTCATCTTTTATCCTTCCTTTAGTATAGCTGTCCCTTATGTGCTTATAGAAGCTTACTACATTCCTCACTACAGTTATATTCTGTAAAACATCACACTCAATATCAAGTAATCTCATCGTAAGGCGGTGAGTTTCGTTCCAACTTGTTACAGGGAGAATATTGTACTTACCGTTCGTATAGCTAAAGGTTCGTCTGTTCATCCCTTCAAGGATATACTCTAAGTTTCTCTCCGTTATCTCATTTATCTCTAAAGGGTGGGGTTTCATAGTATGGTGGTAAAGATTAAATCCGATAGCAGTAACAAAAGGCAGCATCGGTTCGTCATAGTATCTTATAAAACGAGGGAGCCAATAGGTAAGGTCATCTAATCCCTTAAAGGTTGTCTGCTTGGTACTCTTATCTTCACGAAAGTATCCTCGTATTGATAACTCACTTTTATCCTCACCTTGGTTCAACAGAATGTTATGACAAATAGATACTTCTCGTTTGAATGAAATGTCGTTCTTATTAAATGATGTCGTGGGAAGGGTTTCGAAGGTGCATCGTAGTACTGTACCGAGGGTTGGTTTAGGACTTGTTACCCACTTACCCATCGACAATACTTCAGTACCTTCTGTAACATCCTCGAGTGGTATAAGTCCTTTCTTAGTTGTTACAAGGTTATACTGATAATTCGTCATCACTTCCTTCGTTTGCTATATCTTGGAAAATCGAATTGGTGGTAGGTGCTGTTCCTGTACTGTCAAGTTTCATATCAAGTCCATTCCTTTCGAGGTAGTCAAGAAGTACGCTCGGCGTTTTACCTTCCTTACCTTTCTCCTGATCGAGACTCTTAATAAGCACCTCACCCTTAATGCAAGTATCAACAAGCTTTCGTTTTGCTTCTATGATATCTACTTTAGACTTAGTAAGAACTTGAACTGCCCTTACTGTCTGTTCAGGGTCGAGTTTAAGGGTACCGTCATCAATTATATCTTCAAGTGCTTCTATCGCTTTATCGGTGGCCTGACTAAGTTTCTTTTCGTAATTACTGAAGTCACCGTTATCCAATGCCTTCATCATATTATGGAGATCTGGTAATATGCTTTGTAGTTCGCTATTATTCATCTATCTCTTCCTCCTCCAATGTTTCTTCTTTAATTACAGGAAGGTAATAATGGTTCAGTATTTTCTTCTCTTTATTCACCACAACATACTCTTCACCTTTATATTCTAATATCTGTTTCTTCTCGTAATCTTTATACAGCTGTTTGTCGTCTTCTATGAATAGAACATTATGAAGGTTCATACATCCTAATCGTCTTTTCGACGGTATGGTGAGTGTCTGTCCTTCGAATATATGAAGAAGCATGAGAAGCTGATCTCCTGTGATAAGGTATGCTGATATAACCTTATCGATGTCCATATTGTTTCTAACTGCAAGACTTGTTATTAGCTCGTCGCCGTTCTTTTGAAATATCATTCCTTCCTCCCACTTCTCTATTACTTGCCCTCCACCACGCGTATGCTATCATAGGGGCACTATCTTTCTCCTCTACATAATCGCTGTATAATTCATCGAAGTTTACTGTCACTCCCATTCTGTTACAGTAGTCGACAAATGCGCTTAATGAAGTTATTGCGTCCTCGTTCTCGTAAGTCAAAGTATTTTCCATCAGCTCGCTGTTACAGTCTACCTCAGGTCTCTTCTTCTTTGTCTTATAAGCCATATAGGCACGCCACGCTTCATTATTAATTCTAGAGATACAGAATGTCTGGATGGTTGCTATTTTTGGGTCGAACATATCAATCTTCGTCAATAATGCTTCCCAACAGGTTTCGTAGAAAGTATCAAAGTCCATCGCAAGTTTCTTCCACTGAAAGAATATTCGTTTACACCAATACTCGTAATCGTGGATAAACTCCTTTGTGAAGGTTCCGGTGGTGAGGTAGCTTTCAAATCCTGTGTACTTCTTCTCACCCATCTTATATCTCCATCGTACCTGCTATCCCGTATTGAATTCGTATCTTACCTTTGTACCACCGCTCAACTTCGTGTACCATTCGTGCATACTCGATATTCCTTACAGGGTACCACCAAACATAAGTACTTGGTTTGAGATTAGTTTGACCGTGAAACATTGTTTTATACTTTGATGGAATGGTGAGGGGTTTGAGAACCTTTATTACTACACCGACCAAGATTTGTTCTTCTTTATTAATCATAACTAATCTCTCCATCTACAGTAAATGATTGAAGGCGGTAATCAGTTGATGTATCGTCTTCATCTATTGTCCTGTTTAAGTCGTCCACTATCTTCTTTGCATCATCTTTCTTGGATCTGACAGCGATGATAGTGGAGGTATATTCATTAAGATCTTCTCTTGTGATGATATAAACTTTCATACTAATTGAATCGTTTTCTCCACTAACTTTAATTCACAGTTTAATTTCTGTGAAAGGTTCTGTTTGTGACTCTCAAGCTGCTCCTTAAGATCACAACTCATTACTACCGTACCGTCAGGTTTCACAAGCTGGTAAGTTTTCTTCGGTGTCGACTGATTAATGTTTACAATTCCATCTTTTCCGAATGCAGGCATAACTTTATTCCTCCTCACCTACCGCAAGTACATCATAAATACTTACGACATCATATGTAACATCATCTACAATGAATTCAGTATTAAGGCCTTTAGGGTAGAATACATAACTGCCCACCTTTACGCCTGAAGCACTGATATCAGGATGAGTACCAACATCAATTACAGTACCTTCATACTTTCGTTCCTGTTTGGCTGATGTAAGGATGATACCGCTTTCAGTAACTTCTTCATCCACCGCTACCTTTACAAGAATCTTCTCGTTCAAAGGTTTGAATTTGTTCATATTACTTTTCCTCCTGTCTGTTCCATAAGAACATCCATTATGCTTTCAAGGTCTACTTCTAAGAGTGACCGTTTAATGTGCTGGTTTGCTCGTTTTACTAACGGTTCAGGAATCTTCGGAATCTTGAAAGTACTTCCCATTAGCTGTTTTGCGTAATAATACTTTAATAAGACTGTCGCTAATTCGCAGTAGTCCTTCTCCTGTAACTCTGTACCATCATCGTACTGTAACGGTGAGATGTGATATCTTTGTAAAGTTTCTTTGAAATCCATAATATATAATTCTAGACTATATACTATCAAAAATCAACTAAATTCTTAAAATAATACAAATATTGAAGGAGATTCATAGAATAATTTGTTAGATTACAGTATTCTTTCTCTATAACCGGCAGTACTTTATTATCTTTTCTATATTCGTTATGTCGTTTCTCGTCAATATGAATCTGAGTGAATGTGTCTTTTACTATGTCATTAAACTCATCTCTACTGATAGATGCATTAATGAGGAGCTTAAGGTGGGAATAAGTCTTGTAAGAGTTTTTTAATTCATTAAGATAATCTTCAGGTTTAATCATTATTATCCCTCATATCGTTTATTATTTTATTTCTTTCCCTTTGTCGTTTTAATATCTCTTCTCTATGTTTCTGGTAATATTCCCTTTGATACTGTTTATAATACTCAGAATACTTTTTACGAGTCTTCTTCTGCCTAGCTAATATCCTATCCTTGTTCAGCTGGTAATACTGTTTACGCCAAGCCTTCTTTCGTTCTTGTACATCTTCTCTTTGGAGATATTCTTTTTGATACTGTTGATAGTATTCTTTTATTCTAGGTTTGTACTTTTCATGATGTTCTTTGCTATACTTGTTATAATAATGAGTTTTATTACTCCACTTCTTTACAGCCTTTCTAACATACTTAGGAGACGGTCTAAGGTTTACAAGGTTGTAGCTGTTTGGGAGAAGAAGGACTAGGTTATCAAAGTATTTTCTTTCTTTGGTTTCAAGATACCTCTTTCTCAATAGTTCACAACAATCAATGAGTTTATCCAATAATGAATTACTATCCAACAGTGGTTCACCATAACCGTTTGTTACTATAGGAACATTCTCATATTCCTCTATATCAAATAAGTCCCTTGTTATTGGTGTAGATGTTATCTTTTCAATCTCTTTATAATTAAATCGTTTCATATGCTTTAATACTAGAATAAAGTGGTTGATAGGGTTCTTTTACCATCTATACCGTTCTACCCCCGATTTTCGTAAGATATGAACGGCTATGAAGGTATTTCTAATCCTTTGTTTATGGTTCCTCCATTATTGAATATGAACTGTCTTCACCGTAAAGGCTGTCTTCGAACAGTTTTAATTCGTCTTCTATATCCTTCTCTTCTTCTGTAGTAATAGATGAATAGAATCCGTCGTCAGGTATCTCTACCTTTTCAAGTTCCTTTTCTATCATCATAGTTTCATACTGAATATGTTCCTTTGTGTATATTAAGAAGCTTGCACCAGCTAAACCGTCCGAACAGTCCTTAAACCAAACAGGATTATTAGAATCTGTATTGTGAGGATGGTCTACATAGTTTGTTGCCATATCCTTTATAAGGTTCAGTAACTCGTGTTCCAACGGTTTATAGAACGGCAGCTTATATCGTCCCATCTTAGCGAAGTTTAGCAATATCATATAAGGTACAGGGTCTTTATCAACCGATAGGTATTCACTATGGTCGTTCCCGAATATCTTTTTACATTGTGGAATAAGGAAGTCCTTTGCGTAATGGTCACCGCTTATGAATGCGAAGTTTACTCCGTTATCCCGCATATAGAGTATTAGCTGCAATATCTTCTCTTGGTCTATCTGGTTGTCAGGTATTTCTTTATTCAAAAAGAGTCTTACGGTAAGTACGGTTCTTATCTGTCTATCCTCAGTGTCATAGTATAAAGCACTGAAACCAGTATGGTCGTGTTTCTGTGAACAGTCTACATGAAGATATACATTCTCACCGTGGTAATACTGTAAAGCAATATCAGGGTTCCAAATATCACTCGGGGAAGTTGAATCGTAGATACCAATATGAGGAATATCTTTATAGAAAGGCTTCTTAAGAGTACGGTCCCATATCTTATCTACTGTCTTCGCATTCATATACTTGTTAGTACCACTCATTACCTTTCCCGACATATTGGCAAGTGAGAATGTAATGTCTTCTTCATAGAACTTCCTGATTGATACAGGAACAGGTTCTATAAGGTCAGGGTTCTCTTCTATGAACTCGTTTAGTGTCATACCGTAGAGTTCGTTTATTCGTGATTTAATGGAATCGTCTGCTTGGTCTACTATGAATGGTTCAATATCACCGTTACCGATAAATACAGGGAACTTCTCTTTACTGAAGTTCTTTGGGTTAGCTTCATAGACTGATGCTTCCATAATAACTGTATCACCGTCTTTCTTTGCTTTCTCTACCTCTAAGGCTACGAAAGAAGAAGAAGTGGTGGATGATGATATAATGCCACTAAAGCCACCCCATATACCACTTTCATTACTGTATGTCATTACAGAACGCTGACGCATCTCTTGGAACATCTTTTGAGTCTCTTCAACCTCTGTTCCTTTCGCTACTTTTCGTACATTGGCCTCGTCTAGTACACACCCGAGCATATCTTCACCGATAATGTGAGATACATTAGAACCACTTCTTACTTCACAGAATGGGAAGATGAGTTCAGACTCGAGAGGCTTTCGTTTTACATCTGGGAGATTCCAATAAGGGGTTTTGTCTATAATCTTCATTAACCCTTTAAGACCGGTTGATTCAGATTTAGACATAGTATATGATAACCAGAATATCTTAGGTATAGTCGAAGGGGAAAGGTTGAAAA
>Ga0265298_10010986_pt1 | contig 10643 bp, 9 predicted proteins | sample AusTroGonzalo_MG_3_FD_193486 | JGI IMG/M metagenome (GOLD analysis project Ga0265298, IMG submission 193486) | Bovine rumen microbial communities from tropical cattle in Woodstock, Queensland, Australia - Gonzalo_01 | ecosystem: Host-associated > Mammals > Digestive system > Stomach > Rumen ... | reverse complement strand
GTTAACGAACGGTTTTTAGGGATGGAAAACGAAACGGATTTATCGGATAAAGTTTGTCCACACACGCTGCTCTTTCTTCTCGGGTCGTCCTTGCAGCTGCTTCATCATCCAAGCCATGTTGCGAGCCAGAGTGCGCATCGTCTGCATGCCTTCTTCATCTTGTTCTACCTGTCCGGGCGTCTGTCCGTAAGCCAGGTTCCAATACTGTGAAGGTACGAGCGGCATGTTCAGCATCGTGAAATATTTGTTCAGACGGTCGAAAGCAGCAGAAGCGCCACCGCGACGGCAAACAACCACGCTGGCTCCCACCTTATAAGAAAGTTCATTGCCGAGCGAATAGAACACACGGTCGAGCAGGGCACAGAGTGAGCCGTTAGGGCCGCCGTAATAGACGGGCGAGCCAAGCACGAGGCCGTCGATGCCATCCTTCACGGCGCGAAGCACCTTGTTATAAAGGTCATCGCGGTAGGTGCAACGACCCAGACGTCCGCACCAACCACAGGCAATACAACCTTGCACCGCCTCTTTTCCGATAGAGATAATATCGGTTTCTACCCCTTCTTCATTCAGCGTTGCTGCTACCTCGCTCAATGCACGGAAGGTGTTTCCCCTCTCACGCGGGCTTCCATTAATCAATAGTACTTTCATAACTCCTCCTTTCGATGAAATCGATATTTTTTATTGTCTCTCCCGATAAATCACGTTATTCGCGCCGCTGGTGATTTTCAAGGCTTCAGGGTGCTCCTTGATGAAAGAATCAATATGACGCACGCGCTTATCTTCAAGGATCTCGTCCATTGCAATCAAGATGCCGGTTTCTTCGACATCGCCAAAGCCATAGTTGATGGCAGTGCCAAAAAGTTTCATTGTGGGCGAAAGGCTCATATAAGCATTGACCAGCGGGGGAATGTTATAACCCAGTCGACGCACCTCGCGGTTCAGGATCTTATAGTCCTCTTTGAAGTCATCTTCACAGAATATTTTTGCCAAATCGGCCTCATCTGTTTCGATTTTCAACGGTTTCATCGGAAGAACAAGTCTTTCCTTATCATCAAAATGCTTCTTGAGGAAGTAGAGAATCATGTCACGTCCCTCACGGATATACGAGGGATACATGGTCATCTTACCAAAGAAATACTTGACGTTGGGCATGATAACGGTGAGCGCACCAAGACCGTCCCAAAGATTGTCAAGGGCGAACAAACTCTTAGCGCCCATCTTCGTGCTCTGATAGGGCAACGAGACGAACGAACGACCCAGTTCGATGGTGTATGGCATGTATTCCTTGAGGAACTTCTCAGAAAAGTGGAACATGTGACTGGTAGCCAGACGCGGCTGTCCTGCCTCGTCCATCTCCCATTTCGTGCCTTCGAGATAGCGATAGCCTCCAATGATTTCCTCCTGTTCCGGATTCCATACAATGAGTTGCTTGTAACAGTTCTCGCAAGTGTCAAACTCATCGATGTCACACTCCTTACCCGTACCTCCACCAGCCTCGCGGAAGGCAATCTCACGCAGACGGCCTATCTCCCTCATCACGTTCGGTGCGTTATGGGCAGTGATGATGTAGATCTCGTTGTGGCTCTTGTTCGTCATTCGCAGCTGACGCTCAGGGGTGAGCTCGCTTTTCAGCACATCTATTGCGACAGGCGGGATGATAGGTTGTTCACAATTCATAGTTTTATCATTCGTAATTATCAGTAAATGCTATAGGGCGTAGACTTGTTCTTTGACATAGGCAGCCCATTCGGCATGCGAACGGCTTTTGTCGAAAGTCTGCCAGGGGATAGGCTTTCCAATTTTCATGCGGAAGGTGTTGCCCGTGTTCTTGAACATCTCGTCGACTAGGAAGAGCATGGCAATGTTCACCTTCTTCACATAGCGGTCACTAATGTTCGACAAGCGATAAAAGAAATCGCTGTTGCGACCTCCGAAATGGATAGGCACCACATCGTGCTGATATTCGATGCTCTTGCTGATGAACGTCTTGCGCCAAGGAAGGTCGCGAATAACGCCATCCTTCCTGCGCGAGCAGAGGCCTGCGGGGAACATCAGAATATGATAATCGCCTTGAAAACCAGTTTCAACAATCTGGGGGAAGGAGCGATCGCGCTTCGACGTCGTATTAATCGGGATGCACAATGGAGCCAAGCCGGGCAGGTTCATCAGCAGGTCGTTGACCAAATAGCGGAAATTATCGTCATAGAACTTACCAATGACCGAACCGATAGCCATGCCGTCGATGCCCCCCATGGGATGATTCGATACAAACGTATAGCGGCGGGGATCATCCTTGGCAGGCAGATTCTCCAAGCCCTCGACTTCGACTTTGGTATCGAGCGCCCGCAAGCATCCCTCCAGCCACGGTGTACCTTTCAGGTCGCGGTTCTCCCAAAGAATCCGGTTGACGTCGTCTTCATGGGCAATGCGCTTCAGCCAACTGACGACAAAGCCTGGCACCCAACGAGCCTTAGAGCCCATTTTGCCTTTCAGGATTCCCTCAATGTCGATTGTTTTTTCAGTTACTGAGTCCATGCTTTCGGTGAATTATCCCATTTGAGTTGCAAAATTACGATAAAACTTTCAATTAGCCGACTTTTTTCTTTAAAAACTTTCAAAAATAATAAAATTCAACACCTTCGCGTTCTTTTTGACCAAAGATTTGAGACATAGGACGGAATGTGACAGCAAAGGCTCAAATGTGAAAAAATAAAAAAAATGCAATTCAAAGAAAAAAAAGTGGGGAATTGTGGGGCGAAGTGGAGAAAAATGATTATCTTTGCAGCCAAAACAATAATTATATAAGTACGCATGCGTTTTTTAGGGAATATAGAAGCAAAGACTGACGCCAAAGGGCGTGTTTTCCTGCCTGCCACTTTCCGCAAGCAATTGCAGGTTGCAGGTGAGGAACAACTCGTCTTGCGCACCGATGTGCACGGCAAATGTCTGGTGCTCTACCCAGAAAGTGCATGGATCAAACGCCTTGACGCCATCTCGGCAAATGTGTCGGAATGGATCGAGGAAGAACAGATGGTTCTTCGCGAGTTTATGTCGGAAGCCGAAATGCTGACACTCGATGGAAACGGCCGTTTTCTCATTTCGAAGCGGCTCCTACAGGCAGCGGGCATTCAGCAGGCCGTACGCTTCATCGGCATGAACGACACGATTGAGATTTGGGCAATGGAAAAGACTGAAAAGCCCTTCCTACCCCAGGCCGAGTTTGCGGCTCGCCTGCAATCGATTATGACAAAGACTTCGACGGAACGATGATAACCACGGCTGGAACCTATCATAAGCCAGTGCTACTGCAAGAGAGCGTGGACGGGCTGGAGATACAGCCCGATGGGATTTATGTCGATGTCACCTTTGGTGGCGGAGGACATAGCCGTGAGATCCTAAGCCGTCTGGGCCCGAAAGGCCATCTTTACAGCTTCGACCAAGATGCTGATGCCGAAAAGAACAGATTCGGTGACGAACGGTTCACCTTCGTGCGTAGCAACTTTCGATATTTGAAAAACTGGATGAGGTATTACGGGGTGGAGCACATCCACGGCCTACTGGCTGACTTGGGTGTGTCGAGTCATCACCTCGACGACGAAACGCGAGGGTTCTCCTTCCGTTTCGGCGATGCACCGCTTGACATGCGAATGAACATGCGGGCGGGACGAACAGCGGCTCAGGTGCTGAACGACTATTCGGAAGAGCAGTTAGCCGACGTGTTCTACCTCTACGGCGAACTGAAGCAAGCGCGCCGCATTGCCGCTGCCATCGTGAAGATCCGTCAGCAGCAGCCGCTACAGACCACCGCCCAACTGATGACGGCCGTAGAGCCGTTTTTCGCACGTGAGCGAGAGAAAAAAGAGTTGGCGAAGCTGTTTCAGGCACTCCGCATCGAAGTGAACCAAGAAATGCAGGCACTGCGGGAGATGCTGCTCGGCGCACAGGAGCTATTAGCCCCCGGAGGTCGGTTGAGCGTAATCACCTACCACTCGCTCGAAGACCGCATCGTGAAGAACGTGATGCGCTCGGGCAATGCTGAGGGACGGGTGGAACAGGATTTCTTCGGACGGCAACAGTCGCCATTACACATTATTAATAATAAGGTGATTGTACCCACCGCCGAGGAGATGGACGAGAACCCCAGAAGCCGTAGCGCCAAGTTGCGCATCGCAGAGAAAGAGGCATAGGCGGAGCGACAAGCAAAACAAGAACAAAGGAACAACAAACATATATGGACGACAAAGAGAAAGATCAGTTTGTGATAGAGCTGGCCCCCGGCGAAGAGATCGCTCAGCCGCTGAACGTCGACAACGGACAGCAGGCAGAGGCTGCCTCCCCCTTCGAACAGCTGAAGAAGAGCGTCAGCGAGGGCGACGAGGTGCCCGTAGCGTCGCTCACGCTGAAGAAGATTCTGGGTGGCGACATCCTGTCGGCGCAGATGGTGCGCTCGCAGGTGCGACTGATCATGCTCATCACGTTCTTTGTCACCGTCTATGTAGCTTCGCGCTATCAGTGTCAGCAGGATATGCTCGACATCAACAAACTGGAGACCGAGCTGAAGGATGCCAAGTTCAGGGCACTCTCCAGTTCGAGTGCGCTGACAGAGCGCAGCCGTGAAAGTCATGTGGTCAAGGCATTGCGAGCCAACAACGACTCGCTACTGCTGCCCAGCGACCAGCCCCCCTATATAATAAATGTGCCCGAGGAATAAGAAGAGATGAGTAAGTTTGAGAAGAGTAAGGTCATGCCACGATATGTGGCGATAGCAGCGTTGCTGACGCTTGCTGGCTTGGCAATCATTGCCAGGGCGGGCTATATCATGGTGGCTCAGAAGGACTACTGGCTGGCCGTGGCTGCCTCGCAGAAGCAGGTCAACAACATCAAGATTGAGAAGCCTACGCGCGGAAACATCTTCAGCTGCGACGGACAACTCATGGCTTCGAGCATACCCATCTACAAGATCTTCATTGACTTCCAGCCCGACAAGCGTAAGGGCATGCCCCGCGATACGGCCGACGTCAACAGACTCGATTCTATCTGGGCAGCCGACATCGACTCACTCAGCATCGGACTAGCCGAGATCTTCCCCAGCAGGACAGCCGCACAGTTCAAGGAGCATCTACTGGCTGGCAAGAACAAGGTGAACAAAGACGGGAGCTTAGGTTCGCGTCACTGGCCGATTTGGTCGCGCCGCATTGACTACAACACCTATCAGGAAGTGAAGCAGCTGCCCATCCTCAGCCTATCAGCAGGCAAGGGCGGTTTCCACTGCGAGGAATACAACACCTATCGCAACCACCCGTTCGGTTCGCTGGCTTCGCGCACCCTCGGCGGTATCATGGAGGTGTCGGATTCGGCCTATTTCGGTTTGGAACTGTCCTACGACTCGCTACTGCGCGGCACAGAGGGCATCGCCCACAAGCAGAAGATCCGTAACAAGGTGATGACCATCATTGACACACCTGCCGAGAGCGGTGCCGACATCGTAACCACCATCGACGTAACCATGCAGGACATCGTTGAGCGTGCGCTCACCGAAGAACTGAAGAAGCCCACCGTTCATGGTGAGCTGGGCGTTGCCATCCTCATGGAGGTGCAGACGGGCGACATCAAGGCCATTGCCAATCTGATGCGCGGCGAGGACGGCGAATACTACGAGTGGCAGAACCATGCCATCAGCCACGTCTGCGAACCGGGTTCCGTATTCAAGGTAGCCTCAATGCTCGTAGCCCTTGACGACGGTGTGATTGACACCTCTTATGTCATCCATACTGGTAATGGCATCTTAGGGATGCACGGTCGTCCGATGAAAGACCACAACTGGCGTAACGGCGGCTATGGCGACATCAATGCTGCACGTACGTTGGAGGTCAGCTCGAACATCGGCGTGAGCTATGTCATCGATAAGTTCTACGGGGCTAACCCAGAGAAATATGTGGAGGGGCTCTACCGTATCGGCATCCACGACTCACTGCCCATTCCCCTTAACGGCTATGTACCGCCGAAGATTCGTATGCCACAAAAAGATAAGAGAGGAAAGAGCTACGTGAACTGGAGCAAGACGGCACTGCCCTGGATGTCAATCGGCTATGAGACACAGATCGCACCGATCAACACCGTGACACTCTATAACGCCATTGCCAACAACGGACGCATGATGAGTCCGCGCTTCGTGAAACAGGTGATGAAGGACGGCAAGGTGATTCGCGAGATTCCACCAATCGTCATGCGCGAACAGATTGCCAAGCCGAAGACGATCAAGACCATGCAGACGGTGCTGCGTCACGTAGTCAGTCAGGGCTTGGGCCGCAAGGCTGGTTCCCGCTCGTTCCAAGTGGCAGGTAAGACCGGTACGGCACAGGTGGCCGACGAACACGGCGGCTACCATTCCGGCACGACGCGCTACTGGCTATCGTTCTGCGGTTACTTCCCTGCCGACAATCCCCGCTACACCTGTATCGTCTGTATCAAGAAGACGGGTCTGCCCGCATCGGGCGGTGGCATGTCGGGCGTGGCTTTCCACCATATTGCCGAGGGTGTGATGGCACAGAACCTGAAGGTGCGCGTCGAAGATGCCCGCGACTCTACATCTATCCTTGTGCCCGAGGTGAAGCACGGCGATGTCAACGCCGCTAACTACGTGCTGTCACAGCTGGGCATCAACGCCCAGGGCGAATGGGACGGTATGGAACGGACGGGCCTGCCTGCCTGGGGCAAGGCTGTCCGCGAAAAGAACAACATACACGTCACGACGATGAAGTTTGACGACGACCAGATGCCCGACGTATCAGGCATGGGTGCCAGCGACGCCCTGTTCCTACTGGAAGAGCAAGGGTTGAAGGTGCGCCTGCACGGCCGCGGACTGGTGCGCAAACAGAGTATCGCAGCAGGCACGCCACTGAAGCCGGGCATGGCTTGTAACTTATATTTGGAATAACCTTTCTTCAAATCTATTTGATATGAAACTGAGCGAAATACTTACCAGCATCCAGACGAAAGCAGTCGTCGGACCTGCAGACATCGAGATCACCGATGTCAACATCGACTCGCGTCGCATTGCCAACGGTCATCTGTTCGTTGCCATCAAGGGCACACAGACCGATGGTCATAAGTTCATTCCCAAAGCCGTGGAACTGGGTGCAGCAGCCGTGCTCTGCGAGGACATGCCAGAAACGCTGGCTGAGGGGGTCACCTACGTACAGGTGGAGTCGACCGAGCGCACTGTGGGCATCGTTGCCACCACCTTCCAGGGCAATCCCTCGAAGCAGGTGAAACTCGTCGGTGTGACAGGAACAAACGGTAAGACTACCATCGCCACCTTATTATATAATATGTTCCGCAAACTGGGTTTCAAGTGCGGACTGCTCTCCACCGTGTGCAACTACATCGAAGGAGAGCCCGTGGCTGCCGACCACACCACCCCCGACCCCGTCGAGTTGAACCGTCTGCTGCGCCGCATGGTCGACGCAGGCTGTCAGTACGTGTTCATGGAGTGCTCGAGCCACGCTATCGCCCAGCAGCGTATCGGCGGCCTGACCTTTGCCGGAGGTATCTTCACCAACCTGACACGCGATCATCTGGACTACCATAAGACCGTAGAGAACTACCGCGACGCAAAGAAGGCCTTCTTCGACATGCTGCCCAAGGAAGCTTTTGCCATCACGAATGCCGACGACAAGAACGGGCTGTTCATGGTACAGAACACCAAGGCTACGGTGAAGACCTACAGCACCCGCACGATGGCTGACTTCAAAGCACGCATCATCGAGTGTCACTTCGAGGGTATGTACCTGGAGATGGACGGTCATGAGGTGGGCGTACAGTTTATCGGAAAGTTCAATGTAAGCAACCTGCTGGCTGTCTATGGCGCCGCCCGCATGTTAGGACAACAGCCCGAGGACATCCTCCTGGTACTGAGCACACTGAAGAGTGTGGCAGGACGTCTGGAGCCGATTCGTTCAAAGGAAGGTGTTACGGCCGTCGTTGACTACGCTCACACGCCCGACGCCCTCGACAACGTACTGAAAGCAATTCGTGAGGTGCTGGAAGGCACGGAGGGACAGGTCATCACCGTCTGCGGTGCCGGTGGCAACCGCGACAAGGGCAAGCGTCCGCTGATGGCACAGGAAGCCGTTCGTCAGAGCGACCGCGTGATCATCACCAGCGACAACCCCCGCTTCGAGGAGCCGCAGGATATTATCAACGACATGCTCGCCGGCCTCGATGCCAAGCAGATGAAGAAAGTGGTCACCATCGTGGACCGTCGCGAGGCTATCAAGACGGCTGCCATGCTGGCTAAGAAGGGTGATGTGATCCTTATTGCCGGCAAGGGTCACGAGGACTATCAGGAAATCAAAGGTGTGAAACATCACTTCGATGACCGCGAGGTGGTACGAGAGGTTTTCTCACTGAACGATTGAACCATTTCACTATCGGACGATTGACGCTGTAAATAATCAAATTGTAGAATCATAAAATATCAAATTTAAACGTGTTATACTATATTTTCCGTTTCCTCGAACAGTTTAACATCCCAGGGTCGCACCTCTGGGCATACATCTCGTTCCGCTCACTGATTGCGCTGATCCTGTCACTGCTTATCTCGGCATGGTTCGGCGAGTACTTCATCAAGTTCATGAAGCGTCGTAAAATCTTCGAAACCGAACGAGACCCTGCCATCGACCCATTCGGCGTCGAGAAAAAAGGTGTGCCTACGATGGGCGGTGTGATTATCATCGTCTCCATTCTCGTACCCGTCATCCTCTTGGGACGTATGCGCAACATTTACCTGCTGCTCATGATCGTGACCACCATCTGGTTGGGCTTCCTGGGATTCCTCGATGATTACATCAAGATTTTCAAGCGCGACAAGGAGGGATTGAAGGGAAAATATAAGATTATAGGTCAAGTAAGTATCGGTTTCATCGTAGGTCTGACGCTCTGGCTCAGTCCTGACGCCGTGGTGCGTGAGTCTATCAACGAGGGACAGCCGAAGCAGGAAATGGTGGTCAAGCACAAAGCGGAAGCGGTGAAGTCACTACAGACGACCATCCCCTTTGTCAAGAATCACAACCTGAACTATTCCGAGGTGATGAGCTTCTGCGGTGACTATAAAGTGGCTGCTGGCTGGGTGGTCTTCGTGCTGATGACAATTCTGGTGGTGACCGCCGTATCGAACGGTGCCAACCTCAACGACGGCATGGACGGCATGTGTGCCGGTAACTCAGCTATCATCGGTGTGGCGTTGGGCATCCTGGCCTATGTGTCGTCGCACATCGGCTATGCTTCCTACTTCGATATCATGTATATCCCCCACTCGGAGGAACTGGTGATATTCCTCTGCGCTTTCATCGGTGCCATGATTGGTTTCCTTTGGTACAACGCCTTCCCCGCTCAGATCTTCATGGGCGATACGGGTTCGCTGACCATCGGCGGCATCATCGGTGTCTGCGCCGTCATCATCCATAAGGAACTGCTGTTGCCCATCCTCTGCGGTATCTTCTTTGTCGAGAGCCTCAGCGTGATTATCCAGACCCAGTGGTTCAAGTTCCAGAAGCGGAAGGGTCGCCGTGTCCGTGTGTTCCGTGCAACCCCAATCCATGACAACTTCCGTAAGCTCGACACACAACTCGACCAGACCTCGTCCTATATCCTGAAAGGCTGGCCCCGCCGTCCGTTCCACGAGTCGAAGATTACCGTGCGTTTCTGGATTACAACGATCATATTAGCAGCATTAACGATTATAACATTGAAGATACGATGAAGAGGATTGTCATTTTAGGTGCAGGCGAGAGTGGTGCAGGAGCCGCCGTTCTGGCTAAGAAAGAAGGTTTCGACGTGTTTGTCTCAGACATGTCGAAGATTGCTCCGCGCTATCAGCAGATGCTCAACGAGCACGGCATTGCCTGGGAAGAAGGGCAGCACACAGAGGAGAAGATTCTGAATGCCGACGAGATTATCAAGAGTCCCGGCATCCCCGATACGGCACCGATGGTCAAGAAAGCCATTGAGAAAGGTATTCACATCATCAGCGAGATTGAGTTCGCAGGCCGCTATACCAGATCGAAGATGATTTGCATCACGGGTTCGAACGGCAAGACCACGACCACCTCGTTAATCTATCATATCTTCAAGGAAGCAGGCTATGACTGCGGACTGGCAGGTAACATCGGTCACTCGCTGGCTTTACAGGTAGCCGAGGAACCACACCAATATTATATTATAGAGCTGAGTTCGTTCCAACTGGATAACATGTACGACTTCCGTGCCAACATCGCTATCCTGCTCAATATCACCCCCGACCATCTGGATCGCTACGATTTCAAGATGCAGAACTACGTGGACTCCAAGATGCGTATCATCCAGAACCAGACGTCTGATGATGCCTTCATCTATTGGAACGATGACCCCGTCATCCAGAAGGAACTGGAGAAATATGACATCAAAGCCATCCAATACCCCTTCTCTGAACTGAAGGAAAAAGGCTCTATCGGCTATATCGAGAAAGGACAGTACATGATTGAGAAACCGGAGCCCTTCAACATGGAGCAGGAAGCACTGAGCCTCACAGGTCGTCATAACATCTACAACTCGCTGGCTGCTGGTATCGCTGGTAACATTGCTGGTATCAAGAAAGAGGTGAT
>Ga0265298_10010985_pt1 | contig 10643 bp, 8 predicted proteins | sample AusTroGonzalo_MG_3_FD_193486 | JGI IMG/M metagenome (GOLD analysis project Ga0265298, IMG submission 193486) | Bovine rumen microbial communities from tropical cattle in Woodstock, Queensland, Australia - Gonzalo_01 | ecosystem: Host-associated > Mammals > Digestive system > Stomach > Rumen ... | reverse complement strand
GTCCGCAAGCGAAAGGCAATCGTTATGAGTTTGGCGCGCCGCACGCGGCGCGCCAAACGTTTTGTTTTTCAAGAGGCAAGGAGATTCGTTGCAGAACCGACGATAGACGCCAAACGGCGAGCGTCCGCAGGGGCTCGCCGTTTGGCTGACTTCATTATTCTTTTAATGAAGTTCTTTGCCGCGCTTTCTTCCAAGAACGCGCGAAGCCCTCGTCGTTCCTTGTCCCCCCGCGGGGCGCTCCCGGTTACTGCCGGAAGTATTTGCGGTCGAGCGAGCGGTACTGAATCGCCTCGGCGATATGGGCGGCGGCGATGGTCTCCGACCCGGCAAGGTCCGCGATGGTCCGCGCGACGCGGAGCACGCGGTCGTGTCCGCGCGCCGACATCCCGAGCTTCTCAAACGCGTCGCGGAGCAGCGCCTCCGCCGCGGGCTCGAGCGCGCAGATCTTCGCGATCTCCTTCGGCGGGATCGCGGCGTTCGGACGGGCGACGAGCCCAAGTTTTTCAGAGCGAGCTTCCGCAAACCGTCGCGCGGCGTTTACGCGTTCGCGGATGGCGGCGGACGGCTCGCCCGAGCGGGTCTTGTCCGCCATCTCGTCGTAGGTCACCGCGGGCACCTCCACCTGAATGTCGATCCGGTCGAGCAACGGCCCGCTGATCTTGGAGAGGTAGCGGCGAACCTGCTCGGGGGTGCAGGTGCAAGTGTGGGTAGGGTCGCCGTAATAACCGCAACGGCAGGGGTTCATGGCGCAAACCAGCATAAAACGCGCCGGATACGTGGTTTTCGCAAGCACGCGAGTCACCGTCACCACCCCGTCCTCCAGCGGCTGGCGCAGGATCTCGGTCGCCGATTTCGGGAACTCGGGCAGCTCGTCGAGGAACAGAACGCCGTTGTGCGCAAGCGAGATCTCCCCCGGTCGCGGCTGGCTCCCGCCGCCGGTCAGCCCCGCGGGACTGACGGTATGGTGGGGCGAGCGGAAGGGTCGGCGCGTGACCAGCCCTTTCCCGCCGAGGATCCCCTCCACCGAGTGGATCTTGGTGGTCTCAAGCGCCTCCTCAAAAGTCAGGGCGGGCAGGATCGAGGGAAGCCGCTTGGCGAGCATGGACTTGCCCGAGCCCGGCGGTCCGATCAGGAGCACGTTGTGCCCGCCCGCCGCCGCGATCTCGAGCGCCCGCTTCGCCTTTTCCTGCCCCTTCACCTCCGAAAAATCGGGAACGTCGCCGCCCTCGTCCGGAACGAAATCGGAGCGATCGAAAACGGTCGGGGCAAGATCAAGTTTTCCGTTCAGGTGGGCGAGCAGGGTCGCAAGGTCGCGCACGCCGTAGACGGTCAGCCCCGCAACGACAGCCGCCTCGCGGGCGTTCTGTTCGGGGACGTAGAGGATCTTCCGCCCCGCGTCCCGCGCGGCGAGCGCGACGCAGAGACAGCCGTTCACCGGGCGGATCTCGCCCGAGAGCGAGAGTTCCCCGACCATCGACACGGCGGACAGATCGAGATTCCGCGGGATCTTTCCCGCGCATTGCAGAATACTGCACAGGATGGGCAGATCGAACCCCGCCCCCTCCTTTTTGCGATCGGCAGGCGCGAGATTCACGCACAGCTCGAGCGACGGAAAGGGGACGCCCACGTTCTCGCAGGCGTTCTTCACCCGTTCCTTCGCCTCCTTCACGGCGGCGTCGGGCAGCCCCACCAACTCGAACAGCGGGATCCGATTCCACGCGCTGCACTCGACCGTGACCTCGTAGCCCTCCACGCCGACGATCCCGGCGCTGTAGATCCTCGAAACCATACCGACCTCCCAAGGCGTCTTTTTCTCTATTGTACCACACGCGTCGAAAAATGTAAACGGGTCTCGCGCCCCCGCCGATAAAAAAGCGGAAGATCACGCCGAAACCGTTTGACAATCCGCGGGAGTTGCGGTATAATCTATGGAGACGAAAAACGGGAAGGAGGATACGCCGTGAAACCGATCAAACCGAAGAAACTGCCCTGCGAGATCTTCGTCGAATACGGGATCCTGAAAAAAGCCGGTTCCCTGCTCTCCCCGCCCGGGGGCGGCGCGCGGCGCTTTCTCTACCTGTGCGACCTGCCCGATACCGACCCCGCGCCCTCGACCCTCTTAAAGTCGCTTAAACAAGCGGGGCACACCGTCGTCCGGCTCCCCGACGAAGAATTACCGGACTGCCCGACCGACGTCGACGCGCTCCTGATCGTCGGAGACGACGGGAAGCTCGGCGTCGGGACCCTCTTTGCAGAAAGTGATTGCCCGACCCTTCCCTACGTTCTCGTCCCGACCACGTTTGAAGCCCAACTCGGGTTCGCCATCGGAGACGCCCCGGGTCTCGTCCTCTGCGACCCGTCGCTCCCCGTCACGGACGCCGACTTCAAACGCGGGCTGATCGACCTGATCCGCTACGCCGTCGGCTTCGACCGCTTGATGTTCGACACGCTCTACACCGACTTTGACCGCGGGGCTCTGCTCCGGCGCTGCCTTGCCGTCCGCTGCGACCTGCTCGACGCCGACAAAACCGACCTCTTCGACCGGCTCGGCGCCCCCTTCGGGCTGGCGATCGAGGACGTTCTGTTTGAAAACGACCCCGACGCGGACGAGGACGTTGACGTAGCCGACGCCCTCGCGATCGGGCTTGCCGCCGCGACCCGCTACGCGCTGAAAACCGGCTTCTGCCGGCAGGACTTTCTGTCCGATTTGGTCGGACTTCTCACCTATCACGGGTTCCCGAACTCCGCCCTGATCTCGGACGGCGAGATGCTTGCGTCGTTCCTTGACCGTCCGTGGGCGGACGGAAACCCCACCCTCTCGCTTCCCCGCCGCCTCGGCGAATGCGGACTCGTCACGGTCGACCCGTCCGACCTCGTCGGACTTCTCCCCTCTTAACCCCCGAAAGGAAACGAAATGCAAAGAAAACTTTACACCGTCTCGGTGATCGGCTGCGGTCGCTGGGGCGCGTTCATCGCAAAGTACCTCTCCGACCTGGGACATGCGGTCACGCTGTACGGCAGACCCGGTTCCCGCAGAATGGCGGAACTGCTCGAAACCCGCAAAAACGCCCTGATGGAGCTGCCCGCCGCCGTCAAACTCGAGACTTCCCTCTCCGCCGCGCTTTCCGGCGCGGAAATACTCGTCGTTTCGATCCCCTCGCAACAGCTCCGTTCGCTGCTCCGCGAAATTGCCGCGCTCCCCGCCCTGCCCAAAACCCTGGTCCTCTGTATGAAGGGGCTGGAGATCGGGAGCGGCAAGCGGCTCTCGACGGTCGCGGAGGAGGAACTCGGCGGGCGGATGAAAGCCGCCGTCTGGATCGGACCCGGGCACGTACAGGCGTTCTGCGCCGGGATCCCGAACTGCATGGTGATCGACAGCGCCGACGAGGCGACCAAACAGGAACTCGTCGACGCGTTCTCGGGCGACCTGATCCGCTTCTACTACGGGCAGGACCTTACGGGAAACGAGATCGGCGCCGCCGCCAAGAACGTCGTCGGGATCGCCGCGGGATTCCTCGACGGACTCGGCATCCCCTCCCTGAAAGGGGCGCTGATGTCCCGCGGGACCCGCGAGATCGCCCGGCTGATCGAGGCGGTCGGGGGCAACCCGAACTCCGCCTACGGGCTCTGCCACCTCGGGGACTACGAGGCGACGCTCTTCTCGCCCTACAGCCACAACCGCCGGTTCGGCGAAGCGTTTGCCCGAGGCGAGGAGTTCGGCGAACTCGCCGAGGGGTATTACACCGTCCGGGCGCTGACCGCTCTCGCCGACAAAACCGGTGTCGATCTCCCGATCTGCCGCGCCGTCGAGGACGTTCTTTACCACGGCGCCACCCTTGCCGACTGCATCAAGCGCCTGTTCGCGAGAAGTTTGAAAAACGAGTTCTGATTTTTTCTGAAAGGTCGTTTTCATGGAACCGAAAACCGCCGGCACGCCCGACGCCGGGCAAACGCCGCCCGCTCCCCGCGCTCCGCGCCCCCGTGCGCGCGGACTCAATATGGTATCCGGCCCCCTGTTTCCGGGCGTTTTCGCGTTTGCGCTCCCGGTCATCCTGACGGGGCTTCTTTCGCTGTTCTACAACGCCGCCGACCTGATCGTGCTCAGCAACTTCGCCGAGAACGGCGAAACGGCGCTGCCCGCGGTCGGCTGCACAGGGTCGCTTATCAACCTTCTCATCGGGCTGTTCCTCGGTCTTTCGGTCGGGTCGAGCGTCACCATCGCGATCGCGCTCGGCGCGCGGGACGATAAAGAAGCGTCGGCGCTGACCCACACGGCGATCGCCGTCTCCGCTCTGCTCGGGCTTCTGGTCGGCACGGTCGGCTTTGTCTTCGCCCCGACCTTCCTCCGCTGGATGAACTGTTCCGAGACGCTGATCGACGACGCCTCGCTCTACCTCCGCATCTACTTCTGCGGCACGCCCGCCAACATGGTCTACAACTTCGGCGCGGCGATCCTGCGCACCTCGGGCGACACCCGCCGTCCGCTCTTCATCCTCGGGGGCGCGGGGCTGGTCAACGTGGGGCTGAACCTTCTGTTCGTTCTCGGGCTTTCGATGTCGGTGGACGGGGTCGCGATCGCCACCATCACGAGCCAATACCTTTCCGCCGCCGCGGCGCTCTTCTTCCTGACGCGCCTGAACAACGCCTGCCGCCTCGACTTCAAAAAGATCGCGCTTCACAAAAACCAACTGCTCCGCATCCTGCGTCACGGGGTCCCGGCGGGGATCCAATCGAGTTTGTTCTCCTTCTCGAACGTGATGATCCAATCGACCATCAACTCGTTCGGCGACGTGGTGATCGCGGCGTCGACGGCGTCGGCGAACCTCGAGGGCTTCGGCTGGACGGCGATCAACGCCCCCGACGCGGCGAGCATGGCGTTCGTCGGGCAGAACTACGGGGCGAAAAATACGCGCCGGATCGGGCGGGCGGTCCTCGTGTGTCTGCTCTACGTCATGATCTTCTGGCTGGCGATCGACGGCGCGATCCTTCTGTTCCGCGAGCCGCTGGTGAAACTCTATCTCCCCGATTCCCCCGACGCCGTGCAGGTGGCGTTCTCCCGGCTGACGATCGTGGTCGGGACCTACTTCCTCTGCGGGTTTATGGGCGTGCTCTCCAGCGCCATCCGCGGGATGGGCGCCTCGTTGCTCCCGACCGCCGTCGCGATCGGTGGGATCTGCGGTCTTCGCATCCTCTGGATCGCCTTCGTCGTGCCGCTCTCCCCGTCGCTTCGGACGCTGATGATCTCCTATCCCGTCTCGTGGGGCATTACGCTGGCGGTCGACCTCGTGATCTTCCTCGTCCTGTTCCGCCGCCGCAAACGCGAGATCGAAAGATCCTCTCCTCCCGTATAATTCATACCGCCCGTGGGTGCACGGGCGGTATATCGTATTTCGGAGAAACAATTCATAGCCGCGTGCGGCAGTGAATTGTCAAGTGAAGTGCAACACTTTTTGCAATTCGTAAGCCCATAACTCCTGCGCAGAACGGTAGTTCAAGACTTTGCGGGGTCTGGCGTTAATTAACGCCAGATTCCGCAAAAGTGTTTTTGGAGAGACTCTTGAAAGGTTCCTGCCTTTTGGGTAAAACTCGCGGAGCAGACCGTTGGCGTTTTCGTTCGTCCCTTTCTGCCAAGCACAATACGGATCGGCAAAATAGACGTCGCAATGTAGTTGCTGTTCAATTGTTTGCCAATTGGCGAACTCGGATCCACGGTCACAGGTAATGGTTTTAACAAGTTCGGACGGAACTTCTCGCAAAGCCGAAACAATGGCAGCTGCCATTGTTTCGGCTTTGCGGTCGGGGATTTTAACGGCAATATAGAACCGCGTTTTGCGCTCTGCAAGCGTAGCAAAACACGCCTTGCTTTTCCCCAAACCGCTAACTACGGTATCGGCTTCCCAATGTCCGGCTTCCTTGCGGCTGTATACGCTTTTGTCCCTCTTGCGAATGGACTTGCCAAGGCTAAATCTTCCGCGCCCCTCTTTTCCTAAACGGCTTCTCCCTTTTCGTCGTAATACTTTCAGGTTTCCTTTCAGCAGATACTTGTCATACAGCCACCTGTAAATCGTTCTGGTAGACGGCATCTTTTCAAACGGGGACGGAGTGTTGGAGATCTGCTCGGGAGACCATGTTGCAAGCAGTTTTTCTTCTATGTATGAAATTAGATCCGCCTTCCAAAACATTCCCCTATGGCAATAGGATCTCCGAAGATTGCTCTTCTTCTGTGCCGTTTGCGGATAATAACTCGGCACGGCGTAAAAATGCGTGCAGTTCCGCCGCAGTTCCCGCGATATGCTGCTCACGTTTCTTCCTAACAATTCCGCAATTTTTCTGTAACTCAATCCTTTTTTGTAATATTCCCGTAGACAACACCGCTCTTCTATGCTAAAATGTACATAGCCCATATTGTGCCTCCCTGTTGTTTTGTTTGTTTGGTAGCTTCATTATAACACAGGTTGCAATATGGGTGTTCTTTTTGCCTTCAGGGTGTTGCACTTGATAGTATAATTCACCGAACATATCATAATTGCCGCGGCTAACGCCGCGGCAATTATATATTGTTTTGCGGCGTCGATCCCCGCAAAACGTATCGCGCGGGCGAGCGTTTCCGCTCGCCCGCCTTCTCTTACTTTTTCAAGAACTTCTTGAAAAAGCTGCTCTTCTTCTGATTGTTTCCGTCTCCGCAGGACTTGGCGAAGTCGGAAAGGATCTTCTTCTGCTGCGACGAAAGCCCTTTCGGGACCTCGACCGCGACCGAGAAGATCAGGTCGCCCTTGCGCTTCGAGGACACCGACGGCATCCCCTGTCCCTTGACCGTGAACTCGGCGCCCGACTGCGTCCCCTCGGGGATCGTGAACTTCGTCTTGCCGGTCATGGTCGGCACCTCGATCTCGGCGCCCAGCGCCGCGTCGGTGAACGAGATCGGGATCTCGCAATACAGGTTGCTCCCTCTCCGCTCGAACAGTTCGTGCGGCCGGACGCGCACCTCGATCAGAAGGTCGCCCGCCATCCCGCCGTTCCGTCCCGAGTTGCCCTGCCCGCGCAGAACGATCCGCTGTCCGTCGTCGATCCCTGCGGGGATGGTGACCTCCAGCGTTTTGGTCAGTTTTACGTACCCGCTCCCGCGGCAGTTCTTACACGGATTCTTGATGGATTTGCCGGTGCCGCGGCACGCCTGACAGGTCTGTTCGGACTGCATCATCCCGAGCAGGGTCTGGCGCTGGGTGAGCACCGTTCCGCGGCCCTTACACACCGAGCAGGTCTCGATCTTGCTTCCCTTCTCGGCGCCCGTGCCGCCGCAATCCGCGCACTTTTCGATCCGATCGAACTTCACGTCGCGCTTCACGCCGGCAAACGCCTCGTCAAACGACAGATAGACCCGGAGCGCCACGTCCTCGCCGTCTATGCGGGCGTTTCTGCGGCTCGCGCCGCCGCCCCCGCCGAAAAACGACGAGAAAATGTCGCCCATATCGAATCCGCCGAAGCCGCCGAACCCGCCTCCGGCTCCGGCTCCGCCGCCTCCCATCGAGGGGTCGAACGCGGCGTGACCGTAGCGGTCGTAAGCGGCGCGTTTCTCGGCGTCGGACAGGATCGAGTACGCTTCGTTCACTTCCTTGAATTTTGCCTCCGCCTCCTTGTCGCCGGGGTGGAGATCGGGGTGGTACTGCTTCGCAAGTTTGCGGTACGCGCTCTTGATCGCGGCGTCGTCGGCTCCCTTGTCTACGCCAAGTACCTCGTAATAGTCTCTTTTCGTTTCAGCCATCTTGCGTATTCCTTTTATCAAACGGGATCAGAAACGGATCCCCCTGTTGTAGTCGGTGGGAAGGTCCGCGGCGTACAGGTGCGCGTCGCAGGACAGTTCCAGCATCTTCGGGATCGCGATCCCGTCGTGGTCCTTGAATTCGATCACCGTCATCCCGGTGTAGCCGTGCTCGATCCGCGTCGCGAGCAGCGGGTACGGGATATCGAGCAGAACCGAGAGGAAGGACATCCCGAACCCGAGGTGCGCGAACAGCGCGACCCGCTCGTCGTTCGGGCGCTCGGCTACGTAGCACCGGTTTTCCCGGTCGTGCCGGTAGCCCAGCTCGAGCATAAACGCGTCGGTTTCGCGCGCCACCCGTTCAAGTCCCTCTCCGAACCGGTTTTCGGGAAGGCAGGGCGCCTCGTACCACTTGTCGCCGAGCGACAGGACTTCGGGAGACGAGAACTTCCGCCTAAGATCGGGGTCCCAGAAGCACCAGTTCTTCCCGTTCTCGGTTTCCAGCACCATCTCTTTCCACGCGAGGTTCTCGTGGCACCAACCGAGCGTCACGATCTCTTTGCGCGTCAGTTCCGCCGCGGGCTTCGCGGTCAGCTGCGCCCGGACCGCGGTCGACGAATAGATCCGATCCAGCCCGAAACGCGCCAGCCGACGTCCGACCGCCTCCGCCTGCCGCTCCCCGGTGGGAGTCAGCGAGTCGGGGTGGTAGTTCGGGTCGCCGTGACGAACGAAGAACAAAAGCATAGTGAAACCCTTTCCGTTGTCGCGTTTTCTCTTCCGTCTCAAAACCGGATCCGTCTGTTGTATTCGGTGGGGAGGTCCGCGGCGTACAGGTGCGCGTCGCAGGACAGTTCCAGCATCTTCGGGACGACGATCCCGTCGTGGTCCTTGAATTCGATCACCGTCATCCCGGTACAGGTCTGATCGAACCGTGTGGCGAACAGGGGGTACGGAATATCCAGCAGCGACGAGAAGAACACCATGCCGAATCCCTGGTGCGCGAACAGCGCGACCCGCTCGTCGTTCGGGCGCTCGGCTACGTAGCACCGGTTTTCCCGGTCGTGCCGGTAGCCCAGCCCGAGCATAAACGCGTCGGTCTCGCGCCCCACCCGTTCCACGGCGTCGCGGAACCGATTCTCGGGGAACCCGGGCGCTTCGTACCACTTGTCGCCGAGAGACAGCACTTCGGGCGAGCTGAATTTCCGCCGGACCGACTCGATCAGGAAGCACCACTTCCGTTTCCCCGTTCCGTCGTCGATCGCCATTTCGTCCCAGGCGAGACCCTCCCGGCACCACTCGAGCGGAACGATCTCCTTGCGGGTCAGTTCCGAGGCGGGCTTTGCGGTCTGCATCGCCCGATTTGCGGTCGAGGAGTAGATCCTATCCAGCCCGAAGCGGGCGAGTCTGCGCCCGACCGCCTCCGCCTGCCGCTCCCCGATCGGGGTCAGCGCGTCGGGCTGATAGGTCGGATCGCCGTGGCGAACGTAGAAAAACAGCATCGCGTTCTCTCTCTTTCCTCTTTCATAAAAGGGTCGCCCGGGGAAGAGACCGGATCTCTCCCCCGGAACGGTTTGGATTACTTCTTGTCGGTCTTGTCTTCAAAGTCGGCGCCGTACACGTCACCCTGATCGTTCTGGGTCGCGCCGCCCTCGGCTCCGCCCTGCGGATTCGCCTGGGCGTAGAGCTTCTCGGCGAGCGGGTAGAACGCCTTCTCGAGCGCCTCGGTGTCAGCTTTGATCTCGTCGGTCGACCCACCCTTCAGGGTGCCTTTCAACTTCTCGATCGCGGCGTTGACCGGCGCTTTATCGTCGTCCGAGAACTTATCGCCCGCCTCGGAGATCGACTTCTCGATCTGGAAGATCATCGTCTCGGCGCGGTTCTTGACCTCGACCGCCTCTTTGTTCTTCTTGTCCTCTTCGGCGTACTTCTCGGCTTCCTTGACCGCCTTTTCGATGTCCTCTTTCGACATATTGGTCGAACTCTTGATCGTGATGTGCTGTTCCTTGCCGGTGCCCTTATCCTGCGCCGTGACGTTCACGATGCCGTTCGCGTCGATGTCGAAGGTGACCTCGATCTGCGGCACGCCGCGCGGCGCGGGAGCGATCCCGTCGAGGTTGAAGCGGCCGAGGGTCGTGTTGCCCGACGCCATCTCGCGCTCGCCCTGCAGGACGTGGATCTCGACCGACGTCTGGTTGTCGGCGGCGGTGGAATAGATCTGGCTCTTCTTGACCGGGATGGTCGTGTTGCGGTCGATGATGCGGTTGAACACGCCGCCGAGGGTCTCGATGCCCAGCGACAGCGGAGTCACGTCGAGCAGCAGGACGTCCTTGACGTCTCCGCCGAGAACGCCGCCCTGGATCGCCGCGCCGATCGCGACGCACTCGTCGGGGTTGATGCCCTTGAACGGCTCTTTGCCGGTGAACTTCTTGACCTCTTCCTGCACGGCGGGGATACGGGTCGAACCGCCGACGAGGAGGACCTTCGAGATATCCGAGACGCTGATGCCGGCGTCCTTGATGACCTGCTTCATCGGGGCGAGGGTCGCCTCGACCAGATCCCGGGTCAGTTCGTCGAACTTCGCACGGGTGAGCGTCGCTTCAAAGTGCTTCGGACCGGTGGCGTCCGCCGTGATGAAGGGCAGCGAAATGTTGCTCTGCATCATGCCGGAAAGCTCGATCTTCGCCTTCTCCGCCGCCTCTTTCAGCCGCTGGAGCGCCATCTTGTCTTTGCGCAGGTCGATGCCGCCGTTCTCCGAAGCGAACGTGTCCGCCATCCAGTTGATGACCTTCTCGTCGAAGTCGTCGCCGCCCAGCCGGTTGTTACCGGCGGTCGCCAGCACCTCGAACACGCCGTCCGAGATCTCGAGCAGCGAGACATCGAACGT
>Ga0265298_10010984_pt1 | contig 10643 bp, 11 predicted proteins | sample AusTroGonzalo_MG_3_FD_193486 | JGI IMG/M metagenome (GOLD analysis project Ga0265298, IMG submission 193486) | Bovine rumen microbial communities from tropical cattle in Woodstock, Queensland, Australia - Gonzalo_01 | ecosystem: Host-associated > Mammals > Digestive system > Stomach > Rumen ... | reverse complement strand
ACGGCAGGATCGATTTCGTGGTCGAAGAGCAGCGTGTTGACGGTCACAAAGATTTTGGAACCATAGAGATGGGCATAGTCCACCAGTGCCTCGATATCCTCGAGGGTATTGGTGGCGGCGGCACGTGCTCCGTAGGCGGGAGCGCCGATGTAGAGGGCGTCGGCGCCGTGGTTGATGGCCTCGCGGCCGAAGTCCAGATTCTTGGCGGGGGAGAGCAGTTCCAGTTTCATGCAATAAATAACGTATCAGCGCGTTAATTATTGCATGACTATGAAACCGAAGATATTGTATGGCGGTCTGCGGGCCCTGAGCCGCGAGTTGGCCAAGGAGGAATGGCGGGATGCGAGATACACCATCCTGTTGGATGAGAACACCTTCCAGCATTGTCTTCCGCTGCTTGTCTCGCAGGAGGAAGCCTTGCAGGAGGCCGAGTTCATTGAAGTGCCGGCGGGCGAAGAGTGCAAAAACCTGGAGGTGGCGGCGCAGGTGTGGCAGACCCTTATGGAGGGCGAGGCCGACCGCAATGCCGTGATAGTCAATCTCGGCGGCGGCTGTGTCTGCGACCTCGGCGGCTATGTGGCGGCGGGTTACAAACGCGGTATCCGTTATATCAACGTGCCAACTAGTTTGTTGTCAATGGTCGACGCCTCTATTGGCGGCAAGACGGCCATCAATTTCGGTGGGGTGAAAAACGGTGTCGGCCATTTCTATCCCGCTTCGCTAACAGTCATGGATCCTGGCTTTTTGGCCACCCTTCCGCAAGAGGAACTCCTCAATGGCCGGATGGAGATGGTGAAGACCGCCGCCGTCACCGACCCCGAGCTTTACAATGAAATCCTTACCACTTCCATTCTTCGAGTGTCAGCTATAAAAGATGTGGCGCGAATGAAGAGCCGTGTGGTGAAAGCCGACCCTTACGACCATGGCATTAGAAAGATACTCAACTTCGGCCACACATTCGGCCACGCTATCGAGGTCTACCGTGGCCTGCCCCACGGTATCGCCGTCGGCATCGGCATGAAAGCCGCCATGTATCTTTCCGTGAAGAAGACAGGCTTCCCGGAGGAGATATACAACGAATATTCCCAGTGGCTAAAAAAACAGTTAACGGTTAGCAATTTCCAAGTAACATTTTTCAATTTGAAGGATATTGAACAGATGCTTCCTTGGATGCATCAGGACAAGAAGAACGCTTTGGGCACAGTCCGGTGCGTTCTTCTTCAGGAGCTGGGTGCCGCCATCATCGACGTGGAGGTCTCCGACAACGAGATCCGTGACGCGATGCTGCGGTTAGGTGGCAGGTAGAACTTACTTTTTTACAAACAGAGCGTTGCATTTGGGATTGGGGCATTTGCCGTCGGCCTGAAGTTTCTTCCAATGGGTGGTGAAAGGGAACTTTGTGCCGCATTTGGGGCATGAATAGCGGGGTTGGTATTTGATCTGCAGTTCAGTGATTTCCTCGGCAATCTGGTCGTTGGCATTGGAATTCCTGCCAGTCATAAGAATATTGATGAGTCCGGTGATGGCACCGCCGACGGAGATGGCGACGATGCGGGCATTGGGGTCGGCGTCGGGGAGTAGGGCGATGACGGCACCGATGAGGGTGGGGACGAACGAAATGATACGGAGTGGCATTTGTGACTTCACGGCGATACCTTTCTTCAGTTGGGAGACGGCCGCCTGGTAGTCGACATAGGCCTGCTTAACATCTTCGAACTCCCTGCTGTAGTCGGTGCGCTGCGCTTTCTCCGCCTGACGGCAGGAGTCGAAGATTTTTTTCAAGTCGAGTTTGTAGGTCTCAGCTTCGCCCTCGCGTCCGCCGAGGGAGACGATATCGGTTTCGGAGATTTTTGTTTTGGCGATGCGCTTGCCATTCACGAAGGTGCCGTTGGAAGACTCGTTGTCCTCAAGCGTGACAGCGCCGTCCTTCCAGAGGAGGGAGGCGTGGCGGCGGGAGACTTTCTTGCATTCGGACGGAACTAGAAGGGCGCCCGTGCCTTCCACTTCGCGACCAATATTAATCTTAATTTCCATGTACGTTAGAACTTATTTTTTTGTCTGGATCGGTTTTTTTCTTTGGTTGTTTCCGCACTTTCTTTCTTGCCGTGGCCTCTATAGTATTATCTCCTTACTCTTTGTTTTCTTATTCTTTATCTCTTTGTTTCTTGGTGCTTTCTTCTTCTTTTGGGTGTCTATTCTCTCTGTTTTGTTTTTCTCTGTTATTGTTTTAGAGTTCTTCTGCGAGGGCTGCACAACAAAGAAAAACAATGCTGCCACCGCAGCCAGCAGTATGCCTGTGACAGTTGGCCACAGCCAGCGTTTGTGATGTTCCCGCGCTATAGGTTCTGATTCTTCCTCGTTTCTTTCAATTTCCAGCTCCAGATTTTCTTCGCTGCTTTCGGAGACGAAGAGGTTGTAGTCGGCCTCCACCTCATCGAAAGTGGTCCAATCCAACTCTGAGTCGTTGCCATAAGAGAAAGCATCGTCGATTCCAATCTCTGCGATGATGGCGGTATTGTTGTCTTTCGATAGGGCATCGCACTGAGCAGCGATTTTTTGGCATTTCTGTTTGAAGGAAAGATTTTTGTCGGCAAAGAGTTGCACCAGTTCCCAGTCGCCCCAGGCTTCGATGACGCCGTCGGAGCATAGCAGCAGGATGTCGTCAGCCTTTAGTTCGTCGAGTTTCACTATGGACGCTGCCACAGGCTTGCCACCATGCTGGGCGATAATGGCTTTTGAGATTCGATTCGACAAGGGGTGGAAGCGGCCGGCTTCCACTGTGATTTCGTGGGTGCGCATCAAGTTGCCCACGAGGGAGTGGTCCCAGGTGTGCCACAGTTTATGTTCTGCTGGGCGGAAGAGGTAGATACGGCTGTCGCCGATATGGGCGGCATACCACACGTCGGGCGTGCGAAATATGCCTGTGAATGTGGTGCCCATGCGCTCGAGCTCGGGTTCCTTTTCCAGCAGGCTGTTGAGAGAGGCTTGCACCTTGACGAGATGCTGCTGGATTTCTGTCTTGCCGAGAGTCTGGACTTGTGTGAAGGTCTGCAGCAATTGTTCGACGACGAACGCCGAAGCGCGCTCACCGTAGTTATGGCCACCCATACCGTCGCATACGGTGAGTAGGACCTCGTTCATGCCGAGGCAGTCCTCATTGTTACCACGTTTCCCCTGCTGGGAGAATTGGAGAATCTTCATGGTATTTACTTTAGGCCCTGTCGTTCTTCTTCTTCCAGAATCTCATCGAGATGGTCGTTTGCCCATGTCTCCCATTTTGCCATAAGAGCCTCCGTCCTTCTCTCCTTTCTCTCCATTTCATTGTAATCAAAACCGATGGCGGCACATGCTTTTCGACACTCTTCCTCGCTAGAATGCTCATATTTGCTCATCTGCTCCAACAAAACCTCCATTCTAATAAATCCTTTTGCGCTAGGTTTCTGCTCCAGAACGTGGAACATCTGGTCAACTAATTTCATATATTTTACGGCACCGCTGTCGCCATTTTTTATTTTGTTTCTGGCGGTGATACCGTTTCTGTCAGGTTTGTCCATATTGACAGATTCTTCTGTGACCGGTTCTCGTTGGCCAATAGCCGCCCCCATGACGGATTCGTTTTGGCCAACGGTTTTCTCTTGGACATGCTTGTTTTGAACGACGGTAGTCTTTTGTGAACTTTCATCGGAGGAACCGGAAGTTATATCCTCGGTGGTGTTTCCGTCGGTAAGGGTCTCATTGCCATAGGCCCCGGATAGACTGTTTTCCGCGAGTTGTTTTGTGCTCGGATTCTCTTCTGAAGAGGAGCCTGAACTTAGGCTAAAAACCAGTGCGACAATGGCTGCGAGGGCCACTATCGCCACGATGGCGATCCATGACGGTATTTTTTTCTCTTTTTGGCTGTTTGTCGGAGTGCCCTTTAACTCATCTTTCGACAGGGAAGTCGTTTGGGGTGTGGGTTGGGACATGGATGCGCTGCCGCAGACCGTCGCTTCGTCATCAAATGAGGACTTTGGCTCTGGATTGGCGACGGGGGAGGCAAACATCTTCAGGTCAGGTCTCGCCTGCGGGTCTTTGTTCAAATAGGGTTCCAGAAAAAGTTTCCATTTCTCGGGCAGCCCGTTTAAATCCAGGGGATGGTAGACTATCTGCTCGCTGATTTCGAAATCGCTGCTGGTGTCGCTGTCATATGGTTTCTTCCCGGAGAGCAGATGTACGAATGTGACGGCCAGCGAATAAATATCAGTGTGGTAATCAATATGTTTGCTATCCTTCACTTGCTCGGGACTCATATACATGAGGGTGCCGATTTTCTGTCCCGTCTGGGTGGAACTGATGCTCTCGCGAATCTTGGCGATGCCGAAGTCGAGGAGCTTGATGTCGCCGTCGCGGGTGACAAAGATATTGCCGGGCTTGATGTCGCGGTGGATGATACCTTTGGCGTGGGTGTAGTTGAGGGCGTCGGCCAATTGGTTCCACCATTTCTCCAGCTCCTCCTCGGTGAATCGCTGTCCGCGCTTCATCCTCGATTTGAGGTCGTCGCCGTCGAGGTACTCCATGATGATGCAAGGACGGCCATCGACGTCTCCATAATCGTATACCTGCCGTATGTTGCGGTGGTCAAGTTCCACCATAATCTTGGCCTCGGTGAGGAAGCGCGAGATGACGTTCTTGTCATCGCAAAGCTTGGGGAGCAACACCTTGACAGAGGCTTTTTTGCCGATACGGTTCTCGGCCACCCATACTTCTGCCATACCGCCGGTGCCCAGGAGACTCTGAAGGATGTATCCGTTTACTGTCTTTCCTTGCATAAAAGTGTTTTTATTTGGTTAATTCATCATAGTCGGGCGACTTTTCGGCGAAGGAGACGCGGAATGTGGTTTCGCCCAAAATGAAAGTGTCGCCGTCGCTGAGGTACACCTCCTCGTCAGGTTCGAGTTTGTTGCCGTTGAGGACGACTCCGTTTTTGCTGCCGAGATCGGCGAGGGTGAAGCCCACACGTCCTTTCTTTCGGACAGCGGCATGCTTGCGGCTCATCATCATGTCGGTGGTGACGACCTCTACGTCGGGGCGTGCGGCGGGACCGCTGTTGTTCTTCCTGCCGATGGTGTAGTAGTCGGAGGAGAGTTCGAAGGTCTGCGGCGCAGTGTTGCTGTTGCCCACGGTCTCCAGGAGGAGGATGGGCTCCTCCTCCTGGTTGCCTATATTGGTGGGGTCGCTTTCGAATTTCGACTTTAGGCTGGTGGGGATGGCAACGAGAAATTTATGTCGGCAGTTGGGACATATTCCCTGTTTCTTGGAGCCTACATCTTCCTCGTTGACGGGTAGCGCGATGCGAGAGGTGCACTTGGGGCACTTGATGGCTATCTTGACGGTTTTTCCCATGCTGTGAAACGATAATTATCCCTATTGCGATAACCTTTGTTAGACAATCTCGCCGATGTCGCTGCCGTTGTCGACGGGGATGTCGGAATCTAGCGGATTGTCGGTAAAGAATTCGATAGCGGGATTTTCGTCGGAAAGATTTTGTTTATCGAATAAATCAGGTTCTGGGTCGGGAGTCATGGCTTTGAAGTCAGGACTCTCTTCGGCGATTTCCAAATCTTCCATGACGACATCGTCTTCAGGGACTTCAGCCTCTTCAGCGTCCACGGTTTCTTCGATGATTTCCGGTTCTTCGATGGCCGCAGTCTCTTCAATGATTTCCGGTTCTTCAATGGTCGCTGTCTCTTCGGATGTTTCAAGAGCATCGGGTTCAGCGATGGCATCATCGAGAGGATTGATCTTTTCCGTTGTGACGATGGCGATATCGTTGATTTCGTGAACCTCTCCGGCGTTTACCTGTAATTCGACGTCGGTAGCGAGGGTGTCGAGGTTGCCGTCTCCGTCGGTGTCGAGGAGGAGGTCGGGGATATCGTTGCCGTTGGCGTCGACAACAGCGGCGTCAAGGACGCCATCACCGTTGGTGTCAATCACATCGAGAATATCATTGTCGCCCAAATAGAGGGTACCGGCCTCGGAGTCGAGGGGGACATCTTGGCTCAGGTGTTCTTCCACAACGTGGTTGATGTGATGGGTGGTGTGATGCACATCGGCCCAGTATTGTTCTTTGTCTTCCGGAGTCATGGCACCCCATTCGTCGGCGTAGTATGTTCCGTAGGTGTGACCATGCCATACAAAGAGACCGCCGGCACCCACTTCGTGTCTTGCTGCTGCAAAGGCTTGGCTGAAGGTCATGTCATCGTTGATATTGAAAGCGATGTCCATTTCATGGCCGAAGAGGCGCTCCGATGCGGCAGGAGCTTGAGTGGCAGACAGGGCAGGGTCTTGGTCGGGATTCTCCTGTTCCGGTGTCTCCTCAAGGTCGATTTCTTCTGAATCTTCCTCGGTTTTTTTGGAGAATAGACCGTCACCAAGGCCAGCGAGACCGGCAATCCCGCTTTCGGAGTTTTGGGGAAACACCTCGAGAGGTGTGAGAATGCCTCCGGCGAGACCCACAAGGCCAGCGAGGAATGCTGCTCCAAAAGTCTTATTTTTGCCTTCGTTTTTTGCTTTGGCGGGACTTTCTTTTGCCGTTTGCTTGTTTTCGGCATTTCCCGTACGGGGCGTTTTCACGCCTTCGTTCTTGTCAAGAATAGTTTCGTCACTCATGGCTGTTATTTTTTCAATTACAAGTGCAAATATACGTTTTTTTTTCAATTCACCAAATTATAATCCGTGAGGTTTTTCTAATTCATTGAAAACAAATAAAGTGAATATATAAATTAATTTCTTTGACAGAAAAATACATACATGAAAATATGATAGAGATGGGAAAAAAAGGATGATTTGAAGAAAAAGATGTGTGAGTCAGAAAAAAAATATATTTTTGCAAAAAAATTAACCAACAAAATTATTGATATGAAACGAGTATTTTTGATGATTGCGCTTATGTGGGGCTGCATGGGTATAGCCTCTGCGCAACAGCCACTTAACGACAATGGCGACAACATCCTCGGCACCTATGCCAGCAAACAGGGTGAAAGCAATTTCAAGGCCAAAATCACCAAACTGGAGGACGGTACCTACCAGGCACAGGTCATTTGGCTGGATCCCAGCACCGATGCCAAAGGCAACAAGCTTCTGGATGCGAAGAATCCCGACGAGAGTCTCCGCAACACTCCCGCCGACCAGATTGTGCTTTTCTCCGGCTTGAAGTACAATGCCAAGAAGCACCGTTGGGACGGCACGAAGATTTACGACCCCCAGCGCGGCATGCGTGCCAAGATGACGGCGGAATTTGACAAGGAAGGCCGTTTGATAATCACGGGTTCCGTCTTGCTCATCAGCGAGAGCGTCACTTGGGAAAAAATCGAAGAATAGGTTTTACCTGCAAGGAACGATTATCTGCTCGGTAGTGCGTGAGCGCTGCTCGAGGAGTATCGGGCGGTCGTCGACAATGCTGTCGATGACCGCCTGTGTATAGTAGCGGATGGTGATGAGTTGCAGGTTCTCGTTGTAACGCACGCGGAACATGCTTTTTAGCTCCTCAATGAGAGGGTTTATCAGTTGGGGGTTGTTGTCGATACAGATGGAGAAACTCAGTGCGGAGTTTTGCATGAGGTTCACGCGGATACCTATTTTGCTGAGGATGCCGAAAATGACTTGAAGGTTGTCCTCTGCGATGAAAGAGTAGTCTCGCGGCAGGATGGAAAGCAGTATCTGATTGTTTTTAAAGATATACAGGGGGGTTTCTGGAACGATAGTCTTATAGTTGCCGACAGAGGAGCCCTCGGCTTCGGGGGTAATGAAGGAACGGATATAGAGCGGGATACCCTTGTTCTGGATGGGCTTCACTGTTTTGGGATGGATGACCGAGGCGCCATAATAGGCTAACTCGATAGCCTCGTTGTAGGGTATCTGGCTGATTTTGACTGTGTCTGCGAAGAATTTGGGATCGGCGTTGAGGAATCCGGGCACGTCCTTCCAGATGGTGACGCTCTCGGCATTGAGGCAGTAGGCGAGGATGGCGGCGGAATAGTCGGAACCCTCCCGTCCCAACGTCGTGGTCCCGCCGGCTGTCCCGCCAATAAATCCCTGCGTTAAAACCACGTTATAAGGAATCTTGCCGTTTAACGCGCTCCTGACGGACTCCTGGCTGGCTTGCCAGTCAACACGCCCTTCGCGGTAGTGGTCGTCGGTACGGATAATTTGGCGGGCGTCTTGCCACAGGGTGTTGATACCAAGGTGGTTGAGGTAGTGTGCGATGATGGTGGTGGAAATGAGTTCGCCGAAAGAGACCACTTGGTCGTAACAGTAGTTGTATTGCTCGATTGCTTGATTGCCCGATTGTGTGAGGGAATCGATGGTATGGTCGAGTTGGTGGAGGAGGCTGAGGACTTTGTTGACAAGGGTTTCGTCGTTTGGAATCAGCGATTTGACGATGTCAAGGTGGTAGTTTTCGAGTTGCTGACGCAGTTCGTGTCGGCTGGACGCCGTAGCGCCGTTGTCGCCCGGTACCAGCTTTTCAAGCAGGTTGGTCGTTTTGCCCATGGCGGAGACTACTACCACCAAAGGCTCTGGTTCCAAATGGTTTTTTACTATCTGCGCCATGTTGCGCACTGCATCGGCGCTATTGACCGAGGCTCCTCCGAACTTAAAAACTTTCATTTGTCTTAACTACTTGATTACGCCAATTCCCGTTCCATGTCGCGTCGTGAATCTTTGGCTTTGATGGTCTCGCGCTTGTCGTAGTGATGCTTGCCCTTGGCCAGCGCGATGGTCATCTTTGCATAGCCGCGGGAGTCGACATAGAGCATTTCGGGCACGATGGTATATCCGCGCTCCTTGATTTTGTTCTGCAGTTTGCGCAGTTCACGGCGGGTGAGCAGCAGTTTCCGATCGCGTTTGGCCTGATGGCCCCAGTAGCTGCCGAACTTGTATTCCGAAATATGCATGTCGCGGACAAACAACTCATTACCCACAAAAGTGCACCAAGCATCGCTGAGATTGGCCTTTCCTTCGCGGATGCTCTTGATCTCGCTGCCCATCAGCACGAGCCCCGCCTGGTACTCGTCCATCAGGAAGTACTCGTATGCCGCACGCTTATTTTTGATTTCTATGATGTTCTTTTCTTCCATATATTACGAGTTAACGGAGGAAAAATCGATTTATTGTATTTTACCGGTAGTGTTCCGCTACGTGGTCGAGGACAGCAAGTGTCTCCTCTAGCGAGGGGGTGCTGACGAGAGCGAGCCGGAAGGGCTTGAAATTGTAAAGCCCCTTGAAATAAGCGCCATAGTGTTTGCGCATCTCGAAGACGGCGGTGCGTTCGCCTTTGAACTCCGCGGCGGCGAGGAGGTGTCGGCGGCAGACCTCCACGCGCTCGGTGACGGAGATTTCCCGTTCGGGCTCGCCGCGGAAAACCCGTCGGCATTGTTCGAAGATCCAGGGATTGCCGATGGCTCCGCGACCGATAAGGATGCCGTCGACACCATACCGGCGGTAAGCCTCGACGGCTTGCGTCGCCGTGGTGATATCGCCGTTACCGAAGATGGGGATATGCATACGGGGGTTGTTCTTCACCTCACCGATCATCGTCCAGTCGGCAGTGCCGCTATACATCTGGGTTTTAGTGCGTCCGTGGATGCTGAGAGCGGCAATGCCTGTGTCCTGGAGTGCTTCGCAGAAGTCTGTTATCATCATGGAATCAGAGCTGTATCCCAATCGTGTCTTCACTGTTACAGGCAGGTGGGACCGTTTGACCATCGAGGCGGTGATTCCAAGCATTTTAGGTATATCCTGCAGGATGCCTGAGCCCGCTCCTTTACCTGCCACTTTGCGTACGGGACAGCCCCAGTTGATGTCGATGAAATCAGGCTCCGCCTGCTCCACCACCTCGAGGCAGCGCAGCAGTTCTTCCTCGTCGGCGCCGAAGATCTGTATGCCAAGGGGCCGCTGCTCCGGGGTGAAGCGCATCTTGCGGAAACTCTTTTCCGCGTCGCGGTTGAGGGCTTCAGAGGCGATGAACTCGGTGATAAGCAGATCGGCACCGAACTCCTTGCAGAGTTGGCGGAAGGGCAGGTCGGTGATGTCGTCCATGGGGGAGAGGGCTATAATGGGGGAGCGGGAGGGAGGGAGTGGGAGGGAAGACGACGGTACCGGGGGCGCGGTTGTTGCAGGGTTATTATCCATTTTATTCCTCATCAAATGGTTCATTGTAAAGGGATTGTAGCATTTCATCATCGAAATAGACCTGCTCGTCCGGGTGGTCGGCGGCGCGGCGGATGGCTGCGCCGAGACCTGTGAGGGCGGCGAAGGGGGAGAACTGGCCGGCACGCCCCTCCATGCTCATGCGTGGATAGTGTGTCGACACATGATGCGGCAGATTTATAATATCCTCATATTCCATAATTTTCAATTTCAGTTACGCCTTGTGCCCTCCTATTTGAGCGTTTCGTTCTCTGGCGGTGGCTCCCTCTTCGAGATCCATGCCTTTGAAGATGGCGTTCTTGTTGAACTTGCGTTTGATGGAGAGCACCGCCTCCTGCATGCGGCGTTCCTTGTCGAGGGCGTTCTGTTCGTCCTCGCGCTGACGTGCAGCGGCTTCGTAGTCGGTGAACATATTGAGTTGCTCCGAAGGGGCGGTGGCCACTTTTTCTTCGTCA
>Ga0265298_10010983_pt1 | contig 10643 bp, 8 predicted proteins | sample AusTroGonzalo_MG_3_FD_193486 | JGI IMG/M metagenome (GOLD analysis project Ga0265298, IMG submission 193486) | Bovine rumen microbial communities from tropical cattle in Woodstock, Queensland, Australia - Gonzalo_01 | ecosystem: Host-associated > Mammals > Digestive system > Stomach > Rumen ... | reverse complement strand
CCATTGCATACGAACAAACAGCATTGGCTACTTCCACAATTTCACTGGAACTGCGAAAATTTTTCCGCAAGCAACATTGTTTGCCGTTTTGGCGTAAAATCAGTTGGGTAAATTTTTCATACGCCGTGATATCGGCCCCGCGGAAACGGTAAATGGATTGCTTGGGATCCCCCACCACAAACAATTTCCCGGTTTCTAACCGGATGTTTTCCCACGTATCGGCAAAAGACGTTTTCTCTTCCGCCAAAAATAATAACAACTCTCCCTGTACCGGATCTGTATCTTGAAATTCATCAATAAACAATACATCAAATTTCTCTTTCAACAAACGGCGTACATAAAAATTATGCTGTAATAAATCCCGCGTTTTTACGAGTAAATCATCATAACTTAATATGCCGCTTTTATGATAGTCTTGCCGTACGGTATCACACAACTCTTTTACCAATTCATACGCGGTTAAAAAAATCTGCTGTCTTTCGGGGGTTACCTCTTTGGCAAACTCCACAAGGCGGTCGGCTTCGGCGAAATCATTATCCGTCCAACCGTCTACTTGTCTCATATTAGCGGGCTCTAAATCCATATCCGGCACTTTTTTCTTACTTAAAAATGCGATGGTTCTTTCTAAAGAACGTGCGGAATAGAGCAGCATTTTTTCTATTCCGCGCGGCTTTTTTCGTTTGGAATTTGCTATCCCTTGGGCGGCCAACTGATGCATGCGGGCAATACTTTGTTGGCAATAGGAAATAAACCGTTGTTGGTTGGCATCGTATTGATAATGGGTAATTTTGCCGCTGCAAAGCGCAAGGGCAAAGGTTTTGAGTTGTTCAAAAGATACTTCCGCCAAGACGCTTTTCCATTGGGCGGCACGCGTGGCTTGTTCCCCCAATTCTTCGTCCAAAAAACGGTTCCAACGCGCTTCAAATAATCCTTCCCGCTGTTGGCCGTTATCAATTTTAGCATTGGGAGCCAAATGGGCTTCTAACGGAAATAATCGTAAAATATCGGCACAAAAAGCATGTATTGTGCCAATAGATGCCCTATCTAATTGCTGCAAAGCCTGTTCCGCACGCGATAACAGGTCCGTATCTTTTACTCCGAATTTATTACGCAGCAAACGCACAATCCGGTCTTGCGCCTCACAGTTTTCCTGCGGGATCGTATCCGAGCCGTCGGAGGATTGCGGATATTTTTTAACGGTATTTTTTACCTCTTGCAATGCCAACAATAACCGTTTTTTAATATCGGCAGCGGCTTTTTCGGTAAACGTCAGCGCCACCAATTTTTCAACGGGTATATTTTTAGCCAACACGCACAAACACAAACGGGTAATCAAGGCGGTTGTTTTACCTGTTCCGGCCCCGGCCTCTACCACTAAGTTAACATCCATCAGCATATAGATACTTTCGCGGTCTTCCTGCATTAGTAACGCGCCTCCTGTAAAGCCCTGTAACTATCACTTCGGCTCGAACGCAGAAGAGACTTAAAACTATCCTTCCGGCAGATGGTATTGTACGGACAATACGAACATTGTTTTTTTTCAAACACGATAAAAAATTGCCCGCGTTTCACGAAATTCGTAATATCCGTAAAAAACCGGTAAGCACGCGGCGCCAAGGTCTCAAATGCTTCAGGCGTTAATACATACCTTTTGTATTCCGGAAAAATACTCAATAAAGCAGACCCGGCCGAAACATACGCGTTCCACTCGGGTAATTGCCGAAGCATATATACATACAAAAAAGGTTGAAAAAGTCCTTCTTTTAATACGCTGCTGTCAAACTTGTTAACGGACCCCTTGCCGGTGGATTTATAATCAACGACAAAAAATCGGTGTTGCGCCTCCTCTATATCTATTCGGTCAATACGTCCGTACAACCGAATCGGCAGTTGTTCCGTAGGGGCGGCTGTCGTTTCACGCTCAAACTGATAAGGTACAAAAGTGCCTAAATGTTGAACATCTTTCACTACAAAATCGGAAAGCGCCGTGCGTACTTTTTCCGTTTCAATTTCCCATACTAACGGATAAAGCCCTAACGTACGGTAGCCGTCCGCGCGGAAATGACGGTCAATTATTTTATTCAAATAATCCGTAAGTCCACTGTCAAACAAATTATGCAATTGGCCGTTGGCAGATAAATCACCGTAAAAATCATGCAGTACATCATGCAATAAACTGCCTCTTTTATCGCGCGCTAATTCCTCACGGCTGAGCGGGTCATCCGTATTGCCCAAATGCAAACCCTTTTCAAAAAAATACTGCATGGGGCACTTTGCCAATTTTTCTAATGCGGACGGAGAAAAACCTTTTTCATTTTCACGTTCAAAAAAATCTTTCCGAGGGCCGATTTGCCCGTCAAATTCATTCAGTTCGCCGCGATCAGCCAAACGCAAAGCGGCCTGCAAGGCATTTGCTTTATCAGGTGTTAGCAAGCCGGCCTCTTCATAATTCTTGTGTGCGGTTTTCGGGGAAAGAATAAAAGCATACGATAATTCTTTTGCTGTTAAAAATTCCGTTGGTAAAGCGTCTATTTTTTCCCGCAAATAACCGCTTTGGCGGGGGGCTTGTTCACTTTGCCAATCGTACTCGGTGGCCCGTGCCAATTCTGCTGCATAGAGGGAAGGGGATATATCTTTTCCCTCATCATTTTGGCGCGAATAAAGCACATATAATTTTTCCTGCGCAGCGGTAACCGTTAAAAAGAATAATAATTTTTCTTCTGCCAAACGGTCTAAACTTTTGTTAATCCAATAGCCGAGTACATCACGCAGTATATAACGGTAATAATCCCGCAAAATCGGATCTTCTGTGGCGGCCGCCGGAAAGGATTGGTCATTGAGTCCCAACACAAACACAATTTTGGCTTGCACGCCGCGCATCCGCACCGCATCTGTGAATAATACACCGCCGCGGATGGCTTCCGTTTCGTGAAACTGTAAACTTTCCAATGCATAGTTGATTTCTTGCAATAACTCGCCTTTTTTACTCAAGGGACGTATTTGCTCATACGATTCTATACGTCGCAACGCGTTACAAATTTCTTGGTAAATTTCACCGTCTTTACCTTCGAAAGCCGTTTCGTCGGTTTGTTGCTGCAGTAACGCAAGCGCTTTTACAACGCCCTCCCCCCATTTTTGCGGTTCGGACAACGATGCCAACTGCGCACACACCTCTTCTAACCAATGCAGTAAATCAGCATCATAATCTTTTGCGTTTGGCAATAACGTCTGCCATTGGGATAAATCCCGGTTGACCAAACTATTACGCACAAGTGTACACCAAGCGTATTTGCGCGGATGTTTGAAATACGGGGAAGAAAGTACAGCCAACACACTTTCCCGGTCTGCCCCTTTTTCCCACAAAGAAAATAAATTCAAACAAAACCGCCCAAATCCGTAATGACCAAGCGGGTAAGAAAACGAAGCATCTAACGGAATTTTATTCTCCGCAAAACAACGGCGGATTTCTTTTTGGTATGGCTCAGTCGTACGTGCAACGACAGCAATATCCCCAAAGCAATAGCCCTCTTTTTCTACCAACCGCAAAATTTCTTTGGCCGTATAAAAAAGTTCACCTTGCGCATCGGAAGCGCTGACTATTTTTACATGTTCGCAGGGCGCGCTTCCATCGGCAGAAAACAATGCTTCCGCGCTTTTTCCCAAAGCATTCGGCGCATGCTGTTCCACATAAATACCGTCAGGAACTGTCAGCCAATTACTCTGAAAAAATTTCTCGGCGAAACTGTATGCGGGTAACGGTTGATAGGGTGCAAAAACCGTAACGGGATATGATTGGCGAATACGGTTAAAGAAATCCAATTGGCGGGCAGACATATCGTAAAAACCATACCACACAATCTGTTCAAATCCTTTCAAATAATCAGATTTTTCCACTTGTTTCAATGCCCGTTCAAAAGAAGATTGGTAAGAACGGAAACCTTTTACATTGCTTTCTCTTTCCAAATACCGGCGATACAACCGAATCATCCACAACAAACGGTCTCCCTCTTGCTCTAGTACCGCATCGGGCAATGTTTGTGCGTGTTCTAAAAATACGTTCGGATCTACAAGCGCGTCCGATAAATCCCGCAAAGAACTTTTCACTGCTTGGGCAAAACCATCCGAAACAGGGTATCTGTCCAAACCCGGCTCTGTCAAAATGTCTTTGATTAAAAAATCGCGCAAATGGTCTTGCGGAAAAAGCGGCAGCGCTCCTCCCTCTGCCTCCTGATCAAGCCGCCCCAAGAGTCCAGACCCGGTAATAAAATGAATATTTGCAAGCACTCCGAATTGGCGGGCTAACCGTTTTTTTAATTCCTGCGCCACTAAAGAAGAAGAACAAACTACTAGCCATTTGGCTAGCGGAGAAGAACGTGTAGTGCGCACTTCATCTGCAAAAGTGTCTTCCAATGCGGAGAATGAACCGTAAAACAACTTCATGACTTATCCCAATAATATAGTAAAATAGTAGTTGTTCTATTATTACATTTTTGAGGGACGGACGCAACTATCCTTTAACCCATGAAAAAACTGATTTTAGTACGTCATGCACATGCTTTATCCGGCTTTGAAGCCCGCGTCAATACGGATGCGTTACGTCCGTTATCCGAAACCGGACGCCAACAAGCGGCTAACAGCGCTTCTACCCTCCAAAAACAAGAGATTCATCCGGATATTATTTTCACAAGTCCTTTTTTGCGGGCCGTTCAAACCGCAGAAATTTTATCCGGTTTTTTAGGGGCGCCCATTCAAGAAGAAAGCCTGCTAAACGGTTTCGCTACCGACGAAAATGTGATTGCCTTTTTGAACGAACAACTGCACACATATAACACGGTATTAGCCGTTACGCATAACCCGAGTATTACCTATATTACCCGTGCATTATGCGGGCAAATGTGCTCTTTTTCCCCCGCTTGTTTTGCCATTTTGAACAGAGACGAACAACCCCCTAAATTGATTTACTTCGGAGAATAAATAATGACTATTTTAGATGCAATTTTATTAGGACTCATACAAGCACTTGGTGAATTTTTGCCCATTTCCAGTTCAGCCCATTTGGTACTGTGGCCTTACTTTCGCGGACAACTTTATCAGGGACTAACGTTTGACGTAATGCTCCACGCGGGCACACTGCTAGCCGTGCTTATCTATTTTGCGAAAGATTGGCTGACCCTTTTCAAAGACGGTTTTACCCGGCCCACTACGGAACAAGGACGCCAACTGTGGTATTTGGCCGCTGCAACTATACCCGCCGCTTTAGCCGGATTTTTACTAAACGATTGGGCGGAAACTGTTTTCCGCCATCCGCTTTCTATTGCCGCGTGTTTAATCATCTTTGCCTGCCTCTTATTTTGTGCAGACCATCTTGCCAAACAAAATGTGAAAGGACCGGTTTCGTTCCTTCAAATTATGCTCATCGGATGCGCCCAAATGTTAGCCATTATGCCCGGCGTTTCCCGGAGCGGTATCACAATTACGGCAGCACTTTTGTTGGGACTTTCACGTCCTGCGAGTGCGCGAATTTCGTTCTTACTTTCTACCCCTATTATTGCCGGGGCAGCCGCTTTGGAAATTACCAAACTCTCCGCTGCGGACTTTAACGGTGCCCTGTTGGCAGGGTTTCTCAGTGCCTTTATCGGCGCCTTACTCGTAATCGGTTGGCTGATGAAATATATTAAAACACATACTTTTAATGTTTTTGTATATTATCGTTGGTTATTAGGTGAGGCCATTATTATTTTCTATTTTTTCCATTAAAAATCCGTGCGCAAAACGGCACGGACAGATTCCCGACAATATTTATTTCCCCACTTGTTCGGCTTTGCGGGTGGTTGCGGCAATAATGTGTGCAATTACTTCCGTAAAATCACTCTTTTTTAATTCGTCCATACCGGCCGCCGTACAACCGCCCGGTGTGGCTACTTTTTGCGCAAGTACCGCCGGGGGAACGCCTTCTCTTTCTACCATTTTAGCGGCCCCAATAACCGTTTGTACCGCTAAAGGAACGGCTTGTCTCTCGTCTATTCCCTGACGAACCCCTGCTTGAGCAAGTGCATCAATAAACGCATACACAAACGCAGGTCCGGAACCGGAAAGAGCCGTAGCCGCATCAAATACCTGTAAAGGTATTTCAAAAGTTTTACCCATTTTTTCAAACAAATTTTTCATTTCTTCGCGCACCGCAAGCGGCGTCTGCACGGCAAAATGCAATAATGTAACCCCCTCTCCCAAGGCAAGCGGTGTATTAGGCATAATGCGGATGACCGGCCAATCCGGCAAAAAAGATTGTATTTTTTCCACACGCCAACCGAGTGCCATGCTAACGAGCGGTTTGGGAGAAATCCCTGTCGCGGCAATTTCTTGCAAAACACTTGGCATTTGTGCAGGCTTAACGGCCACAAATAAACGGTCCGCTTCCGCGGCAATTTGTTTATTATCGGTACATACCTTGATACCGAGTGTATTTGTCAAACGTTGGGCGGATGCTTGTGTATGAACGGACGCCACGATATCCTCTTTTTTCCAACCGGACTTTAATAAGCCGCGTATAATGGCGCTTCCCATTTCTCCGGCACCGATAAATCCTATTTTCATTTTTCCTCCGAAACAGGCTTATGCAAAAAGGGTTTTGCATTTTCTCCAACGTAATCGGCTACGATTTGTCCGTCCCCGATTAACTTATATTTATAAATAGTAAGCCCCTCTAACCCTACCGGGCCGCGCGCATGCGTTTTACCGGTACTGATACCAACTTCTGCCCCGAATCCGTAACGGTAACCATCGGCAAAGCGGGTAGAAACATTTTGATACACCCCGGCAGAATCTACCAAATCCATAAAAATTTTGGCTTCTTGTGCATCCCTTGTCAAAATACAATCCGTATGATGGGAACCGAAACGGTTGATATGCGTTACGGCTTCCGTTACATTCTTCACAATTTTTACGGATAATTTTTTATCTCCGTATTCCGTATGCCAATCGGTTACTTCTCCGGCCACTTGCACAAGCGCTCCCACATCAGGTCCGCCATATATTTCCACCCCGCTTGCAAGTAAACTGTCTAGTAAGGTTTTTTGGAAAGTTTGCGGCAAATGCTCATCTAGCAGTAACGTTTCCAAGGTATTACAGGCCGACGGATATTGTGTTTTAGCATCAATACAAATCTTTCGGGCCTTTTCCAAATCAGCGGAAGGTGCTACATAAATATGGCACACACCATCGGCATGACCGAGTACGGCAATTTTGGTATTCTCTTTCACATAGGCAATCAAACGGTTACTGCCGCGCGGAATTATCAAATCAAAATACTTATCCAACCGCAGCATTTCGGCGGCTTCTTCCCGTGTATGAATTAAGTGTAATGAATTTTTCGGATATCCGTCTATCTGTTCTAATGCTTGTTGCAACACTTTCATAAGGGACGTGTTGGTACAAGCGGCTTCTTTTCCGCCCTTCAAAACGGCCGCATTACCGGATTTCACGGCTAGAGCCGCAATCTGCGGAATAACATCCGGACGGGCTTCAAAAATAACCCCCAAAAGTCCTATCGGACAAGAAACTTTCGTTAAAATAAGGTCTGTATCCAACGCTGTTTGAAGTAACACTTTCCCGACCGGATCCGGCAGGGTAATTAAATCACTTATACCGCGAATAACCGTCTCTAATTTTTCAGGCGATAATTTTAATCGTTCGAACAGGGAGGATTTCATCGTCCCCGCCGTTACGGCTTCTTGTGCCGCTTCCAAATCCTGTCGATTAGCCGATAAAATTTCCGAAGCATGCGCCCGCAAGGCATCGGCCATTGCCTGCAACGCACGGTTTTTAATTGCTCCCGGTAAAGCGCCTAGTAAAAAAGAACTTTCTTTTGCTTTTTTGGCTATTTCCGCTACTGTCACTTGGCTTATTCCTCACAACAAAACAATGTTGTCACGGTGGACGGCTTCATCGTAATTTTTATAACCGATCTTTTTGGCAATCTCTTCCGAAGAACAACCTGCAATTTTACGGCTGTCTTTTGATGAATAATTTGCAAGCCCGCGGGCAATTTCCTCTCCTTTTTCATTGCAGATGGAAACCGCATCTCCGCTTTCAAATTCCCCGTACACACCGACAATCCCCGCCGGCAACAAAGAGGATCCCTTTTGGCAGATGGCTTTTACCGCACCCGCATTTACCATAATTCCGCCCACTACATTTGTGGCATAGGCCAACCAAACTTTCTTTTGGGACATTTTTTTAACAGGCAAAAATAAAGTTCCTTTGCAATCCTCTTTCAATAACGCCGAAACGGCTTCTGTCCGTTTGCCGTACCCAATAATCATAGCAGCCCCCGCACGTGTAACGATTTTGGCGGCTTCTAATTTAGTTTTCATCCCGCCGCGCCCCCGGGAAGAAGCACAAAAACCGAGTGACTCTATTTCAGGGGTTACTTCCTTTACGGTTTCTATCAAACGAGCATTTTTATTTTTGCGCGGGTCCCCGTCGTACAATCCTTCCACATCGCTCATAATACATAATAAATCCGCATCCATACCGGCTGTTAACAAGGCCGCTAATTTATCGTTATCGCTGAAACAAACCTTTACGCCTTTTTCTTTATAACCGCGTAATTCATTGGTAGAAACGGTATCGTTTTGATTGATAACAGGAATACAACCTAATTCCAACAGACGGTTTAACGTATCACGTAAACTTAAATAACGGCTACGGTGCGCGAAGTCATCTTCCGTCAGTAATACTTGCGCTGCCACCATACCTAATTGCTTAAAACCATCCTCGTAAAACTTCATTAAACTAATCTGACCGACCGCCGCGCATGCTTGCTTGAGGGAAACAACATCCGGCGCGCTCGTGAGGCCTAACCGGTGCTTTCCCATCCCTACCGCACCGGACGTAACAATCATTATTTCCTTACCCTGTGCGTGCAAAGCGGCAATATCTTCCATAAACGAATACAACCGGGAAAGCGCCAAATCCCCGGTATCCGTGCTTAAAGCATTTGTGCCAAACTTAAAAATTATGCGTTTAGATTTTTTCAAAATTTCCCGTTTCATTTTTTTCTTCCTTCGGCAAAACAACTTGTGCACAGCGTGTGTTAAACGGACATTGTTCACAATGTGCGTGATTGGGAGAAAAATCCTGTGCTTCTATCTTCTCCCCTACTTCTATAAATGTGCGAATAATTTTTTCTTCGTCAAAATCTTCAAAAGGGGCACTGCTGCGTGTATTAAATGCTGTAAAATAAAATGTGGCTTTCCCTTTTTGCATATGCCACGCTCGCCGAGCGCCGACGGCATAAATCCCTAATTGCAAAGACTCCGTTACCGGTATAGTCAAATCCACATCCGTACCTGTTTTATAATCAATAATTTCCCACGAACCGTCCGGCAGTTTATCGGTACGGTCAATTTTTCCGCGGAAAGTCCACTTTCCTTCCTGAAAAATAAATTCGCGCTCCGTACTGTCTACCACCGACTTACGCTCGTACTCTGCCTGTTCGTACATCTCCAACATTTTTTTCCCTTTTAGGTACCACTCCATTTGTTCCCCCGCGCTTGAATAACCGACGCCTAACCAACAATCATCGTAATAGGACAGTAACTCCGAAGGGTCGTTACTAGCGGAGTGATATTCTTCTAATGTGCGGTGAATAGACACCCCTAACGAAGACGCCGGCACCAACCCTTCCCGTTTTCCTTCAATATATTTGTACTTATACAGCAACGGACACTCTTGATAGGTTTTAATTTTGGAGTAATTCAGTTCGTGTACATCACTTAGCATGAGTCGTTTTCTCCTGTTTGGCCGCGCGCAAAAAACGCACAAGTGTATCGCCGTATCTTTCCGTACGGAATACTTCGAATGCGGAAGGAATTGCAAATAGTTCGGTTTTATGGGTTTGGATGACTACAATCCCGGCCGGGGCCAATAAACCGGCATCGGCTACATTTTTCAAAGATGGTTCGGACAAGGAAAGCATTTTATTATTACTGTCACGATACGGAGGCCCCATAAAAATAATATCGTAACCGTCGTTATCACTATATGCCAATAAATAATCAAGCGGTTTTAGCACATCTCCCCTCAATACTTTTGCACGATCCTCAAAACCTAAATGAGCCAAATTGCGGTAAATATTTTTAATGCAAGCCGGTTCTTTATCTACCATGACACTCAGCAGGGCACCGCGTGAAAGCGCCTCTAATGATACATTACCCGTGCCGGCAAATAAATCCAACAGTTTTGCCCCCGTAATACGCGGGCGTAAAATATCAAAAAGTGATTGTTTTATTCTATCTGAAATGGGTTTGACAGGTAAATTTTTAGAAACGGAAAAAATCTTCCGACCGCGGGCCGTACCGGCAATTATACGCATATAATCTCCTTACAATTGGGCGATGCCTTCTTTGAGGGCATAACGTACCAATTCTGCTTGTTTGTGAATGTTTAATTTCCGCATCATGTTATTGCGGTGAACATGCACCGTATTGAGGGAAATATTTAACAGTTTGGCAATTTGTTTACTGGAATTACTTTCGGCAATCAACTGCAAAATTTCTTTTTCTTTATGGGTAAGACCGTGACGGTCGCGTGTTTTTTTGGAAGAAGTATTCTTTCCCAAAAAACCTTGTACAATATATTTG
>Ga0265298_10010982_pt1 | contig 10643 bp, 7 predicted proteins | sample AusTroGonzalo_MG_3_FD_193486 | JGI IMG/M metagenome (GOLD analysis project Ga0265298, IMG submission 193486) | Bovine rumen microbial communities from tropical cattle in Woodstock, Queensland, Australia - Gonzalo_01 | ecosystem: Host-associated > Mammals > Digestive system > Stomach > Rumen ... | reverse complement strand
ATGTGGAAGGTATCTTCCGCTGGGTGAACGACACACTCATGCTGCCGGTGGGTACGCATACCGCTGAGGCTGTCTTTGTTCCGACCGATACGCTGACCTACACTACCGTCTCGCTGAATGTGGAAGTCTCCGTACTCGTGCCGCCTACTACCTACAGTACCTATACCGCAGCGTTCTGCTCGGGTGATTCGGCTGAGTTCCGCGGTGTTTGGTACCACGAAGCGGTTGAGACGGAGATTCTCCTGCCGGAGAAGAACAGTCTGGGTGGTGACTCCATCGTTCGGCTGACCGTTACGGTTCATCCGGTATATGCTTTCGCTGATGCGCAGACTATCTACCGGGGTGCTCAGCAGCAGTGGCAAGGCTATGACCTCAGCGTGCTGCCCGTAGGCGATACGACGCTCGTAGCAGCCTATACCTCTGTGAACGGTTGCGACTCCGTCTATACGCTCAGCCTCACCGTTCTTGTGCCGCCTACCACCTACGGCTCATACGCAGCTGCGTTCTGCGCCGGCGACTCGGTTCAGTTTGACGGCGTTTGGTACAACTCACCTGTTGATACAGAGGTGCTTCTCACGCAAAAGAACCACCTGGGCGGTGACTCTATCGTTCATCTGACGGTAGCTGTTCATCCTACCTACGCGTTTGCCGACTCGCTGACCACCCATCAGCGTATGTCCGATACATGGCAGGGTATTGCGCTGGGTCAACTGCCCGTAGGCGATACCACGCTGGTGATGGGCTATACGGCTGTAGAAGGATGTGACTCGACCTATACGCTCCACCTGAGCGTACTGCCGCAGATCGTTACCTACGGCCACGACACCATCCGCCTCTGTGCCGGCGAACGGGCGACGTACGAGGGCAAGACCTATCGCCGTCCGACCCGGGAATCCGTGCTGCTCAGTCAGCCGAACCAATACGGCGGAGACTCGATCGTCGAGTTGGTAGTGTATGTCTTCCCGGCTATGCGTTTCTCGGCAGATAAATCCATCCGCGAGAAGGATGCCGAGACATGGCAGGGCTACGACCTGAGCATTATGCCGGTTGGCGATACGACACTGGTAGCGGCCTACACCTCCGTGAACGGATGCGACTCGACCTATACGCTCCATCTGAGCGTCCTGCCGCGTATCACCACTTATGGCAACGATACGATCCGCCTCTGTGCCGGCGAACAGGCCGAGTACGAGGGCAAGATATACTCACAAGCTACTACGGACTCCGTGCTGCTCAGCCGGCCGAACCAATACGGCTGTGACTCGATCGTAGAACTGGTGGTATATGTCTTCCCGGTAATGCAATTCCAGGAGGAGCTGACCGTCCGCGAGAGAAATACGGAGACATGGCAAGGCTATGACCTCAGTATGTTGCCTGTAGGCGACACGACGCTCGTAGCACCCTATACCTCCGTGAACGGATGCGACTCGACCTATACGCTCCATCTGACTGTCCTGCCGTGTATCACGACCTACGGCAATGACACCATCCGTCTCTGTGCCGGCGAACAGGCCGAATACGAGGGCAAGATCTACACGCAGTCTACGGTAGACTCCGTGCTGCTCAGCCGGCCGAACCAATACGGCTGCGACTCGATCGTCGAGCTGGTGGTAGAGGTCTTCCCTGTAATGCAATTCCAGGAGGAGCTGACCATCCGCGAGAAGGATGCCGAGACATGGCAAGGCTATGACCTGAGCGTGCTGCCTGCCGGCGATACGACGCTCGTGGCACCCTATACCTCCGTGCATGGATGCGACTCGGTTTATACGCTCCACCTGAGCGTCCTGCCGTGGATTACCACCTATGGCAACGACACCGTTCGCTTCTGCGAAGGTGACGAGGCAGTATATGAGGGCAAGATCTACACGCAGTCTGCTACGGACTCCATACTGCTCAGCCTGCCGAACCAATACGGCTGTGACTCGATCGTGGTATTGGTAGCAGAGATGTATCCTGTGGCGCATGACACTGCCGAGCAGACCATCACCGAGGGTGAGAACCTGACGTGGCAGGGCTATGACCTGAGCCTGATGCCCGTAGGCGATGCCACGCTTGTGGCCGCTTACACCTCTACGCACGGTTGCGATTCGACCTATACGCTCCGTCTGACCGTTCTGCCGAAGCTAACGACCTACGGCAACGACACCATTCGTCTCTGCGAAGGCGACGAGATGGAGTACGAGGGCAAGATCTACACGCAGTCTACGGTAGACTCCGTGCTGCTCAGTCAGCCGAACCAATACGGCGGCGACTCAATCGTGGAATTGGTAGTACAGGTATTCCCTGTTACGTTCATCTCGGAGGAAGACTCAATCACCAAGGGCGACAATGTCAACTGGCAGGGCTACGACCTGAGCGAACTGCCCGTAGGCGACACAACGCTCGTAGCGATCTATACCTCCGTGAACGGATGTGACTCGATATATACGCTCCATCTGATCGTTCTGCCTGATTTGAACGAGGCAATCGAGCCGGTAGAACCGACCGAGTCGTATCGAGTAGAGAAATACTTCCGCGACGGACTGATCTATATCCGCAAGGGAGATGCCTGGTACGACCTGATGGGTGTACGCATCCAATAGGTGGAATAGTAGGTTAACGCAAGACGTATTGCTTGCGGAGGCATTCAAACAGCTGCGGGTTCGCCTGCAGCTGTTTTGTTATGCGTTCGAGCCACCCGGGAGCCGAGTCGCCGCGAGTGAATGTTGAATGTTGAATGTTGAATGTTGAGGGGGAAAGGTGGAAGGTTTCTTCGATTTCATCGAGACAAATCCGGGTGGCGTTCAGTTTGCCTTCCAGCGAATATCCGGCTATGTGCATCGATGCGCGTTGGGCGGCAGCAAGGACGGAGGGATTGAGTTGCGGCTCACCTTCCCAGGTGTCCAGCACGAACGGTCGTCCGCTGCGCAGCAATGCCTCTTCATCCACTACGCCTCCGCGAGCCGCATTGATGATGAGTGCGTGCGGTTTGGTCTTACTAAGAAAAGCTTCGTTGCAGAGGTGATAAGTAGGGTATGCCTGATCGCTGATGGCTGACGGCTGACGGCTCTTGGTGAGCGGCACATGAAAGGTGATAATATCGCAAGTTTCTGCGATCTCATCGAGACTTTTGCCTATCCCGCGAGGCGGGTCGTTGAGCAGCACATGCAGTCCTCTGCGCTCTGCCATCCGGGCCACCAACGAACCCACGTGCCCTACTCCGACCACTCCTATGGTCAACGGCGAATTGTCCATTGTCCATTGTCCATTGTCCATTGTCTCGCAGAGCACTTCTTCGATATAGTCGCATACGGCTTGGGCATTGCACCCAGGGCAGGCTGTCCAGCGGATGCCCTGTGCGTTCAGCCAAGCCGTGTCCAGATGGTCGAAACCGATGGTGGCTGTACACACCAACTGCACGCGACTTCCGGTGAGCAATGCGGCATCCACCCGAGTGCGGGTGCGTACGACCAACACATCCGCATCGCGCACCGCAGAAGCATCAATTTCCTCCGGTTTCATCGGACAAATCTCCACTTCCGGCCATCCGCTCTGAACGGCCTCGACGAGAAACGGAATATGTTGGTCACATACGATTTTCACCTCTCACTACTCATTACTCAATACTCAATACTTGATGTTATCAATCAACCGCACCGGTCCGCAATAGACGGTGACGCAGCCGATGGCGTGGTGGAAGGTGTCGGTAGGCAGCAGCGTGGTTTGATCCACGATCTCGTAGTACTCCACTTCCAACCCGTTGATAGCATTGATGGTGTCCACCACGCGTTGTTGCACGGCGGCTACCGTTGCCCCGGGTTCTTTGGCCCATCGGAGCGAATCGAACAGCGTGCGCGAGATACCCAGCGCGGTCTCTTTCTCTGCTGCCGAGAGACGTTCGTTGCGGCTCGACAGCGCCAAGCCGGACGCTTCGCGCACGATAGGACAACCGATGATTTGCAGCCGGCCGAACGTGCCGGCCATCGAGCTGCGCTCTACCATGTGGTGGATGATAGCCAACTGCTGGTAGTCCTTTTCGCCGAAATAGGCGCGATCGGGCTCCACCAGATAAAACAGACGGCTGACCACTTGTACCACACCGTTGAAGTGTCCCGGGCGCATCTTGCCTTCCATAACTTGGTCCAGTCCGGCAAAATCGAAAGCAAACGTCGTGTTCATCTCTTCGGCGGAGTACATCTCCTCGGGCGTCGGAGCAAACACGTAGTGCGCACCGATACTGCTCAGCAACTCGGCGTCACGCTCGATATTGCGCGGGTATTTGGCCAGATCCTCCTTGTTGTTGAATTGGGTGGGGTTGACAAATACGGAAACGAAGCACACATCGTTTTCCTGAACGGCACGACGAACCAGGCTGGCGTGTCCCTCATGCAGTGCTCCCATCGTGGGAACCAGTCCGATGGATTTTTTGGCGGTTTTGCAGGCCTCAACTGCCTCACGCAGTGCCTGCTTGGTAGTAATGATTTGCATATGATCAGAATTCAAATTTGTGTCCGTTATAGCCTCTTTTTCGTAAAAAAGCGTGCAAAGTTACACAAAAATACGCGAAAAATAAAATTTTTCGGTGTTTTTTTTCGTAATATCAATTTTTTTTTGTACCTTTGCACTCGCATTAAATGTGTGCACGCCTATGAAAGAGCCGAATCGTATCCTATTCATCTCGCAAGAGATCTATCCGTATCTGGCCGAAGAGACGCCGATACGTATGCTCAACCGTCAATTGCCGGAGTACTTTCAGGCGCACGGATATGAGACTCGTACCTTCATGCCCAAGTTCGGCGAAATCAATGAGCGTCGCAACCAGCTGCACGAGGTGATACGCCTGTCCGGTATGAACCTCATCATCGAGGACTCCGACCATCCGTTGCTCATCAAGGTGGCCTCTATCCAGCAGGCACGTATCCAGATCTACTTCATCGACAACGACGATTTCTTCCACCGCCGCAAAGGTGTGATGGATGAGGAGGGTGCTGAATACGCGGACAATGACGAACGCGTGATTTTCTACGCCCGCGGTGCGATCGAGACCGTGAAGAAGTTGCGCTGGACGCCGAACATCATCGTTTGCTCCGGCTGGATGTCCGCCCTCGCGCCGCTGTATCTGAAGCGTGCATATGCCAATGAGCCGTTTTTTGCCAACTCCAAGATCGTGCTTGCGCTGGATGACCAGGAGTACAGCAAGCCCTTCGGCACCGGATTTGTGGACAAACTGCGTATAGAGGGTATCAGCAATACCGACGTGCGCTCTTTGGCCGGTTTCCCGGTTGGCTACGAGGAGTTGATGCGTTTGGCTATCGACTATTCCGACGCTATCGTCTATAATACACCCAAGGTGAACCAGCGTCTCGTCAATTATGCCGAGACGAAAGGCAAACCTATCCTGCCCTATGAGGCGGCTGAGAACCTGAACGATGCTTGCCGCCGTGAGTGGGAATTCTTCCAAACCCTGTTGCCCAAGAATGATTAAACGCTTCAGTTGGATACTATGTCTGCTGTCGGCATGTATGCTGACGGCGTGTAAGAACGACTCCACCAATGCCGGCAGTTCGGTGCTGGACGAGGGGGACAAAATCATCGTACTGACCGATACTTTTCCCGTAGTATCCGCTATAGGCAGTTCGCCTGCCATTATTTCTCAGACCGATTCGTTTCTGCTGGGAGAGATAGAGACCGACTATGGATTGGTGCGTGCATCCGTACTGACCCAACTGGCTTGCCCGGAGGGTTATTCCTATCCGGACGGAGCCGTGGTGGATTCGGTATGTCTGCTGCTGGCCTATACCACCTGGGTGGGGGATGGCAACTCGCCGTTGGCACTGGATGTGTATGAGATGGATCTCGGCACATTGGATTACAACCGGGTCTATAAGACCGACATCCGCATAGAGGATTTCTGTTCCCGCACCCAGGGTGCTCTCCGTCACCGTCCTATCGTGGTGGCTTCGGAGAAACGCGACTCGGTGCAGAACAGTTCCGGCACCTATTCGCCCATGCTGCGTATGCGGCTGAACGACGAGTTTGCCTCGCGCTTCTCCGCCATCCGTTCGTTTGACGACCAGGATAGTTTCAACCGTCAGTTCAAGGGCTTGCTGCTGGAGACTTCGTTCGGTTCGTCCACGGTGCTCAACGTCACGGACATCGCGCTGGGTGTGTACTACCATTTCTCCTACGAGAAAGCCGGCAGCGATACGACGGTCAACGACATGAAGGCCTTCTACGCCAACTCGGAGGTGCGCACCATCAACCATGTGAGCTACGAGGACAAAACCGAGTGGATCAGTGAGCTGGAGCGGGACTCCGACACCTATAATTACGTGATTGCGCCCGCGGGCGTATACACGCGCCTGTCGTTCCCTATGGACCAGATGGTCGATTCGATCTACGAGAAGATGGTGATTGACACGGCTGCCGATGGAACGGTGACATACAAGCGTCCGTATGTCAACCTGGCGGAGGTGCGCATAGATATCACGAATGTGTTCTCCGGCACAAAGTCGGAAATCGAGCGTAACGACTGGTTGCAGCCGTCTCGTTATATGCTCCTCATCCGCGAGCAGAGCATGGAGCGGTTCTTTGCCGACAAGGAACTGCCTTCCGATACCTGTGCACTGCTCAGTGCGATGACCACCGGTACGGACTCCTTGGGCAATACCACGTATTTTTACACCTACGACTTGTCGGATTTCCTGACCCAGCAGCTGCGTCAGGATACACTGGATGCCGTGCTGGACATGCTGTTGGTGCCGGTCACGGTGACGACTTCTACCAGCAGTTCTTCTTCCACAACGGCTATCTCGTCGGTCAAGCAGGAACAGACTCTCTCCGCTACGCGCATCATTTCGGCACGAAGCGGTATGAAATTCCGAATAGTGTACAGCGGATTCTAGTTTACACGTTCATCAAACGCCACGTCAGATACCCCGCATAGATGAGCAGAAGCAATGCGCCTGCCCAGCGTTGTATCTTGCGCTCATGGTTGGTCTTGACGGCCAGCCATACGATGATGCTGCCTGCGGCAGCCATCCATGCGTCCAACTCGATGCCTTCGTAGGCCGGCAACGGGCGAACCGTTGCACTCACGCCCAGCACAAAGAACACATTGAAGATGTTGCTGCCCAGCACATTGCCCAGCGCGATGTCACTGTTGTGCTTGGTGGCGGCAATGACCGAGGTGGCCAATTCCGGCAGCGAGGTGCCGAGTGCCACGATGGTCAGGCCGATGATAGCCTCGCTCACACCCATACGCATAGCTATGTTCACGGCACTCTTCACGATCAGTTCGCCACCTACACAAAGTCCGATGAAACCGACCAAAATGAGCATAATTGCCTTGCCGACAGCCATCTGTTTGACTTCGTCCGCTTCGGCCTCATCAGGATGGTCTTTGGCGTGACGGAAGGTGTTGTAGAGAAAATAGCAGAACATGGCCATCAATACCATACCGCCCATGCGTCCCACACCACGGCCATCCTCCCAGAACGGCATCTGCACCGCCACAAAGGAGAACACCAGTATGCCGGCAATGATGGAGAGCGGCATATCGAAATCGCGCGAACGCTTCTGCGAGGCGATAGGATAGACCAGTGCGGTCATACCCAGAATGACAAAGGTGTTGATGATGTTCGAACCGAGGATGTTGGTGATGGCCAGATCGGTGGTGCCTTCGGCCACGCTGACCATATTGACCACAAACTCCGGCATCGAGGTGCCGAAGGCGACTACGGTCAGACCGATCACCAGATCGCTGATGCCGAAACGCTTGGCGATAGCCGATGCACCGTCCACCAACCAGTCAGCACCCTTGACCAACGCCACAAAACCCAGCACGATGCATATCGCGCCTACCCACCATCCGTATGCGAGAAGATTCTCTATCATCTTTCAATTTCCAATTTCCAATTTCCAATTTCCGATTTGCACCCCTTTTCACACATTGAAAAGGAAGTGCATAATATCTCCATCCTGCACCAGATAGTCCTTGCCCTCGGTCTGCAGCTTGCCGGCAGCACGGCACTGCGCCTCACCTCCCAGCGCGATGAAATCGTCGTATTTGATCACTTCGGCACGTATGAAGCCGCGCTCGAAATCCGTATGGATGACACCGGCGCATTGCGGCGCTTTGGCGCCGGCCTTGAACGTCCACGCGCGCACTTCGTCGCTGCCGGCGGTGAGGAAGGTGCGGAGGTTGAGTAGCGCGTAAGCCGCCTTGATCAGACGGTTCACACCCGACTCCTGCAGACCGATTTCCTCCAGAAACATCTGCCGCTCCTCATAGGTCTCCAGTTCGGCTATCTCGCTTTCGATCTTGGCCGCCAGTACCAGCACTTGAGGTTCCTGCCGTTCACCATTCACCATTAACCCTTCACCCTTTATTGCTTCGCGCACTTGCTCCACGTATGCGTTGCCCGTTACGGCTGCCGCCTCATCCACATTGCAGACGTACATGACGGGTTTGTTCGTCAGCAGGAACAGATCCTTGGCAGCCGCCTCCTGGTCTTTGTTGTCCAGCTCCACCGTGCGGGCATTCTTGCCTTGCGACAGCGCCTCGCGGTACTTCACCAACACCTCCAGTTGTAGCTTGGCCTGCTTGTCACCGCCCGCTTTGGCGGCTTTCTCGCATTTCTGGATGCGGCTCTCCACGGTCTCCAGGTCTTTCAGCTGGAGCTCGGCATCAATGATCTCCTTGTCGCGCACGGGATTGACCGTTCCGTCCACATGCACAACGTTCTCATCGTCGAAGCAGCGCAGCACATGGATGATGGCATCCGTCTCGCGTATATTGGCCAGGAATTTGTTGCCCAGCCCTTCTCCCTTGCTGGCACCCTTGACCAAACCGGCTATATCCACTATCTCCACGGTCGTCGGGATGACGCCGCGTTCGGGGTGACAGAGTTCGCCCAACTTGATAAGCCGCTCGTCGGGCACGGTGATCACACCCACGTTGGGTTCGATGGTGCAGAAGGGAAAATTGGCGCTCTGCGCCTTGGCATTACTCAGACAATTGAAGAGGGTAGATTTACCTACATTAGGCAACCCCACTATTCCGCATTGAAGTGACATTATGATTTACGATTTGACGATTTACGATTGATTAATTGAAAAAGCGCACAAAGGTACTGCTTTTTTCTGACATATCAAAATTTTTCTTGTGTATAAAGGAAAAAAACGCGCACACACTTGCATATATCGAAAAAAAGCAGTACCTTTGCAGCCGCAAAGGTTTTTTTTATATATCCATGTTACACGTACTTCGTTCTGCCCTCCATACGGAGATAGCCGATCTTCCGTTTCAAATTTCTGATTCGTTTGCCAAAGAGAATCAGGTAGTAGCCGTGCTGTCGGGTGGTGCCGAGGCGCAGTTCGTTCATCTGGTGCAGGAGGGACAAATCGACCTGACGCGTCCGGTGTATCTGATGGTGAGCGGATTCAGCAACTCGTTGGCCGCTTCGCTGGAGATACTGAGTTTCATCCGTCAGCACCGGGGTGTCGGCAAGGTCATGCAGAATGCGGAGGATGTGCAGTTCCCCGATCAGGCGGAGTCCGCCTCGCTGACGCCTCAGCCGCTGGAGCAGCTGCTCCGTAGCGACAAGAAGCAGCGTCTGGGTATGATCGGAGCCCCGTCGGACTGGTTGATCGCTTCCCGGGTGAACTACCGGGATGTGCTGGAGAAGATGAACATGGAGATCGTGGATGTGCCCATCTCGGAGGTGAGCAGTCTGGGTGAAGTGGATCCGGGTATGAAGGGTGCTGAGGCTATCTACGGGCGCATCAAGGAGCTCATAGCCGAATATCAGTTGGACGGCGTGACGCTGCGTTGCTTCGATCTGCTGACGACGGTGAAGAACACCGGTTGTATTGCACTGAGCAAACTGAATGACGAAGGTATTCCGGCGGCCTGCGAGGGCGATATGCCGGTGCTGCTGACGATGATGGTCTGCAAGGCGCTGACCGGCGAACCGGGGTTCCAGGTGAACCCTGCGCGTGTACAGGCGGACGGACAAATCCTGTTCGCGCACTGCACGCTGCCGCTCAAGATGACCGAGAAGCATGAATATACCACGCATTTCGAATCGGGCATCGGTGTGGCCATCCACGGCGACCTGCCCATAGGCGACTACACGCTGGTGAAACTGAGCGGCGATATGAAGCGTCTGCTGGCAGTGGATGTAGCGCTGACACGTTGCCAATTCGAGCAAAACCTCTGCCGTACGCAGGCGTGGATTCAGGCAACACCCGCCGTGAGCAATTATTTCTTCACCGACCCGATAGCCAACCACCACTTGCTCATCCGTGGTCACCACGCGGCGAAGTTCGTTGGGGAGTAGTTGAGAGTTGAGTGTTGAGAGTTTAGAGAATTAGAGATATGGCACAATTAGCTGAGAATGCAGGCCGGCCGTTGAAGCCGGGCGAAAAGTACGAACCGATTTTACGCCCCGACAAGGAGTATCCCGAAGTGACGCCGTACAGCGTCTCGGTGGGTGTGCTGATGGCGGTGATTTTTTCCGCTGCGGCGGCTTATCTGGGATTGAAAGTGGGGCAGGTGTTCGAAGCGGCTATCCCGATAGCCATCATCGCTGTGTCGTTGTCCTCGCTGCTCGGCCGCAAGAACGCGCTGGGCGAGAACGTAATGATTCAGTCCATCGGTG
>Ga0265298_10010980_pt1 | contig 10645 bp, 11 predicted proteins | sample AusTroGonzalo_MG_3_FD_193486 | JGI IMG/M metagenome (GOLD analysis project Ga0265298, IMG submission 193486) | Bovine rumen microbial communities from tropical cattle in Woodstock, Queensland, Australia - Gonzalo_01 | ecosystem: Host-associated > Mammals > Digestive system > Stomach > Rumen ... | reverse complement strand
GAAGACTGCGACACTATTGTTACCTGCCTCTACGAATACGATGTTTGCTACCGTCCACACTTTCCCAATAAGACCAAGTTCATACCCCTGCCCATCCAGCTACCTGACACATATTCCACCGAACAGTGCCAGCGCTCAAAAACAACTATTTTCATTGGTATCAGCCGCGGACGCTCTGCTTACAAAGGTACTGACATCATGCTTCAGGCCGCCAAGGACATCCACTCGAAATACAGACACCGCACGAAACTGGTGGTGGCAGAAGGTGTACCATACGACGAATACATCCGAATGATGGATGGCGCTGACGCCATTCTCGACCAACTATATTCCTATACCCCGTCGATGAGTCCGTTGGCAGCAATGGCAAAGGGCATCATCTGTATCGGTGGCGGAGAGCCTGAGAACTATGAGATTCTCAATGAAACGGAGTTACACCCTATTATTAACGTGCAACCCAACTATGATAGCGTTTACAATGAACTGGAATCGTTCATATTACACACTGAACGTATACCCGCACTGAAACAGCAAAGCAGGGAATACGTCAAGCGGCATCATGACTACCTGAAAGTAGCAGGCCAATACGAAAAGCTATACCTCAGCCTTCTATCGCCTTCATCAGGAAGTCAACAGCACCATTGACACCAAACTTACGAACATCGAGCGAGATGTCATAGTTGCGTGCGTCAGTCCAGTCACTACCCGTATACGTCTTGGTGTACAACTCACGGCTGTAGTCGTTGTCGACAATCATGGCGGCAGCGTCATGCTCATTCAGGTCATACTTCTCAGCAATACGGCGCTTGCGGCAGTCAATCGATGAATGAATAAAAATCTTCAAGGCATTGGGATGATCCCTAAAGATATCAAAGCCACAACGACCGATAATGATGCACGATTCCTGATCGGCAATTTTGCGGATGGCTTCTGCCTGTGCCTTAAATAATTCATGACTGGTTTTGTCGTGCTCCGTACCGTTATATTCAGCACCCGCCATATAGTTCCGGTAGAAGTTTGTGAAGTCGTCACGCCACAACGGGTTACGCGCCTCAATCTTTTCGACGGCATTCTCCACTGCATTAATACGACTGGCAACTTCGTTTAGTATCTGCTTATCAAGCAACTTCACACCCAAGCGACGTGCCAATTCAGAACCAATCTCGTGACCACCAGTGCCGAACTGTCGGCTGATAGTAATTACAAATTTATCCTCCTTGTTCATAGCTTCTTGTTTTAAGGGTTAGTTATCTGTCGCAAAGATAACAATAATTTTTTGAATGAACAAGAATATTACCAATTATTTTTTTCAGTCCAGGCCAAAGAGCGTTTTCAAGCCACCATCGACCCCTGAGAAACCCATAAAAGCAAGGCTTAACAGTCCGGCAGAAAGCATGACGATGGCCATTCCCTGCATGCCCTTTGGTATCTTTACAAGCTCCAACTGCTCTCGCATACCGGCAAATACTGTTAAGGCAAGGCCAAAGCCAATAGCAGTGGAGAAGGCATAGACAACCGACTGTAACAGGTTGAAGTCTTTTTGTATAACCAGGATGGCAACACCAAGCACAGCACAGTTGGTGGTAATCAACGGGAGGAAAATGCCAAGTGCCTGATAGAGTGCCGGAGAGACTTTCTTAAGAACAATCTCAACCATTTGCACCAATGAGGCAATGACGAGGATGAAAGCAATGGTCTGCAAATACTGAAGACCAAAGGCATCGAGCACATATTTCTGTACCAGCCAAGTGACAATAGTAGCCAGCGTCAGCACAAACGCAACTGCAGCTGACATGCCCAGCGAAGTATCTATCTTTTTGGATACGCCAAGGAACGGACAAATGCCGAGAAACTGTGATAACACAATGTTGTTCACAAAGATGGCACTAATAAAAATCAGGATGTATTCCATTCGATTTACGATTTACAGTATTTCCGATTTAATATTTAATTCTCATGCCTTTAACTTATTCACAATGGCAATGAGGAAGCCGAGGGTTATAAATGCACCTGGAGGCAACACGAAGAGCAGGATGTTGTAGGTTTCAGGCAATAATGTCAGACCAAAGACGGAACCTGAACCAAGCAACTCACGGCAAATGCCTAAAAGCGTCAGGCCAAGAGTGAATCCGAGACCAATACCAATACCGTCGAAAAGTGAGGCCACTGGCGACTGCTTAGCAGCAAAAGCCTCAGCACGTCCGAGGATAATACAGTTGACGACAATCAGAGGAATGAAGAGTCCAAGTGCCGCATCAATATCGGGCAGGAAAGCCTTGATGACCAACTGGAGGATAGTGACGAAGGCGGCAATAACGACAATAAACACAGGAATACGAACCTTATCTGGCGTGATGGACTTCAGACAGGAGATGACGAAGTTGGTACAGATGAGTACTGCCATCGTGGCCAGTCCCATCGACATGCCATTCATGGCTGAAGTGGTAGTAGCCAAGGTGGGACACATACCAAGCATCAGGACAAACGTAGGATTATCCTTAATGATGCCGTTCTTTATTATACTAACGTAATTCATATTTCTCTATTTTACTTGTTTCGAGGCTCCGCTCTCTGCATCAGCAGCAGGCGTAACCTTATATGCGTTATAGGCATTGTTGACAGCCATCAGGAAGGCGCGACTGGTGATTGTCGAGGCGGTAATAGCATCTACCTGGCCGCCATCCTTAGAAACAGTGAGAGGTTCAGAAGGCGACTTTCCGATGATATCACCTTTCCCGCCCTTTTGGAACCACTTGTCGGCCTTGGCACCAAGGCCAGGGGTTTCAGCATGTTCCAAAAGGGTGTAGCCTAGGATGCTACCTTCAGGATTGAAGCCTACCAGCACTTTCAGGTTGCCTCCAAAGCCACCAGTGGTCGATTCTACGGCAGCACCGAGATCATTACCCTGTGCATTCTTCACATTATATATAATATAGGTGAGTTCCTTGCCTTTAGCATCGTTTCTGATAACAGTATCCGTTTGAGTGACAACTAAGTCATCACAAACCATAACAGCCTTGATACCATCAGCAAGAGCCTTCTCCTTCTGCTGGGCGATGGGGCCTTCGGTCAAATGGTTCACATAAGCAAGGATACCGCCCATAACGACAGCAACGCCAGTGAGTACCAGCACCATATTCAATAGCGATGATTTAAGCTTCTCCATAACGTGTAGGTTTCACATAATTATTAATAAGCGGTGTAAAGGCGTTCATGATGAGAATGGCGAATGACATTCCTTCAGGATAAGCACCCCAATTACGGATAATGACTGTCAGTAGTCCGATGCAGACACCATAAATGAGCTGTCCTTTTGGCGTCATCGGAGAGGTGACATAGTCAGTAGCCATAAAGATGGCACCCAGCATCAAGCCACCACTAAGAATAACACTCACAGGATCGGCATAGACTGGACTGGTCATGTGCATCAATCCACTGAAGACAAACACGGTAGCAATGATTGAGACAGGAATGTGCCAAGTGATGATCTTCCTCCACAACATAAAAGCGAGACCAAGAAGCAGAGCCAACGCACAAATCTCACCCATAGCCCCAGCACCGTCGGGATGGTTGCCAAGGAAGAGGTCAAGAGATGTAGGCAACTGGTCGAGTACACTTGCATCACAGCTCTTGATGGCCTGCTTCATCAGGGCCAAGGGAGTAGCACCTGTCTCCGCATCAAGATAACTGCCAAGTTGTCCAACCTTTGGCCAAGTAGTCATCTGCGCAGGAAACGCCACCAACAAGGCAGCCCGACCCACCAAAGCAGGGTTAAAGAGATTATTACCAAGTCCACCAAAAGGCATCTTAGCAAAGCCAATCGCAAAGACGGCACCAATAAGGATAATCCATATCGGCAGGTTCGATGGTAAGTTGAAGCCCAGCAACAAGCCTGTTAGGACGGCAGAACCATCCATCACTGTGTTACGCGGATTCTTCAGCATGTATTTATTGATAGCCCACTCCAAAAGGACGCAGGCTGCTACACTCGTAGCCAGAACCACGATGGAGCCAAGTCCGAAAAAGTAGAACGACACCAGCAGAGCAGGCACCAGGGCGATGATAACGCCATACATATTGCGCTCTACACTATCTGTTCCATGGACATGTGGTGAAAGTGAAACTATTAAATTACTCATATTATTTCTTTGCATTTCTGTTTCTGATAATTCCCATAACAGTCGATTTACCCAAACGGATATTGTCGAGTAGTGGACGGTGGGCAGGACACGTAAACTGACATGAGCCGCACTCTATGCAGCTGGTAATGTCTTCATGCTCGGCACGTTCCCAGTTCTTGACTTCAGAAACCTTAGCCAACAAATAAGGTTCCAACCCCATGGGACATGCATTCACACACTTCGCACATCGGATACAGGGCTGCGGTTCCTTGCGGCGGGCATCATCGTCAGAGAGTATAGTCACGGAGTTTGTACCTTTACAGATAGGTACCTCGTCCGAGGTCAGCGCCTTACCCATCATCGGGCCACCAGCAAGCAGTTTGTTCTCCCCTTCAGGCATACCACCGCACGCCTCAATCAAATTCTTCATCGGCGTTCCCATACGGACAAGGAAATTACCTGGATGTGCCAGCCGTTTGCCTGTTACCGTCGTATAACGTTCGAACAGCGGCTTATGCTTCATCACGGCTTCATATACAGCATAAGCTGTACCGACATTCTGGACAATGGCTCCAACGTTGACAGGTATGGCAGGAGGTGCTGGTACTTGACGACGAATAACGGCATCAACCAGCTGTTTCTCACCACCTTGTGGATAACGCTGCTTCAATGGAACCACTTCTACCTCATAATCCGAAGCGGAGAAAGCCTCGGTGCACTTCTTAGTGAGGAGGGAGATGGCCTTGGGTTTGTTGGTTTCTATGCCGATATAGCCTTTTGTCACCTTGGCAGCTATCATCAGTAGCTGCAGGCCTACGAGAATCTCATCGGCCTTCTCCATCATCAACCGATAGTCGGCAGTGATGTAGGGTTCACACTCCACGGCATTAATGATAACACACTCGGCTTTTGACGTAGGCGGTGGCGTGAGTTTAATAAAGGTGGGGAAACAAGCACCACCCATACCGACAACACCTGCATCCTTTATCAGATTGACAATTAGATCAGGCGTCAGTTCTGGATGGTCCTTAACTGTCTCCAGCTTGTCAGAGCGATCAATGGAATCTTCCCAATCATCACCTTCAACATTAATATAAATAGCAGGATTGCGATAGCCTGTTGCATCGATTGCCGAGTCAATTTTCAATACAGTTCCACTGACCGACGAATAAATCGGTGCCGAAACAAAACTACCAGCCCCAGCAATGAGCGTACCAACCTTCACCTTATCACCCTTCTGGACTACTGGAATAGCAGGGGCACCAATATGCTGACTCAGTGGGAAAATCGCCTGTTTGGGCAGAGCTGCCATCTGAGTCTCTACCTCATGGGTAAGTTTGTTCTCTTCAGGGTGGATGCCACCTATTCTGAATGTTTTGATACTCATACGGTTTCCTCCTTTCTTTCAATAGGTTTAGGTACCGGGAAATTCACAGACACAATGGCATGAGTGGGACATACAACCAAGCATTTACGGCAGAGACGGCACTTCTCTGGGGCAATGTATGAGCAGTTGTTGCCTATAGTGATGGCACCAAACGGGCATTCCTTCGCACATTTTCCACAACCGATGCAACTCGACTTGCAAGCCTTCATCGATACAGCACCCTTGTCCCTGTTGACGCAGCTCACGTACACTCTCCTACCTTTCGGGCCTTTCTTTCGTAGTTCGATGATGTTACGCGGACAGGCTTTTGTACATGCACCACAAGCCACACATTTCTCTTCGTCGACCTCAACAATGCCCGTTTCAGTATTTATGCGGATAGCATCAAACTGACAAGCCTCTACACAATCACCACAACCTAAGCAGCCATAACCACAAGCTGTTTCACCAGCCCCACAGGCATGTATGGCAGCACAAGTGCGCAAGCCGACATATTCAGCAATCTTAGGACGATGCTCACACGTACCATTGCATCTTACTACGGCTACCTTCGGTTCACCGTTGGCAATTGCCATACCAAGCAAATCAGCTACTTGCCCCATAACTGCTGCGCCACCCACAGGACAACTCAGCCCATCAATAGAGCCGGCATCGGCTCCCTTCACAAGTGCATCGGCCATTCCCCCACAGCCAGCAAATCCACAGCCGCCGCAGTTAGCACCTGGCAGTAACTCGCTCACCTGGGCAATTCGGGGGTCTTCATACACAGCAAACTTCTTGGAGGCGGCAAACAGCACCAACGCTGCTATTAGTCCAATAGCTCCAAGAACAATTACTGCAATCAAGATGTAACTCATAGAATTGGTTTGTATTGTTTAATTATTTTATATTTCTATCTGAAATGAAATGCGCTGACTAACACGTTCACGCCACAGCCATAGCAGAAAATAATATGGTATTAATGCGCTTAAGGCTGACAATGCAGCCAATGCCTCATTGCCTGTAAGCTGCAACACCATGACAAGCACAACTACCATTATGAGGAACGGCAGGCCAAAAGCAAATATCAATGCTTGACTTGCAACACTACGCGACGCAGTGACTACTACAGATTGGCCAGTTTGATATAACGAGACATCTGCACATTTCACCACCACAAGCTTTTCCTTCGACTCTGCAGCACTGCAATAGCCAGCAACTTTACAGGCACCGCACGCGGAAGCTTGCAAGATGCGGACTGATACACAGCCGTCTTCAATTTTTTCTATCGTTCCAGCATGTCGAATCCTATGGCTCATTGCGTTGTACATCTGAAATAGCTGTATTTTAGCCCGCAAAGGTACTACTTTTTTGCCAAATAGCTCATGAGAAAGAGTTTTTTTTTCAAAAAATAATCGTAATCGTTTGCAAATACAAATCTTTTTTATACTTTTGTCGGCAAATACGAATTCATGATATGAAAGCAACAGACCAAACATTACATCAAATTGAACGAGCCATCCGAAAGATTGCCGAGAAATTCCCTTCCAAAGAGGATACCTCGGTGATGACCGACATTCACATCCGTGTCGCTCAAGAGACGGGAGAACTGATGGCTTTCGACGATGATGACAACGAAATTACCCGATGCATCATTGAACAATGGATTGACAACAAAGATGACGATTTCTATACGCAAATCGTTAGCATCATCCGTCGTTGTATTGACAAACAGAAGAAAATGGTTGATGAGATGGGTATTCTGAAGCCTTATTCTTTTGTCTTGGAAGATGACGACAAGGAGTCAATCGGTGAACTGTATATTGCCGATGACGACACCATCATCATCGATACAGAACTGATGGCCGACCTTGACAAAGACCTTGACGATTTCTTCAACAAACTAATTAAAGACTAAGCGTTATTACGGTTGCTGCTCAATGAATTGACAGCTATCGTTCAACACAAAGGTACTAAGCTGCCCCTCAGCATCTTCATTACTGGCATACTCCAGCACTCGTATTTCACCGTCACTGGTTATCGAGAAATATGTTTCCTGGGGTGGCAGACTTTGTTGCAACTTCTTCGAAGCAATTTTCCGTGGTTCGTAAAGCATCAGCTTGTCTACAGGGTAATAGTCGTGGTCAAGTGAATACAGCCACAACTCATACTCTCCGTCTACAAGATCAGCAGCAAGCAGCACCATCATCTTCCCCTCTATCTCCGGCAGGGCAATAGCCTTCGGCTCTGCACGACCTTCCAGCTCTAAAAACGATACAAACGCCATTGGAACAACCGTAAAGTCAGGCAGGTATTTCACATATTCCTCAGAATAGCGTAAGGGCAACGACTGGATATTCAAACTGTCGACAAACAGCTGTAACGGACTTTTCTCCTTCAAATCTATACCTTGACGGCGTAGCTGGCGGAGGGTCTCGAGCGTCCTCACACTGTCTATCTTGTGTTGCAACACTTCAGCAGACTGACGGCGGTTGCCACAACTAAGCAGTACCATTGCCAAGATTGAACAATAAAACAAGTTCTTCATTTTCCTTCTATTCATCATCATTGAAACAATTAAAGGTCATCAATGCCGTCGGCATACATGGCTATGGAATGGTCGTCGCGCTCATCGGGGCTCATCTCAACATGCGGATTGAAATCAGTATCCTCAATATTAAATCCACGACGCTTCATGTTTTGGTTGGTAAATGTCATCTGAGCGCCAAACAGACAGATGGACCACGATATCTGCACCCATAACATAAACAAAGGTAGAGCAGCGAAAGAGCCATAGATAGCATTATAGCCCGTCACCCATATCTGACTATGAACATAGAACAGCTGTAGCCATTGAATACCCACACCTGCAATGATACCAGGAACAACCGCACACCGCCAATCAACATGTGTGTTAGGCATCGAGACATATAGGCCAAAGAACAATGCCGACAGCAACACATACGGAAGAAGGTCAAGCAGGAACCTAACCACGGATCCCAGCATCAGCACGTCGGGCATACTGCTGGCAACTGTTGTCAGTACAATAGAGAAACCCGTAGTGACCACAATAAAGATGGGGCACAGGAAGAAGGCCGCCAAATAATTCGTAAACGAACGATAAATACTGCGCGAACTGCTCACCTGCCATATCTCGTTGAACGTTTCCTCAATGTTGTTCACCAGCATCAGCACCGTATAGAGCATGAATACCAGACCAATACCCAAAAACACGCCACTTTTGGTATGGACCAGATAGCTGTTCACCCAGCCAATTATCACGTCAGCAGCCTGAGGCTGGGAGCCAAGAATGTCACGAAACCACACCTCTATATATTTGTTATAGCCAAATCCGCGGGCTATGGCAAATACCACAGCCAATATGGGTACAATTGCTAACAATGTGGAATAGGTCAAGGCTGAAGCCTTGGCCATCACCCGTTTGCGGGTAAAATACTTAATGGTCAGAATGAGCGTCTCGAAAATACGCTTTGTTAACGCCTTCATTGTCTACATTTCAAAAGTGGAAAGCACTGCCCCTATAAGCCGGGTTCTGTTCTAACGCGAAGTCAGTGCCTGTCATTTATCTACTCCGTGAGTCACCCCACGGCTCTAGCATTCTACCCTCCACCGTGTACCTTGCGGCCCTCGGACGGACAGCCCTCAGACGATGGTTTACATGAACTTGCAGCCCCCAGATGGCACAGCACGACTGTCACCAGCCGCCTGGTGGTCTCTTACACCACCTTCTCACCCTTACCCTCTTACAAAGGCGGTTATTTTCTTCTGCCATATCCAACCGTCACCGACTGCTTGCACTTTCACAAGTGGGGTGTCCTATGCTGCCCGGACTTTCCTCTCATGTCTTACTGACACCAGCGACAGACCAGGGCACTACTTTCCGCCTGCAAAGGTAAACAAAAGATTACAACCAGCAAAATTTTGTAGCAAAAAAGAAGCTCTGAGCATACAGAAACTGCCACCTCTTTAAACAATAATTATAGATAACCGTATAAGGGAAATCCCTACGCTACTTTAGGGAAACTGACCTTGAACAATAGGTTTTTTCTCTTTGAAACATCACAAAAATGCCCTATCTTTGCACTGTGATTAGAAAACAAATGTCAAACCATTTAAAGAATAGGAGACAAGATTATGAAGAAGATGATGAACAAAATGATTGCAATCACAATGATGATGGCCATCACAACCGCAATGCCAGCAATGGCAGGTAATAAGAAGTATATGAACAACGACAAGAAGGACAAAGTCGTTACAGTAACTAACCCCAAGAAGGATTCACACTTCAACAAGAAGCCTGTTTTAAACACCAAACGTACGACTCACTTCGCCCCGCACAAGACGCACGTCTATCGTCCAGTAGTGAAGACCTGCACCTTCAAGGTGAGCCGTTTTGACTCTCATAACAAGGTTGTGGCCAAGGTTGAGCGCATTCATGGTGTGATGAATACTCACTGGAATCCCCGTACTCGCGAAGTGACTGTCCGTTACGACGCTCACATCACCTCAGCCCGCCATATCAAGCACGCAGTGGCATAACATGCCATACAATATATTCCCAAGAAGCCCCGGCCTTGCATAATCTGCAGGTCGGGGCTTTGATTTACAATATGCAGAACTGCGAGTTATTTCAACCAGCGGTCGAGCCACTCGAAGTAGGAGCGCTGCCAAAGGATGCCGTTCTGGGGTTTCAACACCCAGTGATTCTCATCGGGGAAGAGGAGGAGCTCAGCCTCGATGCCCTTCATGCGAGCAGCATTGAAGGCCGACATTCCTTGAGTAGCATTGATGCGATAGTCCTTCTCGCCGTGAATGCAGAGGATAGGTGTATCCCACTTGTCAACAAACCGGTGAGGGGAGTTCTCATAGGTCTTGCGGGCACGGGCCGTCTGGTCCTTGTTCCAATAGGCATCGTCGTACTCCCAGTTAGAGAACCAGTTTTCCTCGGTCTCAGTATACATCGCCTCGAGATTGAAGGCACCGTCGTGGGCAATGAAGCACTTAAAGCGCTTGTCGTGGTGTCCAGCCAGATAGTAGACGGAGAAACCTCCGAATGAGGCACCAACAGCACCCATGTGATCTTTATCAACATACGGTAGGTTTTGGGCTGCATCGTCGATGGCAGTCAGGTAATCCT
>Ga0265298_10010979_pt1 | contig 10646 bp, 9 predicted proteins | sample AusTroGonzalo_MG_3_FD_193486 | JGI IMG/M metagenome (GOLD analysis project Ga0265298, IMG submission 193486) | Bovine rumen microbial communities from tropical cattle in Woodstock, Queensland, Australia - Gonzalo_01 | ecosystem: Host-associated > Mammals > Digestive system > Stomach > Rumen ... | reverse complement strand
CCGGGATCGTTGATGTCAACCACAACTTCACCGTCGTTGGGACGGCCGATCAGGTGCTGCACGGGGTTGATCAGGCAGAAGTGCCGCCAGCCTTCGCACAGGATGGCAAATCCGGTGTAGGGAGTGCCGTCTTCGGTGGTGGGGTTCTCAGCGATGTACTTTTCGATCAGGGCGAAGTACTCGTCAACGGTCTTCGGAACCTGGTAGTTGTTCCAGGCGATGACTTTCTTCTGGATGTGGAAAGCGGGACCGTTGTAGTCCTTGATTTCCTGGTTGTAGTTGATGCCGTAATTCGGGATGATGTAGAGTTTCCCGTCCTCGCTCAGCAGCTGCTTGATGCGGTCATCAGTGTAGATGTGCTTGTAGAGGTTCGGGGTCTTCTCTTCGCTGATGTAGGGCAGCAGGTCGATCAGGACGCCGCCGTCTTCCAGCATTTCAGCGCTGTTGCTTCCGTCGAACAGGTCCGGCAGGTTGTCACGGTCGGACATCTTGATGCCCAGGGTCTCATCCAGGTTGCCGGCCAGGAATTCGAACTCGAACTTGATGCCGAGTTTCTCCTCGATCAGCTTGTAGATCTTGTTGTCTTCAGTGGGCTGATCGCCGGGATCTCCCTTGAAAACAGTCACGGTGATGAGTTCAGGAGCGCCTTCCGCCATCACGGCAGGAACGAGAGCCAGAACCATCGCCAGCGCCAACAGGACAGCCAGGATTTTCTTCATTTTGGTTTCCTCCCTTTTAAATTTGTGCACATTCCGTGCTTGCTGTGTAAATTATGACGCATTTGTCCGTACTTCCGCAATGTGTCATAAGGTAAATTTTCCTCACAAATTGTCCTGTTTTTTTGCAATTATTGCGTTCATGGTTTGGAAACGTTTGCGAAGCCTTTTCATTTCTTGTCAGGCCGCAAATCCTTGTATTTCCTTGCTTTCCCGTGTTTTTTTCCTGTTTTCACTATATTTTGTACAGCAAGAAATGAAGCGGCACAAGAGCAGTCTGCGCTCTTTTTGTCACGAATCGTACGTTTCACGGCTCTGCAAGTATTGCGCTGTAAGGGTTTTCCGTTGCCGGGATTCGAAACACGGAGAAACAGCTTGATTTATTTCCATGCCTGGTTTATAATCTGGTCAGAAGACTAACCTGGTCTGATGGTCAGAGAGGAGGCCTTTTTATGCAGGTGAATATTCTCGAGGCGAAAACCGGTTTTTCCAAACTGATTCGCCTTCTGGAGTCCGGAAAAGAAAAGTCCATCACCGTTGCCAGAAACGGAAAACCGGTCGTTAAAATCATACTGGCTGATCAATCCTCGGTTTCGAAAAGAATCGGGGTCGCGAAAGGAAAGTTCACAGCTCCCGAAAATTTTGATGAAAATAATGAAGAAGCAGCTGCAATGCTGACGGAGGGTGTTCTGTGAATATTTTGTTGGATACCCACATTGCTGTCTGGGCAATCACGGATGATCCGCGCCTGACCGGGCCTGCCCGGGAAATGCTGCTGGATCCGGATAATAATATCTTCATCAGTGCCGTTTCCACTCTCGAAATAAACAACAAGCGCAAAAGCAAAAAGAACAATCTTGAATTCACGACAGAAGATTTCATCAACTGCTGCATGGAAGCGGGTTATATCGAACTGCCTCTGCTGTCCAGGCACCTGGCGGCTGAGAACAATCTCCGTTGGGGTGGCGAAGGAGAAGAACATAAAGATCCCTATGATCGCCTGCTTCTGGCGCAAGCCAGGATTGAAAAGATGCACCTGATGACACACGACCATATGATTTCCCTTTTTGACGAAAAATGCATCCTTTCGGTGTAAAGGGGCACGTTTTTCCTGTTTCCCGAGATTGCCAGAATGCCCGGCCTATGGTAGGATAACAGCAACCACAGCTCGACCAAGCAACCTTTTTCAGAAAGGAACCCGGATCATGACAAAAGAACACCTTCAAACTTTGCTGGAAAGCCTGACCCTGGAGGAAAAAGTCGGCCAGCTGGTCCAGTGCAACGCCGGCCAGTTTATTAAAAACCAGATGGAAATCACCGGCCCGGAGGGGGAAATGCTGCCCGCGGAGGACCTGAACCGCGTCATGGGCAGCGTGCTGACCTTTGAAGACGCCTCCCAGGCAAAAGCCCTGCAGGAAAAGCACCTGGCAGCGGATCCGAAGAAAATTCCCCTGCTGCTGATGCTGGATGTTATCCATGGCCTGCGGACCACGTATCCGATTCCGCTGGCCATGGGCTGCTCCTTTGACGACAGCCTGATGGCGGAATGCGCGGACATGGCCCGGAAGGAATCCGCCGCCTGCGGCGTCCATGTCACCTTCAACCCCATGGTGGATACAGCCCGGGACGGGCGGTGGGGGCGCATCATGGAAACCAATTCCGAAGAGCCCCTGATCAACAGCCGGATGGGCGCCGCCGTCGTCCGGGCCACCCAGGGGGAGGACCTCGGGAATCCGGAAAACGTTGCCTGCTGTGTCAAGCATTACGCAGCCTACGGCGCCGGGGAAGCCGGACGGGATTACAATGGGGTGGAGCTCTCGGAGCGGATTCTGCGGGAAACCTATCTCCCGGCCTATAAAGCCTGCCTGGATGCGGGCGCCCGCCTGGTCATGCCCTCCTTCAACTCCCTGAACGGCGTTCCCTCCGTCGCCAACAAATGGCTGATGAATAAGGTGCTGCGGGAAGAATGGGGCTTCGGCGGCGTGGTCATCAGCGACTATGACGCCGTCGGCGAGCTGGTTACCCACGGTGTCGCGGAGGACCTGAAGGATGCCGCCCGCCTGGCCATGGAAGCCGGCTGCGACATCGACATGGTCAAGAACGCCTACTACCTGCATCTGGCGGACCTGGTCCGGGAAGGCGCCGTTTCCGAAGAGGCGCTGGACCGGGCGGTTTTCCGGGTGCTGTCCCTGAAAAACGAGCTGGGGCTTTTTGAAAATCCCCTGCGGGGCGCGGACGAAGAAAAGGAAAAGGCGCTTTACCTGTGCCCGGCCCATCGGGAAATCGCCCGCCGGGCCGCGGAGGAGAGTGCGGTCCTGCTGAAAAATGATGGGATTCTTCCCCTGCCGCGGACAGCCCGCCGCCTGGCGCTGATCGGCCCCTTTGCCGAAACGCAGCACCTGGTCGGTTTCTGGAGCCGGCCCGGCGCGTGGAAGGATGCCGTAACGCTGCCGGAAGGCATCCGCGCCCTGGCGCCGGATACCGAGCTGCTGATTGAAACCGGCTGCAGCGCAGCAATCGGCGATACGGATGAAAGCGGCATCATGAAAGCCGTTGCCGCCGCCCGGGCCGCGGAGGCCGTCATCCTGGCCCTCGGCGAAAAAGAGGATGACAGCGGAGAAGGCCGGAGCCGGGCGGAACTCACGCTTCCGGGCATGCAGCTGGAGCTCGCCCGCAGGGTGATTGAAGCGAATCCCCATACCGTGGTGGTGCTGTTCAACGGCCGCCCCCTGGCGCTGACGGAACTGGAAAAGATCGCTCCCGCGATTCTGGAGATGTGGTATCCCGGCACCGAAGCCGGCAATGCCGCTGCCCGGCTGCTGTTCGGCGAAGCCAATCCCTGCGGAAAGCTGTCCGTCAGCCTGCCCCGGAGCGTCGGCCAGCTCCCCATGTCCTATAACCGGATGAATACCGGCCGGCCCAAGCCCGGCCCGGACAGCCAGGCATTCCCCTTCTCCAGCTGCTATCTGGATACGCCGAACCTGCCGCTGTATTCCTTCGGCTACGGCCTGAGCTACACGGACTTCGCCTATAGTTCCCTTACTCTGGACCGGGAAACGCTGGAAAAAGGCGGCTCCCTGACGGTGACAGTCACCGTCGCCAACCGGGGCCAGGCCGCCGGCAAGGAAGCGGTCCAGCTGTATATGCGGGATCTGAAGGCCTCGGTTGTCCGTCCGGTGCAGCAGCTCATTGATTACAAAAAAGTCTTCCTCGCCCCCGGGGAAACCGCCCGGGTTACCTTCACGGTCACCGAGCCGCAGCTTCGCTTCTGGAATTTCGATTGTGAGTTCGTTTCCGAGCCCGGAACCTTTGCGCTTTCCACCGGCTTTGCGGACCATCTGATTCTGACAAAAACCTTTGAGCTTCTCTGAAGGCAATGAAAAAACCGGCTGTTCCCTGATGCGGGAGCAGCCGGTTTTTTTGTTTCTTACAGCAGGTGCGCCCGGAGTTCCTCTCCGCTGAGGGGGCTCAGGTCTGCCGGGGCCAGGTCGAACAGGGTCTTGCAGCCGAAAATCCCGCGCCCGTGCATCCTGCCCACCGCCCTCGCGCAGGCGATCAGCACGGAAGCGGTGAATTCCGGGTTGGAATCCAGCTTCAGGGAGAACTCCATCACATGGCGGTGGCCGTTATCCGCGCCGGTATTGCCGCAGCGGATCACCTGCCCGCCGTGGGGCAGGCCCTGGTGGTCCCGCTTCATCTCTTCCTCCGTGATGAACGTGACGGTGGTGTCGTAGTCGGCGAAATAGTTCGGCATCTCCTTGATCTGCTTCTCAATGAGCGCCTTGTCCGCGCCGTCCTCCGCCACGACATAGCACTCCCGTGTATGCTTCTGGCGGGTGGTCAGCTCGGGGTTTTCCCCGGCCCGGACCTTTGCCAGTGCTTCCGGCACCGGCACGGTATACTGGCGGGCGTCCTTCACGCCGGGAATCCGGCGGACTGCGTCGCTGTGGCCCTGGCTCACGCCCCGGCCCCAGAAGGTATAGTCTTTCCCGTCCGGCAGCACAGCGTTCATATACAGCCGGGCCAGCGAGAACAGGCCGGGATCCCATCCGGCGCTGATCAGCGCCGTGTGCCCGGTACGGAAGGCCGCTTCATCCACATTGGCGAAATGCTCCGGAATCCGGGCATGGGTATCGAAGGAATCGATCACGTTGAAGTGCCTGGCCAGCATCGGCGTCATCTCCGGCAGGTCTGATGCGCTGCCGCCGCAGATAATCATCACGTCGATCTCCCCGGCATAGTCTGCCGCCCGGTCCGCCGCATACACCTTAGCGCCGGTCAGGGTGTGGACCGTTTCAGGATTCCGGCGCGTAAACACGCCGAACAGTTCCATGTCCGGGTTCTGGCGGATGCCCAGCTCCACGCCCCGACCCAGGTTGCCGTATCCGTAAATGCCGATTTTCATGGTGTTATTCCCCTTCCTTCAGCAAATCCTTCATATCATACAGGCCCGGTTTCTTTCCGATCAGGAAAGCCGCAGCCTTCAGGCTGCCCTCAGCGAAAACGCCCCGGCTGAATGCCTCGTGCTTCAGGGTGATCCGTTCGTTCTGCGTCCCGATCATCACCTCGTGCACGCCGACGATGTTTCCCATCCGGATGGCGTGGATGCCTACATCCTGCGGCTGCCGCTTTCCCTGGCCGGAGCGGCCGGTAACCGCTTCAGCGTCGGGCCGGACCTCCTTCACCGCGCCGAACAGCGCCAGCGCGGTGCCGCTCGGGGCGTCCAGCTTCCGGTCGTGGTGCTGTTCCACGATTTCAATCTCCCCGTCGGGATAGAGCGCCGCGGCCCGTTTGACCAGGTCCGTCAGCACGGCGATGCCCAGGCTGTAGTTGGCCGCCAGGAACACCGGTACAATCCCGGCCGCCCGGCGGATCCGTTCCTTTTCCTCCTCCGTCTGGCCGGTGGTCGCCAGCACCACAGGCAGCCCTTTTTCCTCCGCGTAGTCCAGCAGGGCGCCGGTCATGCTGTGATGGCTGAAGTCGATGACCACATCCGCTTCCGCTTTCACTTCCCCGAAGGTTTTCACGCACAGGGGATCCGCGCCCGCCGTCATCGGGTCGACGCCGGCCGTGATCTCGCAGCCCGCCGCCCGCTCCGCGCAGGTTCGGACTTCCCGTCCCATATGCCCGTCATATCCGCACAGCAGAATTCTCATGCTTTGGCCTCCAGTCCGGCCTTCCGCATCAGTTCTGTCAGCTTCGGCCGGTATTTCTCATCCATTTCCACCAGCGGGAGGCGGAGTTTGTTCGCCCCGTATCCCAGCGCGGCGCAGGCCGCTTTGACGGGAATCGGGTTGGTTTCGATCATCAGCTGGTTCATCAGCTCCAGCATGTCCAGCTGCAGCGCAGCGGCGCCGGCAACGTCACCCCGGAAGAATCGCCGGCAGATCTCAGCCGTCCTGTCCGGCAGGATGTTGGACACCACGGAGATAATTCCCTTGCCGCCAAGGCTCAGGGTCGGCACGATCTGGTCGTCGCAGCCGGAATAGATGTCCAGGTTCTCCCCGCAGAGCAGGCGTTCCTTCGCCACCTGGCTCAGGTTGCCGCAGGCTTCCTTGACCGCCGCAATCCGCTCGTGCTTCGCCAGCTCCGCCAGGGTTTCCGGCAGCATGTTCAGCCCGGTGCGGGACGGCACGTTGTACAGAATGCAGGGAACCGTGCTTGCGTCCGCGATGGCGGAAAAGCTGGCGATCAGCCCCCGCTGGGTCGTTTTGTTGTAATAGGGGGTCACGAGCAGCACGGCGTCCGCCCCGGCGGCGCAGGCCGTCTTCGTCCGCTCAATCGCGTGGGCGGTATCGTTGGACCCGGACCCGGCCACCAACGGCACCTTTCCGTTGATCCGCTTCACGGAAAAAGCAATCAGCTGCTCATATTCGGCATCGGTCAGCGTACTGCCCTCGCCGGTGGTCCCGGCGGCGACAATCGCGTCAATTCCCTCCGCCAGCTGAAAATCGATCAGCCGGCCGTAGGCATCGTAATCGATCTCCCCCCGTGCGTCAAAAGGGGTGATGATGGCAGTTCCGGCCCCTGTAAACACTGTGTGCCGCACAGGCAAACACCTCCGTCTGAAATGGTAAAACCCATCTTACCGCATGCTCCCCCACTCCGTCAATACGGCCGGGGTGCATCCGGTCTGATGGGTTATTTTATCACAGTTTCCCGCTTCCGCGTTGTTTTATGATTGTTTTCCCGTTTTCATTTTCTCAGGAGCATTCTGTCGTTGTCCAGGGTCTTGCCGCTCAGCTGGCGGAATTTCTCCGTCAGGTCCCCGATGGTCAGTCCGGCCCGTTCCTCCCCGGTCACGTCATAGATGATCTGCCCCTGGTCCATCATCAGCGTCCGGTTGCCCAGGTCAAGGGCGGATTGCATGTTATGGGTGATCATCAGGCAGGTGATCCGGTGCTCGCTGACAATCTGCCGGGTCAGGGCCAGCACCTTTTCCGCGGTGCCCGGGTCCAGGGCGGCGGTATGCTCGTCCAGCAGGAGAATCTTCGGAACCTGGTAGGTTGCCATCAGCAGCGTCAGCGCCTGGCGCTGGCCGCCGGACAGAAGGCCGACGGGCTGGCGCATCCGGTCCTCCAGCCCCATGCCGAGCAGGCTCAGCCGTTCCCGGAAAGCTTTCCGGTCCGAAGCGGAAACCCGGGACAGCCAGCCGCCGATGCCGGCCGCCAGCGCCAGGTTTTCCTCAATGCTCATATCCGGGGCACTGCCGCGCATCGGGTCCTGGAACAGCCGCCCGATCACCCGGGCGCGCTGGTGCTCCGGCGTCATTGTTACGTTTTTCCCGTCCAGCAGGATGCTGCCGGAATCGACAAAAAAGCTGCCGCAGATCGCGTTGAACAGCGTCGATTTTCCGGCGCCGTTCGCCCCGATAATGCTGATGAAGTCCCCGTCCGCAACCTGCAGGGACACGTCAATCAGCGCCCGTTTCTCGTCCGGCGTTCCCGCGTGGAAGGTTTTGCAGACGTTCCTCAGCTCCAGCATCAGGCGTCCCTCCCTTCCCGGGAATACTTCCACCGGCGCAGGATCAGCGGCAGCTGGCTGCGCAGGTACGGGCCGGAAATCGCCAGAACCACGATCACCGAGGACACTGCCTTCAGCATGAAGGCCGGCATATTGAACCGGAGGGCCAGCGCATAGACAATCCGGAACAGGATCGCGCCCAGCACGGCGCCCAGCGCGCGCAGCGGCACCGGCCGGTGTTTCGCAACGAACACGCCGCCGATCAGCAGGCTGGCCAGGGCCACCGTCACCATGCCGGAGCCCATATTGATTTCAAAGTTTTTCTGCTGCTGGGCCATCAGGCATCCGCTCAGCGCCGTGAACGCGTTGGAAACGCAAAGCCCCACGGTCGTCGTGAACGTGGGATTGATGGAGGAGGACCGCACCATATCCGCATTGCTGCCGGTAGCGCGGATGGCCAGCCCCAGTTTGGTCTTCAGAAAGGCGCAGAGGAACCAGGCGGCCAGGGCGACGATCACCAGCATCACGATCAGCGTGCTCTGTCCGGCCAGAGGCGTATCCTTCAGGGCCGTTTTGGCCATGGAAAACACGGTCGGCACCTTGTTCATGCTCAGCGTGGCCTTGTTGCCGGTCAGCGCCATGTTCACGGAGTACAGGGCGGTATTCACCACAATGCCCGCCAGCAGGCTCTGCACGCCCATCCGGGTCTGCAGGGTCGCCGTCACAAAGCCGGAAACCACGCCGGCCAGCATGGCGGCCGGCAGCGAAAGCCAGGGAAACCCGGCAATCGCCACCAGCGCGCCCACCGCCGCGCCGAGGGTAAAGCATCCGTCCGTGGACAGGTCGCAGACATTCAGCATCGAATAGCTCAGGAACAGGCTCAGCACGGTCAGGGCGTTCACCAGCCCCAGCTCTGCCGCCGTCTGCCCCAGCGCCAGCCATTTGTCAATACTCATCATGATTACTCAAAGCTTTCAGCGGTTTTGATTTCTTTCACCTGGGTGCAGTAGGGAGCGAATGCTTCCCGGATCGTTTCTAAGTCGAATCCGATCGCCGCGCAGGTCTCGGTGTTCACCGTGGCCGTGCCGTTGTCAAAGGTTTTGACCGGCGTAGCTGCCGGATCCGCGCCGTCCACCAGAATGGCGGCGATCATGTCCGCGGTTTCGCGGCCCAGGTTCGCGTAGTCGACGCCGTAGCCCAGGAACGCGCCGTTCAGGGCGAAGGAGTCGGCCCCGGTATAGTGCGGAATCTTCGCCTCGGCAAACTTTTCATAAATGGAAAGCTCCGCGCTCATAATCGTGTTGTCCGTGGGAGTGAACACCGCGTCCATCCCGTCGTTCACGATCGCGTCGGCCGCGAGCATAACCTCGGAAGCGTTGCTGCCGGTGTATTCCTTCACTTCAATGCCTTTTCCGCCCAGGATCTCCTTCGCGGCGGCAATCGGCGCCGTGGAGGCATCCTCGGAGGGGTTGTACAGGAGCGCTACCTTCTTCGCGTCCGGATTCGCGGCGAAGATCAGGTTCAGCACGGCGCCGGTGTCCAGGTAGTCCGATGTGCCGGTCAGATTGGCGCCGGGCGCCTCCAGGCTCTGGACGATTCCGGCGCCGACCGGGTCGGACACCGCGGCGAATACCACCGGCACCGGCTTGTCTTCCGTCATTCCCTGCATCGTCAGCGCCACCGGAGTGGCCACGCCGACCATCAGGTCGACTTCATCCGCCAGGAAGTTGGAAATAATCTGCTGCATCACGCTGCCGTCCAGGTTGCAGTTGTCCTCTTTGATGTCGAAGGTGACGCCCTTTTCCGCGGCGATTTCGCCCAGGCGCTCCCGGATGTTCGCGATAATCTGGTTGAGGCTCGCGTCATCCACAAAGTTGCAGATGCCGATGGTGAAGTTCGTTTTCGCTTCCGCGGAAGCAAGGGAAACCAGGGAGAATGCCATGATCATGGAGAGAACCAGTGCCAGTGCCTTTTTCATTGTTTTGTCCTTCCTTTCACCTGAAATAGTAATGTGTTGTTCAGGGGAAGCGAAACAAAAAACCCCAGCGCGCTGTTTACAGCGTACTGAGGCGGATATTTCGCGGTGCCACTCAGCTTGGCCTTCCCGGAGGAAAGCCATCTCTTTCTTCACGTACCCCTGATACGTGCCGCCCGGATAACGGGTACGGTCCCCGTTGCATCCTACTCGCTGCCTTTCGGTGCACCCTCGGAAGTCCATTCACATCCTCCGCACGGACCGCCGTTCCACTGTCGGCGGCTCCCTGTACCGTGCCGCGGGGAAGCTACTCTTCTCCCTCATCGGTTTGAGGAAAGCATACGCTTCTGTCCGGATTCTGTCAAGCGGCCGATTGTTTTTTGCCTGTATTTTGGATCGCGCCGCCGTCTTCAGTTCCAGAATTCCTTCAGGGCAGCAATCAGGTACTCCAGGTCCGCTGTCCCGGCGGTTTCACAGACGGAATGCATCGCCAGCTGGGCCAGGCCGATATCCACGGTTTCCATGGACACATGGCGGACGGAATGGGTCGCCAGCGTGGAGCCGCCGGGCTGGTCGCTGCGGTTCGCAAAATGCTGCACCGGCACGCCCGCCCTTTCGCAAATCAGGGTGAACCGGGCGCCGGATACCGCGTCCGTGGCATATTTCTGGCTGGCGTTGTGCTTGATTACCACGCCCTTGTTCATGTATACCCGATTCTGTTTGTCGAATTTTTCCGGATGGTTGGGATGGACCGCATGGGCGTTGTCCGCGGAAACCATAAACCCGCCGGCCACCGCCGCCCGGATTTCCCCGTCAGAGGCGCCCAGGGCAAAGCCCAGCCGCGTCAGGGTATCGTACAGGAAGCCCGAATCCGCGCCCTGCCGGGTGCCCGAGCCCACTTCCTCATTGTCGAAAACGGCGCAGACGTTGATCGCGTCCCGGGCCGGGCTTTCCGTCATCGCCGCCATCGCCGCCCAGGCGCATTCCAGGTC
>Ga0265298_10010977_pt1 | contig 10647 bp, 7 predicted proteins | sample AusTroGonzalo_MG_3_FD_193486 | JGI IMG/M metagenome (GOLD analysis project Ga0265298, IMG submission 193486) | Bovine rumen microbial communities from tropical cattle in Woodstock, Queensland, Australia - Gonzalo_01 | ecosystem: Host-associated > Mammals > Digestive system > Stomach > Rumen ... | reverse complement strand
GGTGGTGGTGCTCTGCTCGAGGCCATCGAGGGTAAGGTTCTCCCTGGCGTAGCAGCTATCAAAGGTGAATAATGTAAATGATTAAAGAATGAAGCATTTTATTTCATTCTTACTATCTATTCTCATGCTGGCCTCCTGTGCTCAAAAACAGGAGGCCATGCTATCTGTAGCCGAAACAAAGCAGGCAGATAGCCTGGCACTTCATGTGGCATTAATGCCTACACTGGGATGCCTACCCATCTATTATGCCCAACTGACGGGAATCACAGACTCGTTAGACTTGGACATCCGCCTGCTTCGTTATTCAGCCCATATGGATATTGACACGGCAATAATCCGTGGACATGCAGATATAGCCTATTCAGATATCATCCGTGCCATCCGACTTTCTGACTCCATCTCATTATCTTCTGTTTTTGCTATTGAAGAGCCCCTTACAATGGTAGCGCAGAAGGGGAAAAAAATAAAGAAGCTGAGCCAGATGAATGAAAAGATGGTTGCCATCTGTCGACTCTGCGCCACCGACTATTGGTGCGAGAAGATGATTGACAGCGCAAAGATTAGTCAGGACAGCATTTACAAGCCCCAGATTAACAACGTAAAACTACGTGGAAAAATGATGTGCACAGGACTCCTTGAGGGTGCCATGTTAGAGGAGCCTTATGCATCATGGGCAATTATGGATGGAAACAAAAAATTGGAGAGAACTGGAGAGAATTCATTCCAATTTGCCGTCTGGGTAATTGCAGACAGTCTTAAAAAAGACAACAGGAAAAAAGAACAGATACGCAAATTCATCTCTGCCTATAAGATAGCTGTGGAGAATATCAACAAAAAACTATACGCAGACTCGCTACGTTCCATCTTATTAAAGGAATACGAACTGCCGGCAGCTATCGTTGATTCATTAAAGCTCGCTCCTATCAAGCAACCCTTAGTTCCACAAAGGAAGGATATTGAAGAAGCCGTCAACTGGCTTTCCGGTCGAGGCATTACCCACGATAAGTTTAGTCCTGACGCATTCATTAATACCACCCTCTCTAACAAATAGCAATGGATAACGTAACGCTCAATAACATAACCGCATCCTGTAGGAAAGAATTGTCTGCCCAATTCATCAGTTCCGGGTTAGAGCAACTTAGCATTATTGCACGTTATTGTTCTGACAGTCAGGTTATCTCTCAGGTTGAAGAGATAACAGAGAACTACCATTGCATGCTGACTTTCCTTGCCGGCGGTGGGAAGGATGAAGAAAGAGCTCTTACACAGGAAAAGATATGCAAGAAAGCCCTGAAGATCCTACGCATAGCGCATCGCGACATCCGCCTTCAGGAGGAGAACACCCGTTATTCAAAAGCATTCCATGAACTGATAAAACAATATGGTTTTGAGGCAGAAGAATCGTTGCTCATGAAATGGGGAGAAAATCCTTTATCCGATGAGCAACTACTTATCCAAGACCACATCTTCAATCTGGTATGGACATCACCCCTTTGGGAGCAGAAGCATACAGCACAATGGTATGAGTTCATTACCCGCCAGACAGACCTTGTAAAGCTGCATTTCATTGGCGCCGTTATCCTTTCACTTTGGGAATACTTCGACGAGGAAAAAATATCCCTACTTTTCCTCTTTACCGAAAATGAAAGCCAGAAGCTGAATGCCCTTACAATAACAGCCCTCGTTCTACTGGCTGAAAAGTACCAAAAAGAACTTGCGCTCTACCCCCAATTGCTTACATGTTATCACAACAGCAATGTCTGCAAATACATTTCTTCTGTAATAAAGGAGAAACTGCTAATGGAGCAGACACTCTTGGCCATAAAGAAGGAACAGGAAGACATGGCAAACTTCTCCCTGAACATAACGCAAGAGGAGATGGAGAGGTTGATGAACAAGAAGATGGCAAATCTCAGGTTCATGGTGGAAAAAGGTTTGGACATCAACCTGAGCAACCGCACTGAGTTATGGTACAAATGTGATTTCCTGCGTGAGAATATATCACATTGGTGGATTCCCTTCGAGAAGAGCTCACCCGTTATCGAGGAACTGCTCCTCGACAAGGATGGTAACTTCAACAAACAGGCTTATCAGGTACTTGACCTACCCAGCGAATGCGACATAGACCGTTATGCCATGTTCTCGTTCTTGGCAAAGACACAATACAAGAACACATTCTTAGAACAGATGGCCAAGACGCTTGACATGTCAAGCGTTGCTGCCGAAGAGGAGTACCTCTCCCCTTACATGAACCACCTAAAGACTACAATGCAGAACCTGTATCGCATCTTCGTTCATTCACCAATCAGACTCGAGATAGAGAATCCGTTCTCATGGCCTCATACTTTCTGGGAGAATCCATTGTTCATTGAACACTTCAAAGAGGACAATATCATGACTCTATGCTCCGAGATGATGGAAGCACAGATCTATGACCAGCCCGTGGCCTGGCTCAACAAATTGGCAGAGACATCTGGCACCAGCTTGGCTATGCTAAAGTTGAAGAGCAACTGCCTGTTCCGCAACCAGAAATATGCTGAAGCCATTGAACCGCTTACACAGATGCTTTTCTTCCAGGAGGAGGACGAATGGGCGTTGGTTGTGCTACAGATGTGCTACGAGAAGTTAGGCAAAAAAGACAAGCAGTTGGAAGCAGCCCTGAAACTGACGGAAGTCTCACCCAACAATGTCAACTACCTTACCACCGTTGCCACCGTACTGATAGAAACGGAGCAGTACGAGGAAGCGCTGAAGTATCTCTTCAAACTCGACTATATGCAGGCAGACAACGTCGTCTTCAAGACTTGCATAGAGACCTGTGCCCTGCACCTCAAGAAATTTAATCTAGCCATGCGCTACAATCAGTCCATTCTGGAAAATACTGATTACAAGGACCGTTACATAGAATACCTGACAGCCGGCCATGTACACTTTGCCATGGACAACTGGAAAGAGGCACTTGCCTGCTACAAACGCTACAAGGCAGAAGCCGAGGAACTGAACAAAACGGAGAACCGAAGAATAGATCCCGAAAAGGAATTTCTTACAAGCAGCAAGATACTAAAGGAACTGGGGGTCAGTCCGTCGGACATCAGACTGATGCATGACATGATTAATCTCTAAAGCAAACCCTTTATACTCATATAGACGCGTGCCCTGACCCTGCGGCATGTAGGGAACAATGTCTTCCACGTTTCTGGTGTCAGCAAATAACAATGCTGCTCAACGTCCTGTTGGAAGATCTGTTGCAGTTGTTCCGTAGTCTCCGGACTGAATATAAAGGAATTCACTTCATAATCAAATTTCAGCGAGCGGGCATCCAGATTGGTTGTTCCCACCGTACAGAACAGGCCGTCAACCATCATAATCTTGCTATGATGGAATCCTCCTTTATAATAATAAATCTCAGCGCCACGCTTCATCAGTTTCTTCATCTCCAGCCCCGTAACATCAGCGTTTGCCGCCCCATCGCTCTTCTCTGATACCATAAACTGGACCTTCACACCACGTGTCAAAGCATTATTTAGCGCCTTGCGGATAGGATTGCTCAGACAGGGATACGGATTCACAATCTGAATCAACTGCTGCGCATTGTCTATAGCTGAACAATAGGTTTTACGCATCATGTCGGACGAGAGGCGTGGGATTCTGTCAGCAAGGGCAATCTGCACTTCATCACAACTTCTATCCTCACCCACGTATCCGCCAGGGGGCAGCATCTCATCTGTCACTACATACCACATACGCTCAAAAATCTGCTCGTAGCCTTTCACTATGGAGCCATGCAGACGGATATGCGTGTCACGCCACTCCCCCACCTTGGGTTTGCCATGCAGGTAGTAGTCAGCAACATTCATGCCACCTGTATAGCATACATTGCCGTCTATGATGGCAATCTTATGATGATTACGGTGGAATACATGATTGATCCAAGGGAAACGGAATTTATCAAACGGTTCTATCTCAATGCCACAGGCTTTTACCTCCTTCAGGAATGCTTTGGAAAGCGGGGAATTGCTACACTGATTTCCAAATCCGTCATAAATTATTCTCACCTTGACACCCTGCTGCGCCTTACGTTTCAGTAACTCAAAGAGCACACCGCAGATGCTATCCTCCTGAAATTTAAAGTAATCCATATGGACAAAGCTCTTAGCCTGCTCTATCTCGGTAAACAAATCCTGGAACTTAACGGACCCAGACGTCAGCAGCCTCACCTCGTTACCTTTATAGAACGGGATACCCATACGCTGAAAATCAGCTATGGTACGCTCATCAGCACGTTGAGCCAAGGCAGCAAACGAACCGATAAAGAATGCAATTAAACAAGATAAAAGCTTATGTCTCATTACGGCGACAAAGATACGACATTTAATTCATAATTCATAATGCATAATTCATAATTTATTTGTATTTTTGCCCAGCAAAACAACAAAAAACAATAGATTATGAGCAAAGTCGTTATCAATTCTTACGAGGATTTCCAACAATATGTAGGTCAGGTTTTGGGTGCCAGTGACTATGTAGAACTGCCCCAGGAGCGCATCAATATGTTTGCCGATGCCACATTGGACCATCAATGGATACACGTTGATATAGAGAAGGCCAAGGCCGAGAGTCCCTTCGGACAGACCATTGCCCACGGCTACCTGACGCTGAGCATGCTGCCCTACCTGTGGGATCAGATTATCGAGGTCAATAATCTAGAGCGTATGATGAACTACGGTATGGATAAGATGAAGTTCGCCCAGCCCGTACTCAGCGGTCAGCACATCCGCATGGTAACCAAGCTGGAGGAACTGGCCAACCTGCGTGGTGCCATCAAGACCACCATCAAGTTCACCATCGAGATCCAGGAGACAGGCAAGAAAGCCCTGGAGGGTCTGGCTACCTTCATATACTACTTCAAGAGCTAATAAGGGCTCCAAGCCACAAACTATACACAGTTCCCTTCGGCCATGGGAATGACCGAAGGAACTTGAAAACACATCAATTAAAAAGGTTAACTAAGGAATAATTCACAATACTATGCAAAAAAATAATGTAAAGAAAGTTGCCAGACTACTGCTGACAACACTCATTTGTTTTGTGTCCATGAATATCTGGGCAAAAACAGAAATCAATGTAGAGACGGCAGGTACGCTGTCTTCCATCCTGACATCAACCGAAAAGGAACTGAAGGTTACAGGTTTTATCAACGGTTCTGATATCAAGTACATCCGCTCGCTGATTAACAACGGGAAGGTGACAACACTCGACTGGTCAGAAGCCCGCATTGTAGCCGGTGGTGATGCTTACAACGGAAGTTACAAGACATCAGACGACATTATCGGCGAAAGCATGTTCTACGAATGCTCAAGGCTTCAGGCCATAACATTACCTACTACGATTAAATCCATCCAGAGCAATGCCTTTGCCAACACGGGCCTCAAGAAGATAGAGATCCCCAATAGCGTGGTTTCCCTTGGCGAGGATGCTTTTGCCTATTGTAGTTCTCTGGCAACTGTTGTCCTTGGCAAGAAGGTTAAGACCCTGAGCAAAGGTTCATTCTATGGTTCTGGTGTAACAAAAGTCTATGCTAAGCCCATGACACCTCCTTCTACAGACTCTTATCTGTTCGGTTCCAAGGTTACTGTATATGTTTACAAAGATGCATTGACCGAGTACAAGTCATCCAGCTGGAAGGAATGGGGCAACTCTTTCTCAGGTACACTGGAAAGGTATTACCCTTTTGAGCCCGACGAGAATGACAAGGCCAAGGAGTTGTGCGCAACCTACTTCGAGGATGCTGCCTGCACCCAGTTGAAGGCTGATTATCAGGCTATGAGCGATGCAGACCTGACTGCCAACATGACTGCAGCCGGCATGCCTGAATACATGGTTACCATAGCCCTGAAGGTAAAGAACGATACTTGGGCTAAATACGAGAAGGACTTCCGTATCAACGAATACAAGGCTTACAGCGATGCTGCCTACTGGAACGAGAAGCTGTGGGCACGCTTTGCCTCTTTCATGGGCAACCCCACAGGTATCTATGCCAAGAACGACGGCGACCCCCTCTATGTTTTTGTGGACAGCGATGTACCATCAGATGCTACCCTGTACATTGGAACAGCAGGCGTCGACCAGATGATTACCAACGCCAAGGCCGGACAGAAACTGCAGAAGGGACTTAACATCATAGACGGAGAGGCTGACAAACTCTTCTATATCCTCTACACTGCCGATACCAAAAGCATGACCAAGAAGCTCTCTGAGTGGCCCAAGATTAAGATTCACATCGAGGGCGGTGTGATGAACGGCTACTATGATGCTTCACGCCATACAGACAATGATTATAAGGCTCTGCTGAAGGATGCCACCTTCACTACCTTCGAGATCAAGGGTCAGCATTCTATCATGAACATCAGGACCTCCATCCTCAAGGAGACATACCCCGACAAGATTCACAAGTCCATTGCATGCTTGGACAGCGTTGCAGTATGGGAGAACGACCTCTTTGGTATCAACGAATCTGTAGCTAACGGCGAAAAGGCCGGAGCACCCTGGTTCATTTCAGGTGGCGATGCCTTCTACCCCAGTTACTTCAACAACCCCATCTACTTAGATAACAACTCGCCTGGTTCTTATGCACATGCCAACGAGTTTGGTACCCATTTCTCAAAAGGCGCTTCTGAGCTCTGTCTGAATCCCTACATTGCAGATTTTGACGAGGGTGGCCTTGCACACGAGATTGGACACCAGCACCAATTTGCTATCATGCTGGAGGGCTTTACCGAGGGCAGCAACGACCTTTTCTCTAACTACTGCCGCTTCATGACGGGTCACAGAGCATCTACGGGTAGACCTCTGAGCGTAACCATGCAGGAGTACGCCCGCAAGGAGCCTTTCTACTGGCGCCCCATCGACAATAGCTGCCTGCGCATGTTCTTCTCTCTGTACCTCTATTATCATCAGAGTCAGAAGAATACATCATTCTATCCCGAACTCTTCAAAGCTTTGCGTGCCGACAGGATAGAGTCACAGGGCAGAAACATTAACTGTAACAACTCTGGTCTGAAGTTCGTCCGCAAGGTGTGCGAGGTTGCACAGGAAGACCTTACCGACTTCTTCACAGTCTATGGCTTCTTCGAGCCTGCCGTCAATCGTTACCTGGAATGCTACGGCGACCATTATGTTACCAACAGACAGACAGACATTGACAAGACAAAGGCTGAGATTGCCAAATATCCCAAGAAAAACAGTGAGATTATCTTTGTTGAGGACCGTGTAGAGTATGTGCCTGCTACGGACTTCATCCCCGCTGCCAAGGGAGAAAGATACTATCGCAACTGCGAAAAGGTTGGCCAGTGCGGTGATGTTGGTCAATATACCAGCTATCTGCCCGGAGCCTGCGACCCCTCTGAATATGTTTACATGAGGGCCGACAGCCTCTACGCTATGGAGGGTAAAGGCGGACTGGGATTCCTGATGAAGGATGCCGATGGCAACCTGAAGTACGCTGCCAATGCCAAGGATATCTGCATTCCCATGAGTGTGGGTCGTGACTTCACCATCTACTCACTTGATCCTGACGGATCATTGCACGAAGTCCAGATGGTTGAAGGCGGCAAAGAGAACATCAAGACAACCAGAGCAGGACAGCTGCAGAACAACCTGTCTGAGCTAACCGTTAAACTTACCCTCAGCGGCAGAATCAATGGTACAGACATCAAATACCTGCGCAAACTTATTGGCGAGAAGCATCTGGCATCTGTGGATCTCACAGAGGCAACCATCTCAAGTGGTGGAACATCTTACTATCAGAACTATACCACCTCTCAATACATTGTTGGCCCCTATGCCTTCCAGGGCTTCACAAAGCTTTGCAACGTCAAGTTGCCCAAGAATACCACACAGATTGCAACCAATGCCTTCTCACTTTCAGGCTTGAAGTCAATAGAGATTCCTGACAAGGTAACAACCATAGGCGGTGATGCTTTTGCCTATTGCGAGAACCTGACTACCGTAGTTATTGGCAAGGGCGTAAAAACAATCTCTCAGGGAGCCTTCTACGAGTCAAAGGTCAAGGATGTCTACGTCAAGGCAGCCAACCCACCATCTATCAGCGGTTATCTGCTCAGCAAGAACCCCACTATCCATGTCTATGCCAGCTCACTTCAGAAATACCAGAACTCCAGCTGGGCTGAGTTCGGCACCATCGTTGGCGACCTGGACGAATGGGAGGAAGCAACTTCTTTAAATGATGAGTTAACTATGGAGACTGAAGTATCTCCCAGTGGCATCTATGACCTCAGCGGACGAAAAATGTTCAATGATCAATGTTCAATAGTCAATGGATTAAAGAAGGGAATCTACGTCATTGACGGCAAGAAAGTTGCTATTCAGTAAAACAATAGTTGATGAACAATTGATCAAACGTTCCTGAGCAATTAGACAAATGTCCGTGAACAAATAAAGGATTGTTCACGGACATTTTGTTTTATCTTCTCTCTGAGGGGGGTTATTTTCGGCTCAACCTTTTCCTTAACGGTTCATCGTAGAACAGCAGGCAAAGCGTGGCAATCAATATTGATACCGCAATGGTAATGATAGCCGGAGCCCAAGGTTGCGAAAAACCTTCATAAGTATAACCTTCTCTTTTCACCCATGAAATATAAAGGTAAATTAGGGGGAAGTGAACGACATAGAGCGGATAAGACAAACGGCCTAGGAAGGACACAGCCCTTTGGCGCCAACCGGTAACAATACCTCTTGCACCAAACCAGATGATGGCAGGGAAGAAAGAGAACAGACAGACAAGCTGGTAGATCGTCTCTGTATCCTTACCGCCAAACAGGGGAAGACCCAACAGAGCCACCACTCCCAGACTGCTCAGCAGGAAGACAGGCCCATTTATGGGCTTGGGCTGACGCTTACGGAACATACGGGCCATAAGCAAACCCATAGGATAGGCATAGAGCATCCTAAGGGCACCACCCGCAAGGTTCTTAGGCTCAGAAGACCAACCGTAGGCCACACCACCGTCCTCCTGGAATAATGCATAGGTGGCAAGGGAGACAATGCCACAGGCTACCCATACGCGCAACCATTTGGTAGAAAGACGATGCAGCAACAAGCCATAGAGTAAACTGCCTATGTACTCAAAGAACAACGACCAATGTGGACCGTTCAACGGGAATGCCTCGGTATTACCACGCACATCCAATCCACTAGGTGCTGGAATCAGGAACAAGGCCAGCAACATAGCCCACATCACATCCTCTATGGATACCACGCTTCCATCCCACTTGGTGCATCCCTGAATAATAAAGGCTACAACGCCCAAAAGCACGCCCATCACCACCATAGGATGCAATCTAATCAAACGCCTCCTGACAAATCCCCAGAAGGTCAAAGCCTCCCCTCGGGAAGGTTGGGCAGTGGCCAGCCATCTTTCATCATACGCATACCCCATCACAAAGCCTGAGAGGATAAAGAAGAAGTCCACACCCAGAAAGCTATGATAGAACTCACCCACCGGTGTGGGCCACACAAAGAAGCTCTTGGCATCATTGAAGACATGGTACAGCAACACCATCAGCGCTGCCACGCCACGCAAGCCATCCAGAATATCGTATCTTGGTCTTTCCATATCATTTTTATATTTCTATGCAGCAAATATAGGCATTTTTTCCTAAATCCGCTCTCAAATAAAGAAAAAATGCCCTGCAAATTTGCAAGGCATTTCTTATTAGGATAATTATTCTCTTTAATTTTTATCTCACTTTTATCTTTTCTCTTTAAATTTTTATCTATCCCCAATAGCGTGCAGATACTCGTTCCAGAGCTCCTCAACTCCATTCTCGGGCTTGTCACCCAGAACGTGCTTCATAGCCTTGTCCCAGGACCAGGGATTCAGCTCAGCTGCAGAGGCATTGAACTTACGCAGGAAGTCCTTGTCCTTGTTCAGCATCAGCCAATACAGGAAGTAACCAGCTACGCGGTAACCCTTACGCCATGTTTCAGCACGGGGACGGTCATTGCTCTTGAAGTCCTGATCGAAGCAACCACAAGCAACGCGTACACCATCTGCCATACCCTCTATGAAGCACCAGTTCTCACCACCGTCGCCATAAGAGCCGCAGCCCTTGGGGTCAAGCTGGTAAGCATGAGTCAACTCGTGATAGAGCACACCACGTGTCTCATAGTCCAGACGCATAGTATCGTTGTCTTTGAAGCTCTTCTCAATCCAGCCGGTAGTATAGCATACGCCTACGTTGTCACCGTCACCGTACTTCCAGCTGATACCGTCCTTGTCAACCAGGCTATAGTAGATAGTCTTAATCTTTGGGATATTCTTATCCTTGGGACCATAGTACAGAGTCTGCAGTACTCGGCGGGCATTCTCCTGAATGTAAGGAGTGGGATTAGGGATGATGTTGTGATAGATCTTAGAACCCTCTGTCTGAGGAGCCTCGTCGCGGAATACAACATCTCCTGGATCATAGTTCAACCACTTCTTCTCCAACTTAATGGGCTCGTGGTATTTGTTAACCTTCAACTGAGCCATAGAACCCGTTGATACTGCTGCTGCCAGCAACACGAAAATAATCTTTTTCATATACCTTAATTTAAGCTAATTGTTAGTTTTGCCACGCAAAGTTA
>Ga0265298_10010974_pt1 | contig 10650 bp, 9 predicted proteins | sample AusTroGonzalo_MG_3_FD_193486 | JGI IMG/M metagenome (GOLD analysis project Ga0265298, IMG submission 193486) | Bovine rumen microbial communities from tropical cattle in Woodstock, Queensland, Australia - Gonzalo_01 | ecosystem: Host-associated > Mammals > Digestive system > Stomach > Rumen ... | reverse complement strand
GGAGATCAAGGGCCAGCTGCAGGAGCACGTGGGCCGCGACTACCCCGACTACCTGATGGCCTGCGTGGGCGGCGGCTCCAACGCCGGCGGCACCATCTATCATTATATAGATGACCCGCGCGTGAAGATCGTGCTCGCGGAGGCGGGCGGCCTGGGCATCGACAGCGGCAAGACGGCCGCCACCATCGCCCTCGGGCAGGTGGGCATCCTGCACGGCGCCAAGAGCTACGTGATCCAGAGCCCGGACGGGCAGATTGAGGAACCGTACTCCATCAGTGCCGGCCTGGACTACCCGGGCATCGGCCCGATGCACGCCAACCTGGCGGCGCAGGGACGCGCCCGTGTGATTCCGATCAACGACGACGAAGCCGTCGCCGCCGCCTTCGAGCTCACGCGCCTCGAGGGCATCATCCCGGCGCTCGAGAGCGCCCACGCCCTCGCGGCGCTGGGCAAGATGGACTTCCGTCCGGAGGACATCGTGGTGCTGACCGTCTCCGGACGGGGCGACAAGGACATAGAGACTTACCTCAACTATATCAAGAAATGAAACAATTTAGTTATAGCCTCGTCAGTCGGGAATTGCCCGGCGATCTGCATACCCCCGTGTCCGCGTATCTGCGCCTGCGGGACGCTTCTTCGCGCTCCATCCTGATGGAGAGCAGCGACTATCATGCCGGGCGCGACGCGCGCTCGTTCATCGCGCTGGAGCCGCTCGCCGAAGTGGGCGTCGCCCACGGAATCGGCTTCCAGGCCCTGCCGGACGGCAGCCGACTGGAGAAGAACATCTCCGCGGACTACCCGGCGGACAAACTTGTCCGCGAATTCATGGACAGCTTTGAACTAAGTAACAAAAATGTTTCACTCTGGGGCTTCACCACGTTCAACGCGGTGCGCTATTTCGAGGACATCGCGGTCAAGGACGAGACGCACGCGGAGCACGACGCGCCGGATCTGCTCTACATCCTGTTCCGCTTCACCCTCGAGTTCGACCACTTCCGTAACCGCCTGACCCTCCACGAGTTAGTGCCGGAAGGCGCGGAGCCGGAGGGCGAGCGCGTCGAGCGCCTGCTCGGCCGCGCGGCCACCAATCTCTACGATTTCCGCCCGACGGGCGAGGTCAGCTCGACGCTGACGGACGAGGAGCACCTGGCCAACATCCGCCGGGGCATCGCCCACTGCCACCGCGGTGACGTCTTCCAGGTCGTCCTGTCGCGCCGCTTCGTGCAGCGCTACGAGGGCGACGACTTCCAGCTCTATCGCGCCCTGCGCAGCATCAACCCCTCCCCGTACCTCTTCTACATGGACTTCGGCGGCTACCGCATCTTCGGCTCCTCGCCCGAGACCCACTGCCGCATCGAGGGCGGACGCGCGTACATCGACCCCATCGCGGGCACGACGCGCCGCACGGGCGACGACGCGTCCGACGCGCGCGGGGCGGAGTTCCTCCGCAATGACCCCAAGGAGAACGCCGAGCACGTGATGCTGGTGGACCTGGCGCGCAACGACCTTTCGCGCAACTGCCACGACGTGCGCGTCGACTTCTACAAGGAGCTGCAGTACTACTCGCACGTCATCCACCTCGTCAGCCGCGTGAGCGGCGTGCCGGACGCGGGCGCCGACCCCGTCAAGACCTTCATCGACACCTTCCCCGCCGGGACGCTCTCCGGCGCGCCGAAGGTCCGCGCGATGCAGATCATCTCCGAGCTCGAGCCCCACAACCGCGGCGCCTACGGCGGCTGCGTGGGGAGCATCGGCTTCGACGGCTCGCTGAACCAGGCCATCACCATCCGCTCCTTCGTGAGCCGCGGCGGGGAACTCTGGTTCCAGGCCGGCGGCGGCATCGTCGCCAAGAGCGACCCCGCCTACGAACTCCAGGAAGTCAACAACAAACTCGGCGCGCTCCGCAAAGCCATTGAGATCGCCGCAACACTCTGAGCCTTATGAAGATAGCCATCATAGACAACTACGACTCGTTCACCTACAACCTGGTGCACCTCGTCAAGGCGCTCGGCGCCACGGTCAGCGTCTTCCGCAACGACCGCTTTGAGCTCGATGAGCTCGCGGCCTTCGACAAGATCCTCCTTTCCCCGGGCCCGGGCATCCCGTCCGAAGCCGGGCTGATGCCCGAAGTCATCCGGCGCTACGCCACCGAAAAGCCCATCCTGGGCATCTGCCTGGGCGAACAGGCCCTCGGCGAGGCCTTCGGCGGCACGCTCGTCAACCTCGCAGAAGTCTTCCACGGGGTGCAGACCCCCTGCCGCCGCACGGCGGACGATTACCTGTTCGCCGGCCTGCCGGCGGAATTCCCCGTCGGGCGCTACCACTCCTGGGTGGTCGACGCCGCCACGCTGCCCGCCTGCCTCGAGGCCATTGCCCTGAGCGACGAGGGGCAGGTGATGGCCCTGCGCCACCGGGACCTCGACCTGCGCGGCCTGCAGTTCCACCCGGAGAGCGTGCTGACGCCGGACGGCGCCGCCATCATTTCCAATTGGTTGAATCATTAAAAGTTACACAATATGAAACAGTATTTGAACCAACTCATCGAAGGGGAGACGCTCTCCCGCGAACAGACGCACGACATCCTGCTGGGCATCACCCGACAGGCCTACAACGACAGCCAGATCGCGGCGCTGCTGATGGCGCTCCAGACGCGCGGCGTCACGGTGGACGAGCTCCTCGGCTTCCGTGACGGCCTGCTGGAGACCGGCAAGCACGTGGACCTCTCCGACTACAATACGCTGGACATCGTCGGCACCGGCGGCGACGGCAAGAACACCTTCAACATCTCCACCTGCGCGGCCTTCGTAATCGCCGGCGCGGGCTACAAGGTGACGAAGCACGGCAACGGCGCGAGCACCTCCGTGAGCGGCGCGAGCACCGTCCTGGAGGCCCATGGGGCCAAATTCACCGACAACCCGGACACGCTGAAGCGCGCCCTCGACGAGGCCGGCATCTGCTACCTCCACGCTCCGCTCTTCGCCTACGGCATGAAGTTCGTCGGCCCCGTGCGCCGCGCGCTGGGCGTGCCCACCTGCTTCAACCTGCTGGGCCCGCTGGTCAATCCCTGCCAGCCGAAGAACTCCCTGCACGGCACGGCCACCCAGGCCCAGCAGCGGCTCTACGTCCGGGCCCACCAGAAGATCGGCGACAACTTCGGCGTGCTGACCAGCTACGACGGCTACGACGAGATTTCGCTGACCTCCGGCTTCAAGCTCGTCACGCCGCACTTCGAGAAAGTATTCACCCCCAAGGACCTGGGGCTCAATTACGTGGAGCCGAAGGACATCTATGGCGGCGCTTCTGCGGCGGATGCCTGCGCAATCTTCGACGCCGTGCTGGAAGGCACGGCCACGGAGGCGCAGCAGTCGGTCGTCCTGGCGAACGCCGCCTGCGGCATCTCGGTGATCGACCGCAACCTCTCGGTGGAGGAGTCGATCGCGCGCTGCCGCGAGTCGCTCGACAGCGGCGCCGCCCTCGCCGCCTTCCGGAAGTTCCTCGAGATTTACAGCTAAGAATTATGGATATTCTGCAACAAATCGTAGAGACCAAGCGGCAGGAGCTGGCGGCCGTGATGGCGCCGAAGCGCTCGCTGAAGCAGGCGCTGGCGGCATCGAAAACCGGAATCATCGCGGAGTTCAAGCGCAAGTCGCCGTCGAAAGGCTGGATCCATGCCGACGTGCAGCCGGAGGAAGTCGTGCCGGTGTACGCGGCGAACGACGTGGCGGCGCTCAGCATCCTCACCGACGAGCAGTACTTCGGCGGGAGTCTCGACTTCATCCGCCGCGTGCGGCCGCTGGTGGACATTCCCATCCTCCGGAAGGATTTCATCATCGACCCGGTCCAGCTGTACCAGGCCGCGGAGGCGGGCGCGGACGCCGTTCTGCTCATCGCCGCGTGCCTGAGCCGCGAGGCCTGCGCCGCCCTCACGGCGGAGGCGCACCGGCTCGGCCTCGAGGTGCTGCTGGAGATCCACAGTGCCGACGAGCTCGACTACATCACGCCGGAAATTGACGTCGTCGGCGTCAACAACCGCCACCTCGGCTCCTTCGTCACCGACGTGAAGACTTCGTTTGACCTGGCGCCGGCGCTGAGTAAGATCCTTCGCTCCGCTCAGGATGACAGCCGCGTCTTCATTTCCGAGAGTGGGATCAGTAAGCCGGAGACCGTCAGGCAACTGCGCGAAGCGGGCTTCCGCGGCTTCCTGATGGGCGAAACCTTCATGAAAGAACCCGACCCGGGCGCCGCCCTGGCCACATTCATCCACGCGCTATGATCAACAACCAGCTCATCAAGGTGTGCGGCATGACCGAAGGCGAGAACATCCGCGCCATCGAAGCCCTGGGCGTCGACCTGATCGGCTTCATCTTCTACCCCGGCTCCCCGCGCTACGTGCGCGAAACGCCCTCCTACCTCCCCGCCAAGGCGGGCCGCGTGGGCGTGTTCGTGGACGCGCCGCGCGAGGAAATCCTCCGCCGCAACGAGACCTACCGCTTCGACTACGTCCAGCTCCACGGCTCGGAGAGCCCGGAGTTCTGCGCGCAGCTGCGCGAGCGCGACGGCCTGCGCGTCATCAAGGCCTTCGGCATCGCCGAAGAGAGCGTGCGCAACACCGTCGCGGGCTACGAAGGCAGCTGCGACCTCTTCCTCTTCGACACCAAGACCCCCGGCCACGGCGGCAGCGGCAAGCGCTTCGACTGGTCCATCATGGACGACTACGAGGAGAAGACGCGCTTCCTGCTCAGCGGCGGCATCGGGATGGACACCGTGGCCACGCTCCACGACTTCATCTACCCGTACCTCGCGGGCATCGACCTCAACAGCCGCTCCGAGACGGCCCCCGGCATCAAGGACCCGGAGCTGATGGAAATCTTTTTGGAAAACCTGCAACGATAAGACCATGAACAGAATAGACCAACTCTTCAGCAGCAAGCCGCAGCGCCTGCTCTCCATTTACTTCTGCGCCGGCGCGCCCACCCTCGACGGCACCGCCGACGTGATCCGCACCCTCGCCCGCGAGGGTGTGGACATGATCGAGGTCGGTATCCCCTTCAGCGATCCGATGGCCGACGGCCCCGTGATCCAGGACGCCGCCACGAAGGCCCTGCGGAACGGCATGACCCTCGAGAAGCTCTTCGCGCAGCTGGCGGGCATCCGCCGCGACGTGGAAATTCCCCTCATCCTGATGGGCTACCTCAATCCCGTGTTCCGCTTCGGCTTCGAGGCGTTCTGCGCGCGCTGCGCCGAGGTGGGCGTGGACGGAATCATCATCCCGGACCTGCCGTTCAAGGATTACATGGAGAGCTACAAGGCCGTGGCCGAGCGCTTCGGGCTGCGTTTCATCATGCTGATCACCCCGGAGACCTCCGAGGAGCGGGTGCGCCTGATCGACGAACACACGTCCGGCTTCATCTACATGGTCTCCTCGGCCGCCACGACGGGCGCGCAGCAGGATTTCGACGCCCGGAAGCAGGCGTATTTCAAGCGGATCGCAGACATGGGGCTGCGCATTCCGCGGATGGTCGGCTTCGGCATCAGCAACAAGCAGACCTTCGACGCCGCGTGCGAACACGCGAGCGGCGGCATCATCGGCAGCCGTTTCGTGACGCTGCTGGACCAGGCCGGCGGCGACGCCGAAAAAGCCATCCGCCAATTGAAAACTGACATCGGTCTGTAGACTTGCCGTACGTTGGCGTTGTGGGAGGACGGAGAAAAGAAAATGGAGGATCAGCGATCCTCCATTTCGATGTATTCTTTCTCGTCGGTGACGCAGCGGTAGGCGGGGCGGATGATGCGGCGCCCCTCGTAGTTGAGCTCCTCGTTGCGGTGCGCGCACCAGCCTACGATACGGGCCATCGCGAAGAGCGGCGTGTAGATCTCGCGCGGAATGCCGATCAGGTCGTAGACAAAGCCCGAGTAGAAGTCGACATTGGCGCAGAGCACCTTGCGCTGCCCCTTGGCGGCATACACCTCCTCGATGGCGATGCGCTCGATCCGCTCCATGAACTCGAACTCCGGCAGGCGCCCCTTCTCGATCGCGAGCTCGCGCGCCATCTCCTTCAGGAGGACGGTACGCGGATCTGACTTGGTGTAGACCGCGTGGCCGATGCCATAGACGAGACCGCTCTTGTCGAAAACCTCTCCCTTGACAATGCGGCGCAGCCACTTGGCAATCTCTTTCTCGTCCTCCCAGTTGGTGATATTCTCCTTGAGGAAGGAGATCATGTCACAGACCTTGAGATTCGCACCACCGTGCTTGGGACCCTTCAGCGAGCCGATGCCGGCCGCGATAGAAGAGAAGGTGTCCGTGCCGGTGGAGGACGTCACCCGCACCGTAAAAGTGGAGTTGTTACCACCGCCGTGCTCGGAATGCAGGATGAGCAGCAGGTCGAGCGTGCGGGCGTCCAGCTCGGTATAATCCGTTCCCTTGAGCATATAGAGGAAATTCTCCGCCAGCGACAGGCCCGGCTGGGCGTCGCGGATGTGCAGGGAGCGGCCGTGGTGGTGGTGCCGGTACATATTATACGCGTAGGCGATCGTGGTCGGGAACTTCGAGATGAGCTCGATGCTCTGGCGCATCAGGTTGTCGCGCGACACGTCGTCCGGATTCTCGTCGAAAGTGTAGAACTCCATCACGCTGCGCGCGAGGATGTTCATGATGTCGTCGCCTTCCAGCTCGATGATGTGCAGGATGGTCTTCTGCTCGAGCGGCATGTTGTCGATGATCAGGTCCTTGAAGGCCTGGAGCTCCTCCGCGTCCGGCAGGCGGCCGGACAGGAGCAGGAAGCAGATCTCCTCATAGCCGAAACGCTTCTCGGCCATGATGGCGTGGACGAGGTCCTTCACCTCATAGCCCCGGAAATAGAGCTTGCCCTCGATGGGCACGATCGACCCGTCGTCCTTGCGCTCGTAGCCCACGACGTTGCCGATGTTGGTCAGTCCGACCAGCACACCGGTGCCGTCCTCGTTGCGAAGACCTCGCTTGACGTCCAGTTTTTTGAACAGGGCGGCATCCATCCGGGTGCTCCCCTTCATTTCCTCGGAGAGCTTGTAGATGAGGAATTCTTTCTTGGTCTTCGTGGTCATTTGGACAGGGTATTGAGGGCAGAGCCCGCCCGGAACCAGGCGATCTGCTGCGGGGTATAGCTATGGTTGGCCTGGATGCGCTCCTGCGAGCCGTTCTCGTGGCAGATGATCACGGTGATCGTCTTGCCCGGGGTGATCGAAGAGCAGAGCACGTCCAGCTTGTCGCCCAGGCGGATCTTGGCGTAGTCCGTCGGGTTCGCGAAGGTCAGGGCCAGCACGCCCTGCTTCTTGAGATTGGTCTCGTGGATGCGCGCGAAGCTCTTGGCGAGCACGGCGCGCACGCCCAGGAAGCGCGGCTCCATCGCCGCGTGCTCGCGGCTGGAACCCTCGCCGTAGTTGTCCTCGGCCACGACGATGCTCCCCACGCCGGCGTCCCGGAGGACTTTGGCGCGCGGGGCCACGGGGCCGGATTTGCCGGTGAAGGCGTCGGTCGCCCCCAGCAGCAGGTTGTCGGAAATATTCTCCAGATGGCCGCGGAACTTCAGCCACGGGCCGGCCATCGAGATGTGGTCGGTGGTGCACTTGCCCTTGACCTTGATCAGCAGCGGCAGGCTCATCAGGTCCTTGCCGTCCCAGGGGGCGAAAGGCTGCAGGCGCTGCAGGCGCTTGCTGTCGGGGCGAATGACCGGCTCGGGGCTGCCGGGCTGCGGGGCCACGTAGCCCGACGTATCGGGCACGAAGCCCGCCGGGGGCAGCTCCTGGCCGCGCGGGGCGCGCATCCACACGCCGTCCAGCGTCTCGGAGCGGGGGTCAAAGTCAAGCCGGCCGGCGAAGGCGAGCGCGACCGCCATCGACGGGGAGGAGATGAAGGCGCGCGTCTCGGGGTTGCCGTCGGCGCGTTTCGCGAAATTGCGGTTGAAACTCGTGACGATGGTGTTCGGGCGCGTCGGGTCGTCCGTCTCGCGCTCCCACTGGCCGATGCAGGGGCCGCAGGCGTTCGCCATGATGGTGGCGCCGGCCTCCCGCAGGGAGTCCAGCAGGCCGTCGCGCTCGGCCGTCGCGCGGATCTGCGCGCTGCCCGGGACGACGAGCAGCTTCGCCTTCGGCTTCAGCCCGGCGTCCAGCGCCGCGCGCGCCACGGAGGCCGCGGACGCGAGGTCCTGGTAAGAGGAATTGGTGCAGGAGCCGATGAGGCTCACTTCCACCTGGTGCGGGAAACGCTCCCGCGCCTGGCGGTCCTTCATCTCGCTGAGCGCGCAGGCGGCGTCCGGCGTATACGGACCGTTGATGTAGGGTTCAAGCTCGGAGAGGTTGATCTGCACGACTTCGTCGAAATACTGCTCCGGGTGCGCGATCACGGCATCGTCCGCGCGCAGCTCGCAGCAGAGCGAAGACGCCATCGCCGCCACGTCCTTGCGGCCCGTGGCCATCAGGTACTCGGCGATGTGCACGCCGTACGGGAAGACGGAGCTCGTGGCGCCGACCTCGGCGCCCATATTGCAGATCGTGGCCTTGCCGGTGCAGGAGAGGTTCTCCGTGCCGGGGCCGAAATATTCGAGGATGGCATTGGTGCCGCCTTTGACGGTCAGCAGGCCGGCGAGCTTGAGGATCACGTCCTTGGGCGTGGCCCAGCCCTTCAGCGAGCCGGTCAGGCGCACGCCGATCAGGCGCGGCATCCGCAGCTCCCAGGGCATGCCCGTCATCACGTCCACCGCATCGGCGCCGCCCACACCGATGGCCAACATGCCCATACCGCCCGCGTTGGGCGTATGGGAATCCGTCCCGACCATCATGCCGCCCGGGAACGCGTAGTTCTCCAGGACGATCTGATGGATGATACCGGCACCCGGCTTCCAGAAGCCGATGCCGTAACGGGCTGCCGCAGAGGCCAGGAAATCGTAGACTTCCGCGTTGGTCTTCAGGGCGTCCGCGAGATCCGTCTCAGCGCCTTTCTTCGCGCAGATGAGGTGATCGCAATGGACCGTGGTGGGCACGCTCACGGCCTCGCGGCCCGTGCTCATGAACTGCAACAGCGCCATCTGCGCCGTCGCGTCCTGCATCGCCACGCGGTCGGGACGGAACTCGCCGAAATCTTCCAGCCGCCTCAGGGGCTTCATGGAAGCCGGATCGTACACGTGGGAATACAAGATCTTCTCCGACAACGTCAGCGGCCTGCCCAGCATTTGCCGGACGGCCGCTACCCGTTCCCCATAGCCCTTGTAAAAGGACTTCACGGTCTCCAAATCGAACATACGGATCTTCTAACCGATATAAACACAACTAACTAATCTGTCGCGGCTCTCCCGTCGTCCGGGCGGGGACCGGGAGGCACCGCATTGCAAAGATAGACAAAAATTTGATTAATAAAAATAATTTCGCAAAATATTGATATTCAATCGCAAATTTCCCGCAAAGTCGAATTAAGAAATATGTTTTATTAACAATTATTCATTTTATCCCAATATATCCTTACAATTTATAACTAAAAGAGACCGCATCGCTTTCGCAATGCGGTCTTTCAAGGATTTGCAGTAACCCCTAGATGCAGGTGTAACCGCCGTCGACGGCGATGTTCTGGCCGTTCACGTAGGTCGAAGCCGGCGAGGCCAGGAAGAGCGCGCAGGTGTCGAGCTCGCCCTGCTTGCCGTAGCGGCCCAGCGGGATGTTGTTCTTCGCGATGGCCTGGAAGTAATCGGAATCCAGGGTGGCCGTGGTCAGATCCGTGTAGAAGTAACCCGGGCAGATGCTGTTGACCGTGATACCGTGCTTGCCCCACTCGGCCGCGAGGGCGCGGGTCAGGTTCACGACACCGCCCTTGGCGGCGTGGTACGGGGCGGAACCGACGATGAGGTTGCCCACCAGGCCGTACATCGAGGCGATGTTGATGATGCGGCCGTAGCCGGCCTTGATCATCTCCTTGCCGAACTCGCGGGAGCAGTTGAACGTGCCGAAGAGGTCGATGTCCAGCTCCTTCTTGAACTGCTCGTCGGTGATCTCCTCGGCCGGGGCCACGGCGCCCGTGCCGGCGTTGTTCATCAGGATGTCCACGCGGCCGAAGCGCTCCATCGTGGCGGCCACGGCGGCCTTGACTTTCTCGGTGTCAGTGATATCGCAGGCGAACGGCAGCACGTCCACGCCGAACTCGTCGTGGATGGACTTGGCGTTCTCCTCCAGGAGGTTCATGCGGCGGGCGAGGAGCACCAGGTTGGCGCCCTGGCTCGCGAAGGCCTTGGCCATCTGGAGGCCCAGGCCGGTGGATGCGCCGGTCACAACGGCGACGCGTCCGGAAAGGTCAAAGTAATTCTTCATTGCTTGCAGTTTCAAGGAATGTTCCTGCAAGATAGCAATTATTCGTGAGAAGCGAAGCGCTGCTCGGCGAGTTTTTCGTACTTCGTGCCGGGACGGCCGTAGTTGGCGTAGGGATAGATGGAGATGCCGCCGCGCGGGGTGAAGAGGCCCGTGACCTCGATGTACTTGGGGTCCATCAGGCCGATGAGGTCCTTCATGATGGTGTTGACGACGTCCTCGTGGAAGTCGCCGTGGCTGCGGAAGCTGAAAAGGTAGAGTTTGAGGCTCTTGCTCTCCACCATGCGGTGGTCGGGGATGTAGCTGATGCGGATCTCGGCG
>Ga0265298_10010973_pt1 | contig 10650 bp, 8 predicted proteins | sample AusTroGonzalo_MG_3_FD_193486 | JGI IMG/M metagenome (GOLD analysis project Ga0265298, IMG submission 193486) | Bovine rumen microbial communities from tropical cattle in Woodstock, Queensland, Australia - Gonzalo_01 | ecosystem: Host-associated > Mammals > Digestive system > Stomach > Rumen ... | reverse complement strand
CGAGGAAACCTCGATGCGGTCAACGTTGACATCTGACAACAACTTGCGCGCCATCACCAACTTCTCGTGCGGCAGGAAGCTCACGCCGTTGGTTTGTTCACCATCGCGCAGCGTGCAGTCCATAATTTCCACAAAGGCAGACCCACCCCCCTGCCCCTCCCTGTGAGGGAGGGGAGTAGATACTACTTTCTTTTCTGTTTGTTTGTTCATTATGTTTCTCTTTCAGAGGTAATTATTCCCCTCCATCACAGGGAGGGGTTAGGGGAGGGTCTTCTTTTTCTCCCACTCTTCAGTCTTGTCCTGATTAGCCACGAGGAAGTCAATGTCATCGAGGCCGTTCATGAGACAATGTTTCTTGTAGCCGTTGATGTCGAAATGCTCGCTGCGACCTGTGGACAGGTTGGTGACGGTCTGTTGCGGCAGGTCTATCTTAACCTCCGCCTTGGGGTCGGCACCGATGCTGGCAAAGAGCTCTTGCAGGAAGTCTTCGCTCACCTGAACGGGCAGCACGAAGTTATTCAGTTCGTTGTTCTTGTGGATATCGGCAAAGAAGGAGCTGATGACCACTCGAAAGCCGTAACCGGCAATAGCCCATGCGGCATGTTCGCGGCTGGAGCCAGAGCCGAAGTTCTTGCCTGCCACGAGGATGCAGCCGCCGTAACGAGGATTGTTGAGGACAAAATCCTCAACCACCGTGCCGTCGCTGTTGTAACGCCAGTCGCGAAACAGGTTGTCGCCAAAGAACTTCTCTTCCTTGGTGGTCGCCTTCAGGAAGCGCGCCGGGATAATCTGGTCGGTATCTACGTTCTCCAACGGCAGGGGAACGCCTGTCGATATGATGATGTCAAATTTCTGTTTCATAATAATGTCCTTGGATCGGTTATTACTCCTGTTACGGCGGCAGCTGCTGCGGTGAGGGGTGAACAGAGAATCGTGCGCGAGCCTGGTCCCTGACGTCCCTCGAAGTTGCGGTTCGAAGTGGCAAGACAGAGCTTACCGGCCGGCACCTTGTCGTCGTTCATGGCCAGACAGGCACTGCAGCCTGGCTGACGGATCTCGAAGCCGGAAGCTTCGAGCACACGGTCCAGACCTTCTTCGCGAATCTGGCGGTCAACAGCCCATGAGCCAGGTACGAGCCAAGCAACGACATGGTCGGCTTTCCGGCGACCCTTCACTAAAGAGGCAAAGGCACGGAAGTCTTCTATGCGGCCATTGGTACAAGCCCCGAGGAAGACGTAGTCAACCTGCTTTCCAAGCAATTTCTCACCAGCCTTGAAGCCCATGTAGGAAAGGGCACGAGCCTCCCCAAGCCCCTCCGAAGGAGGGGATGTTTGATTACCTGATGACTTGCAAGTGTTGTCGGTGTTATGTAACTTGACATCCTCTCCTTTGGAGGGGCTTGGGGAGGCTTTAGGTATAGCTTCCGTTATCCCGATTCCCATACCAGGATTGGTGCCGTAGGTGATGCGCGGCTCAATGTCCTTGGCGTCGAACGTCAGTTCTTTGTCGAAAACGGCATCGTCGTCGCTGCGGAGCGTCTGCCAGTAAGCGACGGCTTTGTCCCAGTCGGCGCCCTTGGGGGCATATTCTTTACCTTTGACGTAATCAAAGGTCACCTGATCGGGGGCTATCATGCCGCCACGGGCACCCATCTCTATCGAGAGGTTACAGAGCGTCAGTCGGCCTTCCATCGTGAGTGCGGAGATAACGTCTCCCGCATACTCCACGAAGTAGCCCGTAGCGCCGCTGGTGGTCAGCTGCGCCATGAGGTAGAGGGCGACATCCTTTGCCGTCACGCCCTGCTGCAACGTACCATTGACGGTGATGCGCATGGTCTTGGGCTTCTGCTGGAGAATGCACTGCGAGGCCATCACCATTTCGACCTCGCTGGTGCCGATGCCGAAGGCCACAGCACCTAAGGCGCCATGCGTGGAAGTATGGGAGTCGCCGCAGACAATAGTCATGCCCGGCAACGAGAGGCCTTTCTCAGGACCTACGACGTGGATGATGCCGTTGTCAGGAGTCATCATGCCGAAGTGTTTCAGTCCGAAGTCGCGCGCATTCTTCTCGAGCGTCGCCACTTGCTTGGCCGAAACGGGGTCAGCAATGGGTTTGTCCTGGTCGTGGGTAGGCGTATTGTGGTCAGGCATGCAGACGATGCGCTCCGGGCGGAAGCACTTCAGCCCACGTGACCTTATGCCTTCGAAGGCCTGTGGCGAGGTCACTTCGTGGCAGTATAACCTATCTATATATAATTGCGTGGGACCGTCTTTGACGACCTGAACCACATGGGCGTCCCAGATTTTATCGAATAGCGTTCTCATCTTTTAAACTTATTGATACAATCGATATAGGCCTCAACGGATGCTGTAACGATGTCGGTGTCGGCGCCGAAGCCGTAGTACATGCTGCCGTTGTATTCCACCTGCATGTGTACCTTACCCACGTCGTCAGAGCCTTTGGAGATAGCCTGGATGGTAAACTCCTTCAGCGTCATCTGCTTCATGATGATCTTCTTCAGGGCTTTGATGGCGGCATCGACAGGGCCATTGCCTGAGGCGGCAGCCTCAAACTTCTGACCAGAGATGTCAAGTCCGATGGAAGCGACGCTCTTGACGCCCTTGCCAGTGGTGACCTGCAGGAAGTCAAGCTTCACGGCACGCGCCTCGGCAGTGTCGGCGCCAGCCAGCATCATGACGTCGGCATCGCTCACCTCCGTCTTCTGGTCGGCCAGCTTCAGGAACTTCTCATAGATCTTATCAAGCTTCTCCTCGCTGACGTCTACGCCGTTGATATTCAGGCGGTGCTTCAAGGCTGCGCGTCCGCTGCGGGCGGTAAGTACGATGCTGTTGTCATCGATGCCAACATCCTTCGGATCCATAATCTCGTAGGTGTGTACATTCTTCAGCACGCCGTCCTGATGAATGCCGCTGGAATGTGCGAAGGCGTTGCGTCCCACGACGGCCTTGTTGGGCTGCACGGGCATATTCATAAGCGAACTGACCATGCGACTCGTGGGATATATCTTCGTGGTGTTGATGTTAGTATCAATGCCCAAGCCTTTGTGGCACTTCAAGATCATGGCGATTTCTTCCAAAGACGTATTGCCAGCCCGCTCGCCAATGCCATTGATGGTAACTTCCACCTGACGGGCACCAGCCAGCACACCGTTCAGGGTATTGGCCGTAGCCATGCCTAAGTCGTTATGGCAATGGGTAGAGATGATGCAGGCGTCAATACCATCGACGTGTTCCTTCAGATATTTAATCTTGTCGAAATACTCCTGCGGCAGACAGTAGCCCGTGGTGTCTGGAATGTTGATGACGGTTGCGCCCGCCTTGACGACAGCTTCAACGACCTGCGCAAGGTATTCATTGTCCGTGCGGCCAGCATCCTCGCAATAGAACTCCACGTCGTCCACGAAGCGTTTGGCATAGCGCGTCGCCCTGACAGCATGCTCCAGGATAGCCTCGCGGGTGGAATTGAACTTGTACTTGATGTGTTCGTCACTGGTGCCGATGCCAGTATGGATGCGCTTGTGCTTGGCATACTGCAAGGACTCTGCGGCCACGTCGATGTCATGTTCCACGGCACGTGTCAGCGCACAGATGGTTGGCCACGTGACGGCTTTGGAAATCTCAATGACGGAATGGAAGTCGCCTGGGCTGGAGATAGGGAAGCCCGCCTCGATGACGTCAACGCCAAGCTGTTCAAGGGCCTTGGCCACCTGAATCTTCTCGATGGTGTTCAGCTGGCAACCAGGCACCTGTTCGCCGTCGCGCAGCGTTGTGTCGAAAATAAACAATCTGTCGTTCATCTCAGTCAAATGTTTGTGTTACCTTTAACTATTTACTTTTTACACTTAAATCCTAATAAACAAACGAGCCTCTCTACACCCGGAAGTGAGAAAGGCTCGTATCATTTATGTTTCGTCTTACACCTTAATTATATAATACATACCCATCACTTCCGGCTACATGACGCAGTCGAATAATAATAATATTGCTAATTAGGTTCAGACTTTTCATCTTCTTTTTTTGTTTATCGGCTGCAAAAGTACATAATTTCTGCTAAACGAACAAACAATTTGTCACTTTTTTGACCTAAAGTAAAACAATTTTCACTTTTAGTAGCCACGACGGCGCATGTCACGACGCATCTCCTCACGGCGCATTTCGCGGCGGGCAGCATCACGACGCATATCGCGAACGGCAGCATCGCGGCGCATTTCACGGCGAATCTCGCGGCGTTCGGCCTCACGGCGCATTTCACGGCGGGCAGCATCGCGGCGCATTTCGCGACGAATCTCACGGCGCTCAGCCTCACGGCGCATGGCACGACGCTCACCAGGAGTCGGTCCAGCGGCAGGACGCGGAGGGGGAGGAGGTCCGGGGCGATAGCCACGACGACGATCCAGCATACGCTTCTCGCGCAACGTGATGGTGTTACGGACTTCGCCTAAGAAGCGGCCGCGGCCGTCACGCCAAACCATGCAGTCGCGTCTGGGGTCATAGGTTTTGTGAACACCAGGGCGTGCGTCATCTACTACATAGCGGTAATGTCTCGCTCTAACTTCTAAGGGCTGGGCATTCATACCGATGGCTACCATTGCCAGCAATACGAAGGTGGTCAGTAGTCTTTTCATACGTTTCTGTTTGGATTTTAGTGAATATTAATAGATTGTTTCTCGCTTGTTCAGTAACCGTTAAAACGGAACTATGTCGCAAATGTACGGATAATTTGCGACATAGCCAAACTTTTTATGTTTTTTTTTCATATCGTTGCAGTAACTGCCACAGCAACGGCTTCGAGCAACGGCTGATGAACGACGCCGTTAGAGGCTACCACGCTGTCGCCACGAGTGAAATCGACACTGCCGTTGTAGTCGGTGACGGTGCCGCCAGCCTCCTGGACAATGAGGGCTCCAGCCATGTAGTCCCAGCGACCAATATAGCGCTCAACATAGCCGTCTAAACGTCCTGCCGCCACATAGCACAGCGCCATCGCCGCAGAACCTATCATGCGGATGCTGCCCACGTTGCCATAGAAACGGTCTATGAGATGCTTGATGACGGGCTTATAGGCATCGCTGTTGTAAGGCAGCTGCATACAGAGCAGGGCATCGTTGATGGCGCTCGTACCAACAGCCAACCGCTCAACCCTTACCTCTGACTTCTCACCTCTGACATCTGACCTCTCACTTCTGACATCCGACATCTTACCTCTTACTTCTATATATGCGCCGCCGCCTTTCCAGGCATAGTAGCACTCATCGGCACAGACGTCGTACACCACACCAAGCAGGATGTCCTTGTCTTGGATGAGGGCGATGCTGACGGCGTATGGCGCATAGCCGTGAATAAAGTTCGTCGTTCCATCAAGCGGGTCAACAACCCACAGGAGCCCCTCTCCTGCCCCATCCTTGTGAGGGAGGGGGGTGAAATGTTCTTCCGCGTCTTTCCCGTCTTGAGAGTTACTACTCCCCTCCCTCTCAGGGAGGGGTTGGGGGAGAGTCTTCGTCGTTCCTTCCTCGGTAATGAACCCCGCCCCGGGAAGGATCTCACGAAGAGACTTCACGATAAGCAACTCGGAGCCCTTGTCCACATACGAGACATAGTCGTGGGCATGTTTACGCTCAACCTTGTCAACAGAGAAGTTCGCGCGTTCCTTTCTTATATAAGCTCCCGCCTCGCGAGCTACTTGGCACACAAGGCGGGATAAGGACTCAAGATCTCTCATAAATACATTTTACGAAATGAAAGGAATGAAAGGAATGAAAAAAATGAAAGGAATGTGAATGAAGAAATGAAGGAATGGCTTTCTCCGAAGAGCGCGCAGACTCATTTATTCATTTCTACATTTTCATTTCACATTTCTTTCATTTCTTTCATTTCTTTCATTTATGTTAGTCTTCCTGGTATTCCGGGCGCAGCTTGCGGACGGTTTCTCCGGCACGCCACATCTCCTGATTACGCATAGCCTCCAGCTCCTTCTCCAGGCCGGCACGATAGTCAGGCTTCGAGTTGGCGTCGATGGTAATCTGAGCCTCGTTACCAGTCAGCACCGAGTAGTACAGCCACTCCATGACAGGCTTGATGGCATCGTGGAAGCGGGGAGCCCAGTCCAGAGCGCCACGCTGAGCGGTGGTCGAGCAGTTGGCATACATCCAGTCCATACCCTTTGCGCCAAAGAGCGGGCCAAGGCTCTGGGTCAGCTCCTCAACGGTCTCGTTGAAAGCCTCCGAGGGAGAGTGTCCGTGCTCGCGCAGCACCTCATATTGAGCTAAGAGCAAGCCCTGGATGGCACCCATCAGCGAACCGCGCTCACCAGTGAGGTCAGAGGTAGCCTCGCGCTGGAAGGTGGTCTTGAACAGATAACCGGCACCTATACCGATACCGAAGGCGATGGTTTTCTCCTCAGCCTTGCCAGTAGCATCCTGATAGACGGCATACGAGCAGTTCAGGCCGCGACCCTCGCAGAACATCGTGCGCAGGCTGGTACCAGAACCCTTAGGAGCCACCATGATGACGTCGATGTCCTTCGGGGGAACAACGCCCGTGCGGTCACTCCAGTTGATAGCGAAGCCGTGGCTGTAGTACAGCGTCTTGCCGGGCTTCAGATATTGCTTGATGGTGGGCCACTGCTGCATCTGACCAGCATCGGAGAGCAACATGCAGAGGATAGTACCCTTCTCGGCAGCCTCCTCGATAGAGAAGAGCGTCTTGCCAGGTACCCAACCATCGGCAACAGCCTTGTCATAGGTCTTACCCTGACGCTGTCCGACAATGACGTTGAAGCCGTTGTCGCGCAGGTTGCAGGCCTGACCAGGTCCCTGAACACCATAGCCGATGACGGCGATGACCTCATCCTTTAATACTTCACGTGCTTTCTCAAGTGAGAACTCCTTGCTGGTGACCACAGTTTCCATCACGCCACCAAAATTCATTTCTGCCATAATATAATATTTAATGTTTAATAATTAATCTCAAAACTGGCCGCAAAATTAGCAAATTGTAAGCAAACTGCCAAACATTCCGTCACTTTTACAAGATTTTAACGCAAAAACGGGAAACTTACGACAGGCCTTCAATCTCGCCGTTCTCGATGACAATGCGCTCAGCCTGGGGACTCTTGGGCAGGCCGGGCATGCGGAGCATGTCGCCGGCAATAGCGACAATCATCTCGCTGCCGCAGTTAAGGATGAGGTCGCGGATGCGGATGGTGAAGCCCTCGGGTGAGCCGTAACGGGTGGAGTCGGCAGTAAATGAGAACTGCGTCTTGGCAATGCAGACGGGATAGCGCATGATGCGCTCGTCGTCGCCAAACATCGCCTTCAGGGATTCCAGCTTCTTCTTGCCGGTCTTGGTGAACTCGATGCCGGCAGCGCCATAGATGCGCTTGCACACCTTTTCTATCTTGTCCTCGATGCTGTCGCTCTCCGTGTAGGCGTAGTGGATGGGCAGCGCCTTGATGCGGTCAATGGTATCGACGACGGTCTGCGCCAGTTCCACGGCACCCTCGCCGCCCTTCAGGAAGGCTTCGTTGACGGCAAAGCCGACGCCTAAGGCCTCGCAGTTGCGGCGCACCACGTCAATCTCCTCATCCACGTCGCTGTCGTAACGGTTCAGCGTCACAACGACGGGCTGGCCGAAGCCCTGCATATTATTAATGTGGCGGTTCAGGTTCTTAAGACCTTCCTTCAGACCCTTCATGTTAGGTTCCTTGATGGCCTCCAACGCCACTCCGCCGTGCATCTTCAGACCCTGTGTCGTAGCGACGATGACCACCAGACAAGGCTGCAGGCCGGCTTTACGACACTTGATGTCGAAGAACTTCTCTGCGCCAAGGTCAGCACCGAAGCCTGCCTCCGTCACCACATAGTCGCCAAGAGTCATCGCCATCTTCGTGGCCAGCACGCTGCTACAGCCGTGGGCGATGTTGGCAAACGGTCCGCCGTGGATGAAGGCTGGCGTATGCTCCGTAGTCTGAACGAGGTTAGGCATCAGGGCGTCGCGCAACAGTACGGTAATGGCACCAGCCACGCCAAGGTCGCTGACACGGAAAGGCTTGCCGTCAGAGGTGATGCCCAAGAGGATGTTTTCTATGCGATGCTGCAGGTCTTCCTCGCTGGTGGCCAGACAGAGGATAGCCATCAGTTCCGAGGCCGACGTGATGTCGAAGCCTGTCTCCGAGACAATGCCGTCGCCCCTCAGTCCCGTCACGATGTTGCGAAGGGCACGGTCGTTGACATCCAACACGCGCTTCCAATAAATCTCACGCAGCGAGAAGCCGTCCTTCCTGTGCTGGTACAGGTAATTGTCCAGCAGGGCGCTGATAGTGTTATGGGCCGACGTAACGGCATGAAAGTCGCCCGTGAAGTGCAGGTTAATCTTCTCCATGGGCAACACCTGGGCATAGCCGCCGCCTGCCGCGCCGCCCTTGATGCCAAAGCACGGACCTAACGAGGGCTCGCGCAGGGCTACCACAGCCCGCTTGCCTATCTTGTTCAAGCCTAACGACAGGCCGATGCTCACAGTCGTCTTGCCGATACCGGCCTTGGTGGGACTGATGGCTGTCACCAGTATCAGGCGGCTCTTCTTCACCTGCTTCTCGTCAATCATGGAAATGGGAACTTTGGCCATATAGCGTCCATACGGCTCAATCTTTTCGGGTTCAATACCCAGTCGGGAAGCAATGTCGTTGATGTGGTCAAGCTGGCATTCCCGTGCAATCTGAATGTCGGTTTTCATTGTCGTTGGTTATAAAGATGGCTGCAAAGGTAATACTTTTCTTTGAACTTTGGTCTTTCACCTTTGAACTTTATGATTTGTTTAAGCGTTAAATAACCCTAACAGGTCATCAGAAAGTTCAAAGTTCAAAGTTCAATGTTCAAAGTTTATCGTATCTTTGCACCAAACTAATTTATTAAAACGTATGATTAACGATTTCAATTTCTATGCGCCGACACGAGTGGTGTTCGGACGCGAGTCAGAAGGAAAGATTGGTGAACTGGTGACTGCCAACGGCGGCAGCAAAGTGCTTATCCATTACGGCGGCGGCTCTGCAGAGCGCTCAGGACTGTTAGGCGTAGTGCGCCAACAGCTGACGGCAGCCGGTATCAGCTTCGTCGAACTGGGCGGCGTAGTGCCAAACCCCTTGCTCTCGAAAGTCAACGAGGGCATAGCGCTGTGCCGACGGGAGCAGGTAGACTTCATCCTCGCTGTGGGCGGCGGTAGCGTCATCGACTCGTCGAAAGCCATAGGCTACGGCCTCTGCTACGACGGCGACGTGTGGGACTTTTGGGCAGGCAAGGCTGTGCCCAAGGCATGCATGCCCATCGGTGTGGTGCTGACCATCCCGGCAGCAGGCAGCGAGATGTCGTCAAGCTGTGTCATCACCAAGGACGAAGGCCTCAACAAGCGTGGCATCAACAGCGACCTGTGCCGCTGCCGCTTCGCCGTGATGAACCCCGAGCGCACCTATACCCTACCCCCTTACCAGACGGCAGCCGGCGCCACCGACATCATGATGCACACCATGGAGCGCTACTTCTCGAAATACCAGGACATGACGCTGACCGATGCCATCAGCGAGGCCCTGCTGCGGACGGTGAAGGACTGCGCTCTCGTGGTGATGGAACAGCCCGAGGACTACCGTTGCCGGGCACAGATCATGTGGGCCAGTTCGCTGGCACACAACGACCTGACGGAATGCGGCACAGGGAAGGACTTCGCCACCCACAAGATGGAGCATGAGCTGAGTGCCCTCTTCGGCGTCACACACGGAGCCGGACTGGCAGCGCTGTGGCCGTCGTGGGCCCGTTACGTCAAGGACAAGCACATCAGCCGCTTCGCACAGTTTGCCGTCAACGTCATGGGTGTGGCCAACGACTTCGCCCACCCCGACGAGACTGCCGAGAAGGGCATCCGCGCCATCGAGGAGTTCTACCATAAAATCGGCATGCCCATCAACATCCATGAACTGTTAGGTCGCGAAATCACCGATGCCGAGATTGACGTCATGGTGGACAAGTGTTCGCGCGGCGGCACCCTCACCCTCGGAGGCATAGAGATTCTGAAAGCCGAAGACATGCGCGCCATCTACAACATGGCAAGATAAACTTTTGAAACGGCAAGATAAATTTTTGAAAACGGCAAGATAAACTATAGAAATCCAGTACTTTTCCACCAGAAATCCTTAGGATAAGTTGAGTTTATCCTTAGGATAAGTTGAGGAAATCCTTAGGATAACTGACGGAAAAGTACTGGATAACTGACGGAAAAGTACTGGAAAAGTTGAACTCAGTAAATACTTTGAAAAATCGCGTATCATAATCTTGCGGAAAATACGACGATTTTAAAACCAACCTAACAACCTACCATAATCCCCTGAAACCCCGATGTACACTGGGTTTGAGCATGGTAGGTTGTCCTTTTGAGACCTACCATCGAACCTACCATCTGGCGTCAGACCTACCATCTCAGGCGGCGTGGATCGAACGAGACGTCCAGCGTCGCCTTGGCAGCATCAAGCAAAAAATACTTTGACGAGATTGTCGATAAGATAGTAGAGTCGATATTCTAACGTACACTAATGTTAGGTTCGATGGTAGGTTGGATGGTAGGTCTCCGACAACAAACCTACCATCGA
>Ga0265298_10010972_pt1 | contig 10651 bp, 20 predicted proteins | sample AusTroGonzalo_MG_3_FD_193486 | JGI IMG/M metagenome (GOLD analysis project Ga0265298, IMG submission 193486) | Bovine rumen microbial communities from tropical cattle in Woodstock, Queensland, Australia - Gonzalo_01 | ecosystem: Host-associated > Mammals > Digestive system > Stomach > Rumen ... | reverse complement strand
AGGATGCCCGCCTAGACACTCCCTTCTTTTTTTTTTTACCGCCTACGGAAACATAAAGGCCTTATTATTGTAGAGGAATACCTAATGTTTATAAAATGGTTAAGACCTCTATTTTTGTTTAATATAGAACGAACTAACATGATTTCATTATTTTGGTGGGGAGTGATCTTTGCTATAGTCAGCCTGGCACTTACCCTCATACTTAGCGGATCAATTATTCCGCAGATCAAATTCCGGAAAGGCATTGCCCTTGCCGGTCTCTCGATAAATTTCATGGCACTTCTCTTCTGTTTTGGAACAGGCGGAGAGTTGGATAAATTCGGACTGGGCATAGTAGTTGTCTGGTTTGGAATATACCTTATGGTATGGTTACTTGGTGCCATAGAAAAAGCTAGAGAAGAAAGGAAGTAAATCTTCCTTTCTTTTTTTTTGTTCTTATTTCCTTATTAATGTACAGTCCATTTCTAAAGATTAAGCATAAATATTGTGGCAGGCTTCGTTGGGATAATGCAGCCTGTTTTTTTACCGTTTTTAAAAGCATCAGAGCCTTATATATGTAGAGAAAACCTAAAGAGAAAAATAAAGATTGGTAAGACTCTACATTTTTGTTTATTTTAGACTAGAAAACTATGATTACAAGTTTAGGATGGGGCGTAATCGCTACCATCATAGTGATTGCACTCACTATTGGTGAGATATGCATTGTAAAAGATGAATACCAGAGCAAAGTGGCTATGGTAAGTATGGTCCTTCAGGCTACTGTTGCAGTGGCTTTCATGCTTGGGACTGAAAAAATGAATAATTTCGCAATTGGTCAGATCCTGACCTATGTAGGACTTTTCCTGCTCGTAGGAGCTTGGGTAAAGATCAGTGAGAAGATTGAGAAGTTTAAAGAGAAGAGGGCTTAGTTCCCTTTTCTTTTTGTTTCTGGTGAGTTAGAACGAGCCAGCACTAGGAGACGAAGCGAAGCGGAGTGTCCCCTATTAAATCCTTATAAATGAAATGTTATGGATTGCTTGGCATAATGAAAGAGTAGTATAGGAGAAATCTTGTACTATTCTTTTTTCTACACCTGCGGCCCACCTCACCACTCACTACGTTCGTCGCCACCGCAGGTGATCATTCAGAGATTCCTCTGAATGATACCATGAAAGACGTGATTATGACTTCTTCTCTGTATGAGACACCAGAATGAAACGAAGTGGAATGATGGGTGGCGAATGGTTTTAGAAGTGAATTATTTTCTTTTTAGAGATGTCATATATAGCAAAAGCAATCTGGCGTTTACGAAATAATACAATTTGCGCTTTTTATGACATCAATTTCTTATTAATGAAGAGGAGGACGCCTTCGGCCTCCTAGTGCAAATGAAATTTAACTTTAAAATTAAACAGAATTATGGAAAAACAAAAAGTAGTAGTACCAAAGGGAATCAGATATATTAGTGAATGGAAAGAATTTAATATACCTGATTTTCCTTGTATTTTTAACAAACAGTTAACGGGTTGTGGGTTTACTGAGTATTGTATTACAAATCCAGAGAACATCATTCTATGCTCACCTAGAAAAATCCTATTAGAAAACAAAGAAGAACAGCATCCAGAAGTCCTTTATGTAAGAAATGAATTTGAGAAAAGTCTAAATATTGACAAGGATCTTACTTTAACAACGCCGAAGGGATATACTGAAGAGGAAGCTGAACAAGATGAACAAAACATTAGAGATCAGATAAATGGCCTAAAAGAACAAATAAGACTATATACATTGTCGAGAGAGTCTAGTAATCTTCCAGTCAAAATTTTAGTTACTTATGATTCTTTTAGATACGTTAGGGAGGCATTAGAATCTATCTCTTTAATGCAAAACTTTAGAGTAGTAGTGGATGAGTGGCAATCAATATTTACAGATTCCACATTCAAGTCATCAACTGAGATAGAGTTTTTAGACCACTTAAAGGGTTTGGATAAACTCTGCTACGTATCCGCCACTCCAATGATTGACAAGTATCTAGAGATGATGGATGAATTTAAAGATCTACCATACTATGAACTAGATTGGGGAGAAGAAGACCCAGGCAGAATAATAAAACCAAACCTAATCGTAAATTCTTGTAGATCTATTACAAAAGAAGCTGAGAAAGTTATCAATTCTTATAGGAATGAGTCAGAGCACGTATATGCATCTTTTATAGATGAATCTGGGAAGATAGTAGAAATTGAGTCTAAAGAAGCAGTTATATATGTTAATTCTGTTAGAAACATCTGTGATATAATTAAAAAGACAGGTTTGAAACTAGAAGAGACAAATGTACTGTGTGCAAGAACTCCAGAGAACGAAAAGAAAGTTAAAAAGGCCTTTGGGATTAGCGGGAAAGTTCAGGTTCTGGGAAAAGTTCCAACCAGAGGAGAGGAGAGAAAGATGTTTACTCTATGTACAAGAACAGTATATCTTGGTGCGGACTTTTATTCAACTAATGCTAGATCGTTTATATTCTCAGATGCCAATATTGATTCTTTGACCGTAGATATAACTCTAGACCTGCCACAGATTTTAGGTAGGCAAAGACTAGACTGTAATCCTTGGAAAAATGCCGCCACTCTTTATTACAAAGTTTTAGATGAAAGTGGTAGAATAACTCCAGAAAAGTTTCAAGCAAGAATAGAAGAGAAAGAAAGAAAAACCGAAGATCTATTATTGTCTTATAGAACTTCACCTACTTCATCTTCTAAACATACTCTGGCTGTTGAATATCAGTACTTAGCTAAATCAAAGAACTATAAAGATCACTATGTAGCAGTTAATACTCATGGCGGAACAGACTTGGTACCTGTATTTAATGAGTTAGTTAGGATATCAAATCTCAGAACATATGAGATTCAGCAGGTAGATTATAAGGATAGGTTTAATGTATTTTCTTCATTAGAGACCTCTGCAGAGTTTTCAGATAAAGAGGTTGATTTAGCTGTGACAGAATTTGACTCACTTAAAACAATAGTTGATAAATTAAAGTATATGTGCAATGTTTCACTAGATCCAAATCAACTTGAGAGATTTATCTGCAGAATACCAACCATGTATCAAAATTATTATAGAGTTCTTGGGATAGAAAGAATAAAGTCGCTTGGTTATACTAAATACTACTTAGATAAAGAATATGATAGACTATTAGGAAACCAAGACATAGATACTGATAATATTAGAGAAGAGATACTAAAAGAATTTGAAGTGGGAAGTAGGTATTCTAAGTCTGACATTAAAAATAAACTTGGAAAAATATATACAAGTCTTGGATATACAAAAACTCCGAAAGCAAATGATTTAGAGGAGTACTTCGAAATTAAGACATGTCTCATATCAAATAAAGAGACGGGCAAGAGAGATAATGGTTTTGAGATTATAAAAAAGAAGTAAAGCCTTAAAAATAGAGTGAAGTATACATTTGATTCTTGGATAGATGAAAGGCTTGATATTGGGAAATTAAGAACTCTCCTACTAGCCTGGATTAGAGACGAGTGGAGACCAGCTGGGAAAGAACAAAAGAAACAAATGAGTGATATAACTGAGATAATATTAACACGAGATCTGAAAGAGGTGATAAAAGATCCTCGGATTGTTTCACTCAGATTACTTGATTCGGCTGTATTCTTAAAGTCGCAAATAGAGGGAGTATTCAAATCTGGGAAGACAGGGAAGTTAGAATAAATAGCTTCTCTGTCTCTTTTCCTTATTTATGTATGATTGACGAGAGAGAAATATTAATAGAGTTTAAAGAAATTGATAGAGAAAAACTAGATCTTGAGGCTTCTTTAGGGGCTATGCATAAGTGGTTAGAGGGGGAGAATCATATAGAGTTGATGAGGCGATTGTGGGAAAAAGCAAGGCCCGACTCTAGGATGACCGAGTTTTTAAGGTCAGAGAATGCCACACCACAAAACATAATCGGCCTAATCTCTCATCTAGTTCATAATAATTTTCTAAACGAGTACAAGGCGGTTCTATATTTGATGGATATGTCGGAGGAGGGAATACAGAGAATAATCAATGGGAAGGAGGACTTTGAATGATACCGAAAGAAGAGTTATTCCTGGGTGCTTGGGTCTGTGTGCCTGAGCTTATTTATGATAATGGCCCGGACGATTATGATTTAGGCTATGTCCAGATTACTAAGTTGGAAGACGATGAGGTATGGACGACAGGACTAACCGAAATTGATTATAGTGAGATCGACCCTATTCCACTTACTCCCGAGCTCTTAGATAAATTAGGCCTTCACGAATTTATTGATGTTGCCTTATTTGATCATGAGACTGGGATGCAAAAGGATGATTATAAAGGAGCGGCGAGATTGGAGAGTTTTCATGAATTGCAGTACCTAATGAAAATGATATCTGGTCGGGAGATTGAACCATGAAAGAAAAACTAATATCAAAGCTCCTCAAGTTTGCTTTATCATCTGGTCAAGGAAAAGAGGAGATGACTGATGTATTGGAAGTCGCTGCGGCATTAAAGGCTGGTAGAAAGCTTTGGGTGGCGCGAGATAAAGACGGAAAAACATTAGGTGCATTTAGAAAGAGACCAGTTCGTATTGCTGAGTTTGGGTCTGAGGATAGCGAAGAGAAATACTGGGATGATTTAAGCGGTTGGAGTCTTGAGTTGCCCGCTGAGTTATGTCCAGATCTAAAGTGGGAAGACGAACCGAGGGAAATGATAATAGTTGCTTTGCCGGTATGATAGATGAATTAATATCAAAACTAACCGACTTTACACTATGTTCCGGACTTAGCGAGGATATTACGGCCGGACTAAAAGATATAATAGAGCTTTTTAAGTCTGGGAGAAAATTATGGGCCGCTCGTGATGAAGATGGTGAGTTGTATTTATATGAACGTCTGCCGGATCGAATGGGAGAGAGTTGGAATGATGTTGATTCCGATGGAGATTATTACAAACTTCCGGCCGATCTACTTCCCTCGCTGACTTGGGAAGATGAACCTAAATTAGTAACCTTAGGACTATTTATACTTGACGACGATGATTGAAAAACTTAGGAAACAAGTAAAGGATATTGAAAAAGCCTTAGATGAGAAAAAGAAAGAGCTAAAGGAGGCAATTATGATAGAGGATATGGAAAAACTTAAACCCTTCCTCCATAAGTGTTGCCGAATCAAATCTCATGCTACTATTGCCTATCTCATTAATGTATCAGAGATTGGGATAGACGAATATGACGATAACTTCATTGATATATCGGCAGAGAAGGTGATAATAATAGAAACAGACCTGCCGAGCGTTAATCTAGATGAAGAAACCTTTATGTATAACTCAGGTACCGACGTAATAGAGGCAATGACTGAGGATAAGATATGGGAAGTAATCGGAAAAGATATTAAATCATGTCTTGGGTAGAAGTTAAGAATAAAGCAAAGGTAGGTGAATGGGTACAGACAAAAGAACTCCACTCTCATCCAACTGGTCATGGCTATTTTGAAAAGGGCTCATTAGTTCAAGTAATCGCTGTTCATCCGATTGACGGCTATACGATTTCTGATCTTGATGGACATGTTATTGAAAAAATAGGATGGATAATATGACTGCCGAAGAAAAGAAAGAACTCCTGGTTAAAGAGTTATCAACAAGATTTCCCTATCACGTTAAAGTACTGGAGGGGGACGTTCTTATTGAGGCCCTCGAGTGTTTAGCCAGGATATCAGAATCAGACTACGTAGTAAATCCCGTCGAAGGAACAGATATTAAGTTTCGGATAGAGAACGTCAAAATATATCTCCGACCGATCTCTAGTATGACCGACGAGGAGATAGACAAGCTCTTCGAAGTCCTAAAGGTTGATCTAAGTGGAAAGACTGACGATTGGATAAAGATAAATGATGTAACTGGAATTAAGTTCTTTTTACCTGAAGGACGCTGGGTTGAAGAATTAGTCAAGGCATATGATTATCTTAATTCCATTCATATCGACTACCGTGGTTCAATTGCTGCTGGGATTGCTATTGAGGCCCCTAAAGATTTGTATTGATTATGACACAAGAAGAGTTTTTAAAAGAGTATCAGGGAAAATTTATAGAGGTATCAGGTTTTGAGGTCGCTTGGATATTTGAGGTTTCTTCGGCGGACTTTTCTAAGGGGAATGAAAACTTCTTAGGATGGATTGCCGGGAAGAGAACAATTATCGGCGGACCTGAAGTAATCGAAAAGTATCATGACCCAGAATTCGAAAAGGACGAAATAATCTTAAGACAGGAAGATAAAATAACAGTCTTCCCCGATAAAGAATCGTTGGAGAAGAGAATTTTTGAATTCTTGCGAGAAAATTTGATTAAATATGAAAACACAAGCGGAGATAGAGAATTACCTAAGAAATGAAGCACTCCCAGAATCATGGCGGGTCGAGTTTATACGAAAAATAGAAGCTCCATCTGAATTTAGTGAAACTGGTAGTGGATTAGGAATTTCTTTGGCTGACTGGATAAAGAAACACTACCCTGGCAATATCTTCTCTCTTATCTCAGACCCTTTAATTTCTTGGGGGTCGGGGATTGAAAGAGACAAGTGGGCAGTCTACAGTCAAAGATTCATCGATTGGCTTAAAGGATACCCCGATACAGCCAAGTGGGTTTATCGGCTGGAATCTACAAAACCTGACTCCGGCCTATGGTATGACTCACAAGGAAACTGGTGTTGGGATAAGAATGGAATTGGTTGTCTGCCGAAATGTAAAACCAAAGACCTACCAATGAATTACGATGAGAGGTATAAAAAGGCCGGGAGAGATTGGTTTTCCTCCTGCAGCCGAAAAGAAGACCTCCTACATTGGTATTCAAAAGAGGATGCCATAGATCTAATTTCACAGGGATTTGTCTTCACACGATATCTAGCTACCGAGTACTATGAGTATCCACTTGAGACTACTTTCATAAAACATACATGCTTAAAGAGAGAAGTAATTAATTTTTCTGAGCTATGGGATGCGTAGAAGTAATAATCTTAGTGGTATTTGTAGTAGCCGTCTTTGTGTTTATGGCAGGCTTAGTTGTTTACTGTTTTCGAGAGACAGGCGTTAGTGGAGCTATGAGAAAACTAGTCGAGAAAGCTGAGGCGAAGGAAGAAGAGAAGAGGCAAGAAAAAGTATACTCAGATCTAGTTGAAATGATAATGAAAAAGTCAGAGAAGGTAAATTAAGCCTTCTCTTTTTTGGCCGCCACAAATGTCTTAAAGGCCTTATTATTGGATAAAACATAAAACAGAATGAGTAATAAATTAAGCGGAATGACTACGGTTACGACCATAGTTAATAAGCACACCGGGGCACGTTGCAAGGCAGCTCCCGGATTTACGTTAGGTGGCGAACCTGCCTACCTGATCAAAGATGGCGACCTGAACAAATGTGAGTTACAAAATTACTCCATTGGTCGCACTAAAGGATATTTAGAGGGTTTCTGTTGTGCCGCCCTTCTTGCCGGCTTTATTGGCTGGTGGGTGGAGAAGAAATCCAAGAAACATCATGAAGAGGAGAAGTAATTCTCCTTTTCTTTTTAAACTCTTATGAATGAGTATGAGCTTTTTAGGCATATTTTTTACGATACTATTTAGTTTATTGTTTGGAATTGGAATAGGAGTTTTTATTATCCTATTCACTCAAAAACAAAAATACAAACATTGGTTAAAAGAGAATGATAAAGTTGAGGTGGTTGGATCTCTTGGCATACCGGAAAAATTTGTAGGCGATATACAAAGAAGTTCCTGCCCAGTTATAACAATCACGCCAGCCAAAGTTCAATATTCTTGTAGTATAGGAACAATGCCAAATCCTATAGTTGGTGGAACATTCAATTCTAATATATCAGATTTTCGCGAAATCAAAATAGTTGGTGAGTTCGTTGATGGATTGAGATTATGTTCCGTTGCCATCGGAGATAAAGTGCCCATTCAAGGAGTAGTAAATATAGTAATCTTATGACAGTATTTTTGGTTATTTTATGTGTGGCCGCAGGAGTTGGAATAGGTTATTTCTTATTTGACCCTAGATTCAACAAAAAGAAGATAACAGTGTTCGGTACACTTATGATACCTGTCAGAGAGGTCGAAGTATTGAAAGAAATAGGAGATGAGCTTACTATATTTGTTGGTGAGCCAGGGGAAGGTAAGGGCTGTAAGATCTATGCGGTTCAGGGATTAAGAATTATTGAAAGCCACTATGGTGGTGGATTTGATAGCAATACGAAATATAGAGCTATTTGGGGAGCATCTTTTAAACTAACCAAAGAAAAGTCGGACCTTAACTGTATTATTCTACCTGGTCAAATAACAGAAGGAATGGTAACAGCAGCTTACGAAAGGTCTCAAAATTCATTTCCGAGACCATGTTTAATCAATGTAGTATTATTCTAATATGGAAAAGAAACTAAGAAGAAGCAGAACGGATAAAAAGATATTCGGAGTCTGCGGGGGTATTGCTAAATACGCAGAGATGGATCCAACTATGGTTCGTCTACTCTTTGCTATTAGCTGTATCTGCTTTGGGTGTGGAATTGGCATTTACCTAGTGGCTGCCTTAATCATGCCCGTTGAAGAGGAATAAATCCTCTTCTTTTTTTTTGCTATTCATAGGCCTTTAAATTCTTATATATGAGCTCAGGAGAGGGGTCTGCAGAAAACCAACTCTCTGGACCAGGCGCCTAATAGTAGACTATACGTCTTGAGGGGTCTGCCTGATCGATCGAACTGAATGGGATCCTAGACGTAGGAGCAAGTAGGCTTCGATCAAATTTCTTTTTTTTTTCTTCTAATGCCTTATATATAATGACAAAAGAAGAGATATTTAAAAGATTAGTTAGGGACCGAAAGAGAACGATGTTGTTAGAGGGGAGGTACGTTTTACCTGTTAAAAAAGATACCGACTACAGTACGTTTAGAACAGAGAGAGAAGATGGGGTCGTTCAATCACAATCAACTCCAAATTTTCCTAGATTTGAGACATTTCTAAAAGAAAAGATACAAGAAGAAAAGCAGAAAGATCCAAACCTTGATGAATCCTTATTTAGCTATATTCCGGAATTTACGGTTATAGTTAAGGAAGATCTATTTAAGAGGATTTTTAAATATTCTCCTGACGTTTCTAGTTGGAGATTTGATGCCCTCTTCTATAAATTGTTTCTGATTTTTGAAGCAGACTCAGCAACATATCATTCTGGAGAGAGAAAGAAAGTGATAGATGAGCAGTATGATATTAAGCGAGACAGGTATGTAAAGTATGAGTTTGACTGTGATACTTGTCGTGCTGAACTTGGTGCACTAGATGAATCTGTTGCAAGAAGCAGATTTGAAGAGGTATGGAGTAATAGTATATTTCCTGCCTATAAAACGGCTATTAGCAATAGAAAACTTAGACTTAGAGAAGAAAAGAAAGAGAGGGCCGAAAGAAAGAAAAAAGATCCGAAAAAACAAATTCTAACTACACAAGTCGAAGATCACGATCCTTGGGTATACGTGGACTTTTCTGAATATATTGTTAGCAAGTTTGTAAAAGAAAACACTACATCTATTGATCTTTATGAGAAATATATAGAACCAATTGAACCACATTATAGAATGTCTACATTAACTATTAATGTTGGTTCTATGTCAAAGGCTGATCAAGAAAAGTTCTCGTCCGATATAGAGAAAAATTTGCGTAGCTTTATTAAATACATGTTTGATAAGGACCTAAAAGTTATAAAGCCATAAAATTCTTATTTATGTACAATGTGAATATATTTGCTAATGGGACAGGTCAATTAGAAAAGAAAACCGAGTTCTGTGGGTACCAAGGAAACACTCGCTAGATCGTTGAGGTGTGGAGTATCTTGATATTTGTTCGATGGCCAAGGGGAATCTGGACGCAGAGGAAGTAGTAGCCTGAGATCGAATTTCTTTTTTTTTTTGCTCTCCGCGAGCTCACAGTTCCTTATACATGATATGAATAGTAGTGTCAAATATTATATAGGTAATGTAGAACCAGAGCCCGGGACTATCTTTGTATTTGGTAGTAATCCTGAGGGTAGGCATGGTGCTGGAGCTGCAAAAGTGGCTCGACTAAAGTTTGGGGCTATATACGGCCAAGGTGAAGGATTGCAGGGAAATTCTTATGCACTCCCGACCAAAGACCTAAGAATACCTGGCACAAGATCAATTAGCCCAGAGGATATAGTAGAGAATATTAAGAGGCTTTATGAATGCGCTAGATCAAACCCAGACTTAAAATTTAAAATAGCATATCGAAATACTTATGAAACCAGCTTAAATGGATATACAGGCATAGAGATGATTGCCATGTTTATTTATGCTGGGCCGATTCCTGATAATGTATATGTATCGGAAGAGTGGGCAAATACGGGACTTTTTAATGAAGATGTATGAGAGATAAATTTAAGAAGTTTGGAGGGGAAGTTATAGCAGATGTAGCAGACTACGTTAAACAATATCTCTTTCAATTCCCAGATACCGAAGTAATGGTAGGAACAGACAGTCAGAATAAAGGAGAGATAACGACCTACTGTACTATAATAGCTATGTATCGACCGGGTAAGGGAGGTCATTGTATTTATAGGAAGTGGAAAACAAAGAAAGTAACAGTCAGGTCAGTTCGTCTTCTGTC
>Ga0265298_10010971_pt1 | contig 10651 bp, 7 predicted proteins | sample AusTroGonzalo_MG_3_FD_193486 | JGI IMG/M metagenome (GOLD analysis project Ga0265298, IMG submission 193486) | Bovine rumen microbial communities from tropical cattle in Woodstock, Queensland, Australia - Gonzalo_01 | ecosystem: Host-associated > Mammals > Digestive system > Stomach > Rumen ... | reverse complement strand
TGCCGATACATGCGGCCGCATGGCGTTCGCTTCCGGCGGACGACGCGCCGCTCGCGCCGCTAACCATCCCGCCGGAGGATGAGCCCCGCGAAGGCATATATCGTCGCCCAGACCGCTGGGCGCGCATGGAACAGAATTTGCACCCCGAACAGCAGTCTGCCTCGCCGCATGACCGCCAGTGACGTTGGCGGCAGCATTTCAACAATGTTGAAACAATGTTATTGAAACGACAAATCAAAACAAGGAGATGACATGGGCAAGAGCCGGCGCGAGTTTCTGAAGGGGACGGCATGGATGGGCGTGGCCGCGATGGCGGCCGGCCATTTGGCCGCCCAGGCTGCCGAGAATCGGCCGGGATGCGCCGCGGGCGCGCCGATGCACGGGTTCCGCGTGGCGCCGATGAAACGCGTGCGCGTGGGCTTCATCGGCGTGGGCGCGCGCGGCACGCCGGCCGTGAAGCGCATCGCGCAGATTCCTGGATGCGAGGTGACCGCGATCTCGGACATCAACCCCGTGCGCCTCGACGCGGTCCAGAAGTGGATGAAGGAGAACGGCTATCCCGCGCCGAAGGAATGGAGCCGCAACGGCGACAAGGACGCGTGGAAGGGCCTGTGCGACTCCGACGTCTGCGATGTCGTGTATTCGGCCACGCCGCGTCCGCTCCACTGTCCGATCAACGTCTACGCGATGGCGCACGGCAAGCACGTCCTGCAGGAGGTGCCCGGCGCGTTCAACCTCGAGGAATGCTGGGCGACCGTGGAGGCCGCCGAGAAGTTCCGCCGCCACTGCATGATGCTGGAGAACTGCACGTACGGCGAGGAGGAGATGCTCGTATTCAACCTCATCAAGAAGGGGAAGCTCGGCGAGATCGTCCAGGCGGAGGTCGGCTACCAGCACGACCAGCGCTCGCTCCAGTACAACCCGCGCGACGGCGTGTTCTGGCGCATCGACCGCCACATGAAGCACCACGGCAACTACTACCCCACGCACGGACTCGTCCCGGCGGGGCGGTGCCTCGACATCAACCGCGGCGACCGCTTCGAGTACCTCGTCTCGATGGAGACGAAGAGCGCGTCGTTCGAGGCCTTCGGCCAGGCAAACTTCCCGGCCGACGACCGCGTCGTCGGCATCGACGGCAAACCGTTCAACCGCCATACGCAGCGGATGGTGAAGGGCGACATCAACACCTGCCTCATGCACACGGCGCAGGGCAAGACGCTCTCGCTCATCCACAACGTCTGCACGCCGCGTCCATATGACCGCGGCAACCTCTTCATGGGCACGAAGGGCATCTACCGCAGCTATCCGTCGCTCCTCATGGCGTGGGAGGAGAAGGTCGGCGACGGCGGCGCGCATAAGTACTTCGACGAGGCGAAGGCGCAGAAGATCAAGGAGGAGTACCGCCATCCGTTCTGGAAGGTGGCCGGAGAGATCGCGAAGAAGGTCGGCGGACACGGCGGCATGGACTTCGTGATGGATCTCCGCTGGGCGTACTGCCTCCAGAACGGGCTGCCGCTCGACACGGACGTGTACGACCTCGCCACGTATTCGTCGATCGTGGAGCTCTCCGAGCGCAGCGTCAACGCGCGCTCCTCCGCGATCGACTTCCCTGACTACACGCGCGGCGGATGGAAGACCGCCCAGCCGTTCACGGTCGACGAGATCGACATGGGCAAGTTCGACTTCTCGAGCAAGCCGGTGAAGGGCGGTAACGCCTAACAACAATGAGGATGCGCATGATCGGTCGGCGAGTCTGTTTGGTGATGCTGTTCGCCTTTTGCATGGCATGCGGCTTGGCGCATGCCGGCGGGAAGACGGACGCGCGCTTCCCGATCTGCGTCAACCAGGCCGGGTATCTTCCGCACGCGCCCAAGTGGTGCGCGATGCGGAACCCGCCCCGGCCGACCTTTCTCGTGCAGCGGGGCGACACGGACATCCACTGGCATACCGTGTACGAGGGGAAATGGGTCGACGCGCCGTCGGGCGGCGGACTCAAGCTGGGTGACTTCTCCTGCATCACCGAGCCGGGCGACTACCGCATCCTCTGCGGCGAGCTGAAGGGGAACGAGAAGTTCCGGATGCCGGACTGGCGCCCAGCCATCCAGTCTTTCCACTTCCCCGTGCGCGAAGGCGTCTACGACGTGGCCGAGCGCCTGTTCGTGACGTACGTCACCCTGCAGCGCTGCGGGTCGAAGAAGGGCTGGGCGGGGCTGTGCCATATGGACCCGGTTCCCGTTAAGGACGCCACCGGCGCGACGGTGCGTCTCATCGACGCGCACGGCGGCTACCACCAGAGCTGCGACCTGCGCAACTGGCACGACGGCATCTCGTTGAGCATGTACACGCTGCTGCGCTACGCCGAACTGAAGAAGCCCATCTGGGATGACGGCGAGATCGCGGAAAACATCCGCTGGGGCTGCGACTACTTCCTGCGCGTGATCGCGCCGGAGGGGTACGTCTACGACGCCCAGTTCGCGCCGATCGGCTGGCAGCCGCGCGACTACTACCTCGCGCCCGCTACGCTGGGCGCGCAGTGCAACGTGGCGATGCTGCTCGCTCGCGCGTCCAGGTTCTTCCATCCGTCCGACGCCGCCTACGCCGACCGGCTTCTCGCCGCCGCGCGCCGCGTGTGGGACGCGATCGAGACGAATCCGTTCTTCGAGAAGGCGCAGCCCGCGCCGGCCCCGAACCTCCCCGCTGGCGCGCAGCCTGCGGAGCGTTGCTACTTCCAGCAGTGGCGCACGAGCGTGAACGGGATCGCGGAACGTGCGATGGCCGCGCTTGACCTCTACCAGGCCACGTGCGAGAAGCAATTTGCCGACAAGGCGAAGGCGCTGGGATCGGAGATGGTGGCGCACCTCGCGCGGGAAGGCGAGAACGCGGGCTGGTACCTGGCGGACGACGGCACGCGCGCGTTTCGCGACTGGAGCTACTGCTGGCGCGCTTCTGGGTACAACGTGCCGATCGAGCTCTGGCGGACGTTCGGGGACGCTTCGTGGAAGGACGCGGCGCTGTGCGTCGCCGAACGCATCGCGCGCGACGTCGAGAAGGGCGCCGACTGGAAAAACCTCAAGGGCTCGTCGTCCGGAGCCGCCGCGAACGCCCGCTATCTCTTGGACTGCGCCGAACTCTTCGGACGCGACGACTTCCGCGTGTGGGCACAGCGGTCTTTCGACTGGATTTTCGGCATGAATCCATGGAACGCAAGCTACGTCGAGTGCGTGGGGCAGAACCAGTGGCAGCGGCCCGTTTTCGGGCAGTTCTTCCCCTCCACTCCGCAGATTCCCGGCGCTGTCCTGCATGTGCCCAACGGCGAGTACGACATGCCGCCTGTTGTCGCAACCCTTTTGGCCTCTGCGCGGCTTGCGCAGGTCGTGCATAAAGAAGAGAAAAGAACGAACGAAAAATAAAAATCCGGAACTGTCTTGATATTCCGGTGAAGTGCATGACATCTTGGCCGTCGCTGCGACTTGACGAGTAGGAGATATTTATCCTATAATATCGGCGTGCCACAGAACAGGAAAAGAGTTGGCTATGCTCATAGACACAGATAAAATCGTCACGATGACGGCGGCGAACCAGAATTTCTCGTCCGTTGCGCGGCAGACTGATCGAGACGGCAAGTCGGTTATCTTTCGGAACAACCGGCCGAAGTACGTGTTGATCGACCTGGATTGCGGGGAGTATCTTGACTTGACCGAGGATGAGCGGATCGAGATCGTGGCGCGCCGCATCATGAGGCGTCACAAAGCGGCGTTTCTGGAGCTGGCGAAATGACGGTGTTCTCCAAGGAAAAGGTGCTCCTGTTGCACCAGTACATCGCTGCGGAGACGGGTGGAAGCGTCGGTGTTCGCGATGAAGGGCTGCTTGAATCGGCGCTTCAGAGTGCGTTTGCGACCTTCGATGGAAATGAGCTTTATCCGACGAAGGTCGAGAAGGCTGCGCGGATCGGCGCTTCGCTTGTCGGCAACCATGCTTTTCTCGACGGCAACAAGCGGGTCGGGATGTACGTGATGCTGACGTTCCTCGAAGTGAACGGCCTGCGCGTGGAGTGTTCCGACGCTGACATCGTGAAGGCAGGCCTTGCCCTCGCGGACGGCACGATGGGATACGATGAGTTGCGCGACTGGCTGAACGCAAGGGTCGTACCGACCTCCTCCGCAGGAACCGCCGAAGAGTGAATGGAGAAATGAAATGGCACAAAAACTTTTGAAGAGAAAACCTCGCAAGGTCACGCCTGGTAGGGCGCGCGCGCCGAGCGCGCCGTACTCCGCACCGAGAGGGTCGCGCTCCTGCGCGACCGCCTCCGCCGTCCTTGTCGGCACCTACAAGGCGCGCCAGCTCGCCTGGATCAAGCGCCACGGCATCTACAACTATCCCGTGAAGAACGGAGACGAGTTCGACGAAAAGGCGTTCGCGGCCATCAAGGAACTGTGGCTTTACGCGGATGTGAAGAGTACGCGTCATGCCTTCAAAGCGGAGTTCATCGGCAAGATGTCGCGAGCAGAATTCTGCTCGGCGAATCCAACGTATGCGAAACTTGGTCCGTCGAAGAACAAGGCGTATTATGTATTCAAAACAAGCTTCCTCGATTACGGCCCGCGTCTCGACGATTCCATCGTGATCGCGCGCACGGCCGACTTCAGCGGACGTTCGGCGAAGGTGAAGAAGGCCATCGAGCAGTTCCAGGCCGACGGCGAGTTCGCCCCGCTTGAGCATTATCTCCCCGCCGACCTCGCCCAGATTCCGCGCGATCGCCTCCGTGTCTGCGAAGCAGCGGTGCAGTTAGATTTTCTCTCAATAATCTTGCCGAAGGGCGATCCTATATGCTCTAATGAAAAGAGTAACATTGAGGTAATGTGTGAATCTCTTGGATGTGGGTACGGGGGACCTGGATGGCCAGACGATTTTGGTAATGGATTGCGTAGATTCTTTGACTTGAATCAAGGGCACAGGGTTAGAACTTTAAGCCTTTTCTCTGGAGCTGGCGGCTTGGATATCGGTTTTTCTGATGCAGGATTTGATATTGTAGGGTCTGTTGAGATTGAAAAGAAGTTTTGTGCCACATTGGCGCTGAATTCAGGTAAGGGGAAGCGATTCAATCACTCGGAAGTGAATTGTATTGATATCCGAGAATTTTCAGGGCGTGGATTGGGTCATATTGATTTCATAATTGGGGGACCTCCTTGTCAAACATTTAGTGCTGCTGGACGGCGCGCTAATGGTGTTCTAGGAACAACCGATGCCAGAGGTGTTCTTTTTCGCGAGTATGTTAGATTGCTTCGAGAATTAACCCCTTGTGGTTTTTTGTTTGAGAACGTATATGGTTTGACAGGAGCTCAAGGAGGTGAAGCGTGGCGGGAAATCCGCGATAGTTTCGCCAGTGCGGGATATACGATATTCTCGCGAATCCTCGACGCGGCCGATTTCGGTGTTCCACAGCATCGTGAGCGCTTGATTATTGTTGGGGTACGAAATGGTGACTATAGATTTCCACGTCCGACACATGGTCCAGACTCGCTTACGAATACGCCATATTATACTGCAGGAACTGCAATTTGCGGGTTGAAGTTGTCTGTTGAAGAGCGTAAGCCTGGACTTGGCGGACGTTTTGGACATCTTCTTGATGAAATACCTCCGGGCTTGAACTACAGTTACTACACGAAGGAAATGGGACATCCTAAACCGATATTCGCATGGCGTTCAAAGTTCTCGGATTTCTTGTACAAAGCAGATCCTAACGCGCCGGTGAGAACAATCAAGGCGCAAGGTGGAGCTTACACAGGCCCATTGCATTGGGACAATCGTTTTTTTGCCTGTTCTGAATATAAACGACTTCAGACCTTTCCAGACGATTATGAAATCAGCGGCGGAAAACAAGTGGCTGTAAAACAGATTGGGAACTCTGTTCCACCCCAATTGGCGCGAATACTTGCCATCTCAATTCAAGAGCAGCTTTTTAATGCCAAATTCCCTTTTCAGCTCGCCTATCTTGATCCTGAAGACAAGTTGTCATTTCGTAAAAACAAGCTTCGTCTGATGGATTGTTATCGAAGGAAAGCCCGCGTTGCAATTTTGAGTATGCCCAAGCAGAGTCTAGCTCATAAGCCGTCCCCTTACGAGTTTTTCTGTCGTATTTCTGATCGGTTCAAGTTTGACAAATGTGAGCCACTTGACGGTGATTACCGGATAGTTGTCAAATGGGATGATGAATTAAAGATTGATGTGCTTGATTTTGGACAATTGATGAATGCGCGGACTAGATTTACGATAGAAATTGGTCCGAGTAAAATGGCATGGGATCTTCCGTTTTCAAAGGTCACCATGAAATCGCATTCCACGCGCATCAAGTCGTTTACTGTCGCGTGGAAGGCATTGGAGAACATAATCGCAAGCCAGGGTGTGAAAGCGGATCTTGTGCAACTGAATGGTTACTATCAATACGAACCAGAGCTTAGCAGTAGATGTTGTTTCTCTATTCCATTCGAATATTCCGATGTCATTTCTCAAATTGTGTCGGGGGAGAATGTCCGTAGGATTGTTTCGGATTCAGAATTGGCACAATCATGGGGCGTGCCGAGCGATAAAATCGTTGATATAGCAGTTGCACTTCGTGCAATTGGATATGAGGTTCGCAACCATAAAACGAACCCTCAGATTGAACCGGGACAGTGGCTGATACCTTATGCATTCCCTACGCTCAACCACATGAGTGTTCAACTTGGAAAGGAGATTAAATGATGAAAAAAGAGATTAAGAGATCAGTGACTACGGTGATTCGGCAAACTTCCGAAGATCATCTCGAAGTGTATGCTAGGAAATCAGTATTGCATGTTGGCAATACGATTCTTACGTTTCAAGAGGGTGCGCAGAGCGAGTCAACCAAGATGCGATATCGGCGAATTTGTGATGCCTTTGAGTCTGGATTTCTTTTGAAAACACTCCAGGATGTGCAGTCAGGTAAAATAGATTTGTCCTCTGTGGCGGATGCAGATGCCGAACTTTTGAAGAAAATCGTAGAAGGCGTGTCGGAGAATGAAGGACGCGCAGTTGTCTGTATTTGCTTCCTGCAGCTTGCAATTAAGAGCATTGAACCGGCTCAGTCCATCCGTCTGCACAAGGGAGGTGGCAAGGGGTTTTCGTGGGTTGAGGGAATATCCATGCGGTCGTTGGATTCGAAGTATACAAGTAAGTTCTTGCGAGATAATCACTTGATGAGTATGAATAGTTTTGGAGCTATGATGACACGTTCGTTCGCAGAGAACTATCCTTATTCGGGTCTTTACAAGGCTTCCATAAAGGGACCGGCCGCTTCATGGCTTAGACTTGTTGACTCTGTAGAACTTGGAAATACGAACCCAAGTCTGGCCTTGGCATATATGATGGTGCTGTTAAAGAATCGATCTGATGAGTTTAACATTCTTTCAGATAGGGCATCTTCGCTCGCGAAAACATGTAAGGTGCTATCTTTTGATGAAGTGCGGGAGGGCATGTTGAATTTTGTCGATCACACGACAAATTCAGCACGTGCGCTCGAAGTTGTTATGCATGGTTTAATGCAGGCATTACAAGGTTTGGGCGCAATTGAAGATAATCAGGTCTCTCCATTGTGCCAGATGAGGACGGCTAATAAGAAAGCCGGATCTGTTGGTGACATTGAGATCAAGAATTTCGAGGGAGAAGTCGTCGAGGCATGGGATGCCAAATACGGGAAACCGTATCTTTGGGATGAGTTGGCGGAACTCGGTGAAAAACTTGAGAATGCTCCTTCTGTAACTAAGGCAGGTTTTGTTGTTGACAAGAAACCAGATATTCGTGCAGACATCCTTGATCGGAAACGTGAAATCGAGCAGGCAACAAAGGCTTCGGTGTATTTGATGTCTTTCGACGAATGGGCGAGATTTCAGTGTGGGAATGTTGCAAAGAAAGATCGAGCAGAACTTGCGAATTCCTGGCTTGTTGCTGTTGCAGAATCTTTTGGACGCAAGCGGTTGCAATTGGCCCCGATTGACGAACCGTGTGAAAAATGGCTCAAGGACTTGATTTCGTGGCTTGAAAAAATAACTGCCGGGAAATGATTACCTCCGCCTTCACATGTACTGGGTCATTTGCCGTTCTCATCATGCTTGGAATCAAGCGTGTGGAGAACCGTAACATGATGCCTGTGCCAGCTAAAGGGAGGTGCGCGGTGGGCTGCTCGAAGTCGTTCTGCATGGACGAATATGGGAACTTCGTGCAGTGGGCGTCGAGTGCGTTGCCGCCGGAGGATTTCGAGCGGATTCCGGCGTGGGGCGACGTGAAGGAGTGGCCGGGGAAGATTGTGGGAACGTGCGATTACGAGGCGCGGGGAAGAAATGATTTGCGGTTGGAGGGGGAAGATTTGGCGCGCGCGGGGCGCGCACCCTACCAGTGGGATGAAGGGTATGCGTATTGGTGGGATTTGTCGGAGGTGGTGTGCTTTGACGAACCGATTCCCTGCCTTGGAAACGTTGGCATGTGGCAGATGCCGCAGGAACTCGCCGCAAAGGTGGTGGCCGCAGAACGTGCTTTGAGTTTGCGCATTGAAACGGCGGAGGACGCCTATTCGCTCTTTCAGGAGGTAGTCCCAATCACGGGTGACCTTGAGGGATTCTTCGTTCTGTCGATTGATGATCAACGGCATCCTGTCGGCAAGCCCGTACTCGTTTCTCTTGGACATTTGACGGGGACCGCGGCCATTGACTTCCGTGAAGTATTCCGTGATGCTTTTGCGAAGAATGCCGACGGAATCATTGTTGCGCATAACCATCCGAGTGGTGATCCAAGTCCAAGCAAGGAGGACTTGAAGTTGACGGTTGCACTTCGTTCAGCATCTGATCTGTTGGGCATTAAGTTCCTAGATCATCTCGTTCTTGGTTCGCCAGATTCTGAGGCCGGACGAGGTTTCGTGTCGATAGCGGAGAGGCAGATGTGATGTCATTTCAATCCGAAGGAAAACCATTGACGATGAAGAAAACATGTCTTGCAGCTTTTGTCCTGTTGGGTGCGGCTGCGTATGGATTGAACTGGGACAATGCCCTGATCATGGGCACCACGCCGGGCGGCAAGATGTTCTACGCGCCGGGCGAGGAGATGGTGTTTACGCTGAAGTTGGAGGGGATGAAGGAACCCTTGCCCACGGACACGTATTTTGTGGACTGGGAACGACGAGGCGATGACGGACTGAAGGAGCGCGGACGCGCGCCACTGCCGTTCCCGCCGGAAGGTCTCGTGCTGAAGGCGAAAAGCGACAAGCCCGGATTCGTCTGCATCGAGGCGAACGTGGTGACGAAGGACGGGAAGCGCGTGCCCAAGAACCACCGCTGGGAGAAGCGCGTGTTCTTCCAGGGCGGCGCCGGCGTGCAGCCCGACCTCATCCCGATGGCGGACGAACCGGCGGACTACGACGCCTTCTGGGACGCCTGCCTCAAGGAGCTGGCGGCCGTTCCGATGGACGCGCAGATGACGCCCGTGGAATGTCCCGACAAGGAGGTGCGCCTCTACGCCGTTCGCATTCCCTGCGCGGGACCGCAGCCCGTGACCGGCTACCTCACGATTCCCGTCAAGGCGTCCAAGACGAACCGCATGCCCATCACCGCCAGTTACCGGGGTGCGTCGCAGGACGAGCAACTCGCGCCGAAGGGTGGTCCGCACGACCGTATCTCCATGTTGATCAACCCCAACGGCTACGAGCTCGGGCGCGGTCCGGAATACGTGAAGCAGTTCTTCAAGGACGTCTCCGAGCCGGGCTACGGCTACGGCATGGGACCGAAGTCGAACGAGAAGAAGGAGACGAGCTACTGGAAGTGGTGCGCGCTCCGGGCGATCCGCTACCTGCAGTGGATCAAGACGCTTCCCGAATGGGACGGCAAGGAGCTGGTGCTGGGTGGCGGCAGCCAGGGCGACTGGCAATGCTACCACGCGGCGGCGCACGTGCCGGGCGTGACGCGGATCAACGCCAACGGGTCGTGGGGATGCGACTGGACGGGACAGGCGCAGTTCAAGCGGCTGCGGTCCAGCTACCGTCCGGGGTGCTGGTACCCCGACATGGCGTACTTCGACCCCGTCTTCGCGGCGAAGCGCATCGCCTGCCCCGTGAACATCTCGTTCTCGGGCCTGGGCGACTACTGTTCCACGCCCGCCTCGCTTACGCTCGTGTACCGCAACCTGAAGGGGCCGAAGAAGATCACCTACGTGCAGGGTTCCACGCACGGATGGCGTCCAGCCGGCACGCAGAAGTTCACGGTCGACGGCGGGTTCGACGCGGCGACCCAGCCGCCGCCGCGCGTGGCGGATCCCAAGTTGGCGGACGGGCTGTTCGAGTCGAAGGACCTCGTCTACTGGCTCGACGCCTCGCGTGCGGGGACCGTCGAGACGGACGCCGCCGGGAAGGTGACGTGCTGGAAGTCCGCCAATGGCAACGGCTACGCGTTTCGTCCGACGGTTGGCGCCGCCTGCACGAACTCCCTCAACGGCAAGGCGGTGGTGTCGTTCGGATCTGCCGGACGTGCGAACCTCGCGGGCGAAAGGCCGGTGGAGCAGCGCACGGTGTTCATCGTGTGCCGGCCCCGGCGCGTGACGGAGTCGTTCATGGGCGTGTGGGGCGCGAAGGGTAAGGACGCCGGCCTGCGCA
>Ga0265298_10010969_pt1 | contig 10652 bp, 5 predicted proteins | sample AusTroGonzalo_MG_3_FD_193486 | JGI IMG/M metagenome (GOLD analysis project Ga0265298, IMG submission 193486) | Bovine rumen microbial communities from tropical cattle in Woodstock, Queensland, Australia - Gonzalo_01 | ecosystem: Host-associated > Mammals > Digestive system > Stomach > Rumen ... | reverse complement strand
AACTTGAAGCCACCATCGAGCCAATAGAAGCCCTGGTAGATACCATCCAGTTCAGGACTACGGAGCTCGTGGGCTGTTGACCAGCCACTCTCGTTACCAATCTCATAGATGAACTCAGCATAAGTTACAGGAGCAGCCTCCAAGTTGGGCACAACGACGATGTTCACCGTATTAGAGTAGATAGCAACTGCACCTGCATTCTTTGTCTTGGCAGAAGCACGGACGACCATAGTCTGTGTAGCAGGAGCTTCGCCCTCTTCCCAATTACCCATCTTGTTAAGGGCATCGGCCAGTACGTTGCAAGGAATAGCGCCATTGCCTCCGGTAAAGATTGTAGGCAACACGATATAGTTGGGAATAGTAGCACCCGTCTCGTCGGCCTCAGCCTCTTCAACAGAAACCGTAAAGTTGCCATCGATGGAAGCCTCTAACTGGAACTCAGCCTCCACAGGGAATCCGTAATCTGGCGAAGACCATGTAAAAGGTATCTCAGTCGATGTAGCCAGATCTACTGGCACCGTAGAATAGGCTGGTGCATTCAGCACGAACGTGGTTGGCTGGCCCAGCACGGGGTTGGAGTCATTGTCATCCTTACACGACGTAAAGAGCGACAAACCTACGACAGCCAACAGTATTGTGGATTTGAATATTGTCTTCATAATTTTCAATTCTCAATTATAAATTATAAACTATCAACTTTCAACTATCTACTATAGCCAGGATTCTGTTCATTGCCATAGGTAGGCAACTGAGAAGCCGGAATAGCATAGATGTTCTTGTAAGCTTCAAAGTTACGGCCATTATAGGTTCCGCCCTTCCACTGCCAGATATAGTCTGTGTCACCACCGAACTTGCCAAAGCGAATAAGGTCGACACGACGACGTCCTTCAAAGTAGAACTCACGAGCCCACTCGTCGAGAATCTCGTTGAGAGCATAGTTGGCCTTGGTAGAGGCGTGAGCACGTGAACGCAGGGCATTGATAGCATTGGCACCTTCGGCATTGGTGGCACCACCGTTCATACGAGCCTGAGCTTCAGCATAGGTCAGGTAGGCTTCAGCTGCACGGAACAGGAAGAAGTCTGCGTCCATGAACGTAGCATCGTGGCCGCTTGAACCGTCAGTCTTGAAGTTGACGAACTTGGCTACAGCATAACCGTTCTTGAAGGTAGCACGATCGAGATTGTTAATCTCGCGGTCAATACCATCGAAAATGGCGCGGTCATCACCAGCAGCAATAGGCATGTCGTAGGAAGCCAGCTGAGGTGCGTCCAGATTCGGGAAGAACTTCTGAATCAAACTGGGACGTGTACGGTTACCACCCCATACCTGACCAGAGAGTCCGTTAGTGGCATCAAGATCATTGGGATTGGCGTGCATGTCACTGTCGAAGCTACCTGCGCAGAGGAACTGGGTGGTACCCCAAGAAGTGGTTGTAAGACCATCCTGCAGGATGGGGAAGATAGCCTCGTAGGCAGCATTGGTCTCACCATTGTCACCCATGAAGAGCATCTGGTAGGCACTCCAGCCGTTTTTACCAACGGTGTTCAACTTATAAGGAGAGTCCATTACTTTCTTGGCATACTCAGCAGCCTTCTGCCACTGGGCCGTTCCTGTATACACTTCAGCATTCAGGTAAAGACGTGAAAGCAGAATCCAAGCAGCAGCCTTATCAACACGGCCATAACCAGCATCGGATGATTTCTTGGGCTTAGCCTCAGACAGGTTTGGTTCCACATTGGTAAGAAGCTCATTCTCTAACCACTCGTAGATTTCCTGACGACTGTAGATAACAGGGTCACCTAATGACTCGGCAAACGGTACGCGTCCGAAAGCATCCATCAGCAGATAGTAATTGAGTGCGCGAATCAAGCGTACCTCAGCTGTCATCTCTGAATTATAGCCAGAAGCAACCGTCAAATACTGGTTACAATAGGTAATACCGGTAGTCAGACGGGCAAAATAACCGTTAAGCATAGGGTGTGACTCGTCGTAGGTGTTGAAGCATGACTGCTCAATACCGTCGTCACCCCATCCGTTAATAGCCTCGTCTGTAGGAAGTTCGTTAGCATTCCACATCTGACGAATGTAACCGGATGTACCGCCATCGATACCGTCGATGTCGCAGTCACCATTAGCACCGCCATTGCCCGCCATAGCTATGTTTGCATAGCACTTGTTAAAAAGACCTTCTGGGCTCATTTCTGTTGACATTTTGGGATCCAGTGGCTCAACATCCAAGTCACCTGTACAAGATGTCATACCGAATGTCAGCAGGAAGGCTGCTGCGGGAATCAAATTCTTATATATCTTTTTCATGACTTATTTTGCTTATAATGATTGTTGACTTAGAAATTCAAGTTCAAACCAAAGATTACAGAGAAGGGACGAGGATACATATTGCTGTCGAAGCCATTGGCCACCTCAGGATCCAAACCCTTATACTTCGTAATGGTAAACACATTGTTCACTGTTGCATAGACGCGACCGCCCACAGCATTGAAAAGATTAGAGAAGCTGTAACCGAGCGTAATATTGTCACACTTCAGGAAAGAAGCATTGTGAACATAGTAGTCAGAGAGCTGAGAAGTAATCTGATAGGTCTGCCAGTTACGCTCAACAGCCTCGTATGAGTAGTTGTTCATATAGAGCAGCGAACTCTTCCATACTTCAGTCGGATTGACATTGGCCATACCTTGTTCGTTGTTGTTATAGACATAGTTGTCGAAGCTGGCACGGAACGACATACCCAAATCCCAGTTCTTATACTCAATACGTGTAGAAAGACCCATAGTAACAGGAGCAGCAGGACTCTTGTAGAAGTACTTGTCTGCCTGTGTAATCTGGCCGTCACCATTACGGTCAACAACTACATTCTCAAGAGGCTTTCCATCCTGGTCGTAGGCCTGCTGGAACACATAGAACGAATTGATGGGGTGACCGACCTGCTGATATTGCAGATAACGGTCGGTACCAATCTTGATGCCTGTATTGGGAACAGGAGAGCCGTCCTCAGACACACCACTCAAGTCAGTGATTTCATTCTTATTATAAGTAATGTTGTAGTCGAGTACCCAGTACCAGTCCTTGGTTTGGACAGCCTTCCAACTGATGCTGGCCTCAACACCCTTGTTCTCCAGCGAACCGATGTTCTGCCAAGCCTGGTTACGATAAGCAGACAGAGCCTTGGTAGGAGCATAGTTCAACAAGTCGGTGGTCTTACGATAGTAATAGTCGATAGATCCAGACAGGCGCTGGTTCATAATACCCCAGTCAAATCCAACGTTAGTAGTAGTTGTGGTCTCCCATTTCAGATTTGGCGTATAGTTGTCCGGACGATAGAGTGTACCATCGCCAGTAACTGGATAGAAACCGTTAGTACCAGTATTCTTGGAATAGGTAGCTATCCAACTGTAGTCAGGTACGGCACCTGCCTGCTGACCAGTCTTACCCCAACCAAGGCGGAGCTTCAAGTCAGAGAAGACTTTAGAATCCTTAAGGAATCCTTCCTCATTAATTTTCCATGCGAAAGCAAAAGATGGGAATGTAGCCCAATGCTCCTTGAAACGGCTTGAACCATCACGACGTACGGTTGCTGTCAGATAGTAACGGTCGAGCAGTGTGTAGTTGGCACGTCCAAAGAATGACACCAGATAACTGTCAGTACGGAAGTGGTCCGGGGTGTGAGGACGTTCGTTGATAGTAGGATCTGTTGTGGGATCTTTCCATTTGGGACTCGTCGAAGGATAATAGCCGACATAGTCGTTTTTCTTGTCTCTCCAGAAATGCTGCCACTCATAACCGGCCATGACGTCAACGTGATGGATCTTGGCAAAGTCCTTGTAATATTGGGCATAAGCCGAGAACTGCAAGTTACGCTTCAGGATCTTCTCCTGACCCCAGCTCCCATAATAGATGGAGCCTGTGTACCAAGGCTGGTTATTGGTGTATTGCTTACCTTCAGATACATCGGCACCCATAGTGACATGAAGACGAAGATCTTCAAAACCATGAATCTTATAATCGATGTCTGCACTTCCTACGAACGAGCGGCTCTTAGCATATTCATCACGTCCGTTGAGCAAAGCTACCGGGTTTGGCATGTTTGCAACACCATTGTAAGTAAATGGCCATGCTGTGTCACCATCGTAGTTGGCTGCCACAGGCCACTGGAAATAGCCGCCAAAGTTGTTCAGGGTCTGCTGGAGAACGTCACCACGAACCAATTCTCCATTATCGTCGTACTGCGGACCAAACAATTCCTTGTGGTACTCAGAAGTGTAGTTGTAAGGATCCTGTGTAGGATCGAAGTAAACAGCTGCACCAACAGCAGCACCGTCAGCATACTGAGTCTTAGCATACATACCCTTGGCATTCAAGTTCAGGGTCAGGTGATCCTCAAAGAACGATGGATTGAGGTTTACAGCTGCAGTGACACGCTTGAAGTCAGAAGTCTTCAGAATACCCTGTTGGTCTGTATAGCCAACTGACAGACGATAGGGAAGATTCTGGAAGGCGCCGGAAACCGTGATGTTGTGGTCGTGGCTAAAAGCAGTACGGTAGATTTCATCCTGCCAGTTTGTGTTGGCTGTACCAAGTGCCTTGTAAGGAATACTTTCCGTTCCATACATATTTTTAATAAAAGCACGATATTCGTCACCATTCATCACCTCAAGAGACTTTTGACGCATACTGATAGTAGCACTACCTGCATAAGAGACGGTAGGTTTCATATTCTTGCGTCCCTTCTTCGTGGTAATGATGATGACACCATTAGAACCACGACTACCATAGATAGCGGTAGCAGAAGCATCCTTCAAGACGTTGAAAGACTCGATGTCCTGTGGATTAATCATGGAGAGAGGGTTAGAAAGACCCTTCACACCTTCATTATCCATTGCCAGACCATCAATCACAATCAATGGGTCATTAGAAGCGTTCAGTGACGAACCGCCACGGATACGAATCTGAGCACCGCTGCCTGGTGCACCATCATTAGAGATAATGTTGACACCTGCAACCTTACCTGCCAACATATCCTGAGGATTCACCACAAGACCCTTGTTCTTAGAGTCTGGCTTCAGAGCAGTAACCGATCCAGTCAAGTCGCTCTTCTTGACCTGGCCGTAACCGATGACTACCACCTCGTTCAACATGGCATTATCTTCCTGCAGGATGATTTCTACAGAAGGAGCTGCCTTGACAGTGGCATCTTGATAACCGATGTAGCTAACCAAGAGGTCAGCACCTTGTTTAGCCTGCAAAGTGAAGTTACCATCAAAGTCCGTGATTGTAGCGGTTTGCGTGTTCGCTACACGTACGGTGGCACCGATGATAGGTTCACCCTGAGCATCCTTAACATGGCCTTTCACGTTGATCTGCGCGAAGGCTCCTACCGATAGGAACAGTCCTAACATGAGGACAAGCATCCTAAGTGGCATTTTAATGTTTACCTGCTTCATCTTAATTTTTTTAAAGTTACTAGTTATAAATTAAATTGGTTTTAGCGTATTCGAATTACCGAAATGATTTAAATCTGCTGCAAAAGTAAAGATTATTTCGTTACGTTATACTTTTTTAGGGTTAAATACGTTATTTATGTAGTGCAAACGTTTGCATTGTGTTTTATTAACAAATAAGAATATAAAAGAACACCGACAAAAACTTTTCCATAACTTTGCAACGTTAATGCATAATTCATAATGCATCATACATGATTAATAACTAACGACTGAATGAAAGAAACAGCCCCATTAACGATGAAGGACATTGCCCGCGAGTTAGGAATCTCTGTGGCAACAGTGTCGCGAGCTCTAAAGGACTCGCCGCGTATCTCGGCAGAGCGTCGGGCTACCATTCAGCAGTATGCCCGTGAACATAATTTCACACCCAACCTGATTGCAGAGTCACTGCGTCACTCAAAGGTAAAACCCCAAAAGGTGATAGGTGTCATCATTCCAGAATTCACCCATTTCTATTTCTCGTCGGTGTTGGCAGGCATCGAGGAAGAAGCATCGGCTCATGGCTATCGTATTATGGTGGCCCAGAGCAACGAGCAATATGAGCGTGAGGTAAGAATCTGTCAGTCATTCTACGAGAACAAGGTTTGCGGCATCATCGTTAGTCAGGCTAAAGATACACACCAGTACGAACACTTCCAACGGCTGATGGATGCCGGCCTGCCTCTTGTATTCTATGATAGAATATGTACGGGCGTGAACGCGAGCCGTGTGGTGGTCGACGATTATATGGGTGCCTATAATGCCGTGTCGTACTTGATAGAGACTGGATGCCGCACCATTGCCTTCTACGGATCGGCCATGAACTTGGAAATCTCGAAGAACCGATTTAATGGTTATAAGGATGCGCTCTTGAAACATGGGTTGACATACGATGAGGGACTGACATACATCTGTGACAACCGTGCTGATGCAGAGGCCATCACCCCAGAGATTCTGAGGAGTGAGCCGAGACCTGACGGTTTCTTTGCCGTCAACGATGATACAGCCATTGGCATTCTATATACTGCCAAGCGCATGGGATTCAATGTTCCTAATGACATCAGCATCTGCGGATTCACCAACGGACAGCGTGCAGTGGCTTGCGACCCCATGCTGACCACTGTCGAACAGCGTGGCATCAAGGTGGGCGAGGAGGCTGTCGACATCCTGATCAATCAGGTGGAGGGCATCATCCCCCGCGACAAACCCCAGCGCCGCGTCGTCCGCACACGGCTCGTTATAAGAGGAACAACAAGATAATTCATTATTAAAAGATATGAAACAAAAACCTAATTTACCGTTTTGGAGTCTGTGGAATCTGAGTTTCGGATTCTTCGGCGTACAGATTGCCTACGCCTTGCAGTCGGCAAACATCTCGCGAATCTTTGCAACGTTGGGTGCCGACCCACACTCGCTGAGTTATTTCTGGATATTGCCACCACTGATGGGTATTCTTGTGCAACCGATTGTCGGAACGCTGAGTGACAAGACCTGGACCCGTTGGGGACGCCGTATTCCCTACCTGTTTGTCGGTGCTGCAGTTGCCGTCTTGGTGATGTGTCTATTGCCTAACTCCGGTTCGTTTGGACTGACTATCGGTGCAGCACTCATCTTTGGACTTGTGGCACTCATGTTCTTAGACACCAGCATTAATATGGCTATGCAGCCCTTCAAGATGTTGGTAGGCGATATGGTAAACGAGGAGCAGAAGGCCAAGGCTTACAGCATTCAGTCATTCCTCTGCAATGCTGGTAGTGTGATGGGCTATGTTTTCCCCTATGTCTTTGCCTTTGTAGGCATCAGCAACGTAGCTGCTAAGGGCGTCATTCCCGATAGCGTCATCTGGTCGTTTTATATTGGAGCCGCCATTCTGATTGGCTGTGTCATCTATACCACACTGAAAGTGAAGGAGTGGAATCCGCAGGAGTATGCAGAGTATAATGGGAGTCTCACCCCTAACCCCTCTTCAACGGGCAAGGGGAGCCAGGACAAATCCGATTGGATTACGCTACTTCAAAAAGCTCCGTCGGCATTCTGGAAGGTAGGCTTAGTACAGTTCTTCTGCTGGGTAGCCTTTATGTATATGTGGACATATACTGCCGGAACCATTGCCGATACAGTATGGAACACTACCGATACCGCCAGTAAGAACTATCAGGACGCAGCCGACTGGGTGGGCATCCTCTTTGCTGTTCAGGCTATCGGCTCAGTGGCTTGGGCCGCTGTACTGACACAGTTCAAGAATGCCAAGTTCGCATACGCCCTCAGCCTTATTTTAGGAGGTATTGGCTTTGCAATGGTGCCCTTTATCCATGACCAGTATCTGCTCTTCATGCCCTTCATCCTCATCGGTTGTGCATGGGCCGCTATGCTGGCCATGCCGTTTGCACTGGTCACCAACGCTCTGCAGGGTTACGGTCATATGGGTGCCTATCTGGGATTGTTTAATGGAACTATTTGCGTTCCACAGATCATTGCCGCAGCCCTTGGTGGTACCATCCTCTCATTGGTCGGTTCTGCTCAGAGCACAATGATGTTGGTGGCAGGTATCAGCCTGCTCATCGGTGCTGCATGTGTAACAATCATTCAAGTTAAGAAATAAGCAAAACACCATACAAATATGAAAATACTATTTAATGTTGAATACCAGACCACCTTTGGTGAAGACCTGGTGCTGAATATTCTTTCTGACGATGCCGCCAAGACATCAAAGCATAAGATGACCACACTTGACGGTCAGCATTGGTTTGTCGAGATCAACAAGGTTATGAAGCCTGGTACGTATATCGATTACTACTATAGTCTGCTTCGTGGTGATGAAGAGGCCCGTCACGAATGGCTCGTAGAGCCTCACCGCCTGGAATTTGCTGCCCAGAAGGGCTTGCGCTATACGGTGTTCGACCACTGGATTGACATTCCAGAAGATGCTCATCTTTACAGTTCAGCCTTTACTGACTGTGTAATGGCTAACCAGCGTGAACTAAGTACTACGACAGAATTTCAGCGTACGGTACGCCTGAAAGTACGTGCCCCGCAGCTGCGTATCGGCGAACAGTTGGGTATCGTGGGTGCTGGCGATGCACTCGGCAACTGGGATGTCAAGAAGGCATTACCCATGTTCGAACATGAATATCACGAATGGGTCATCAGCCTTGATGCCGCTGCATTACCTCAAACCATAGAGTTCAAATTTGTGATGCTTGGCATTGAGAAACCCGCCTGGGAGGAATGTGGAAACCGCACCGTTTCGTTGACTGAAATAGCCGCTAATGAAGTGGTTGTCTACGAACTCTCACAATCCAGCTTTCCCGTCTATCCATGGAAGGGTGCCGGCACGGTGATTCCCATCTTCTCGCTACGCAGCGAGGGTTCGTTTGGTGTGGGTGACTTCGGCGATCTGAAACTAATGATTCAGTGGGCCGACAAGACCAACCAGCGTATCCTTCAAGTGTTGCCCATCAACGACACTAATATGACACACACATGGCAGGACAGCTATCCGTATAACTCGATTAGCATCTATGCCCTGCATCCGCAATATACCGACCTTAGACAGTTACCTGAAATCAAAGATGAAAAACAGAAAACACACTTCGAGCAGTTGCGCCAGGAACTGAATGCGCTGCCACAGATTGACTATGAACGTATGTTCAGCGCTAAAATGGAGTATCTGCAAGTGCTGTTCAAACAGGAGTGGAAGAGTGTAAAAGCTACCAAGGCTTACAAGCAGTTCTACCAGGACAACGAAGAATGGCTGGTGCCCTACGCTCAGTTCTGCGTCAATCGAGACAAGTATGGTACTGCTGTCTTCTCCGAATGGCCCAAGGAAGCCAAAAACCAAAAGCCAAAGGCTAACAGCCAACAAGACTTCTGGTGCTACGTGCAGTTCAACCTCGACCGTCAGATGCATGCGGCTCATGAGTATGCTCGCATGCACCGTGTCATCCTCAAAGGCGACATCCCCATCGGTATCAGTCGCGACGGTGTCGAGGCATGGGTAGAGCCCAAGTACTTCAACCTGAACGGTCAGGCTGGTGCGCCACCCGATCCATTCTCCGCCGATGGCCAGAACTGGGGCTTCCCCACATACAATTGGGACGAGATGCTGAAGGATGGCTGCCAATGGTGGGTACGCCGCTTCCGCAAGATGGCACAATACTTCGATGCCTACCGTATCGACCATGTGTTAGGATTCTTCCGTATCTGGGAGATTCCTATGCCTGAGAAGTCAGGTCTGGAGGGACAGTTTGCCCCCGCATTAGGTCTGAGTCGCGAAGAGATTGAAGGCTATGGTATCTATGGTCACGACGACCTGTTCCTGGTCGACCACAAGCGCAAGGACCGCTGGCATCCGCGTATTGCCGTACAGTACCAGGCTCCTTACGAGAAACTGAATGACAGTGAGAAGCAGAACTTCAACCGCCTGTATAACGACTACTTCTATCGTCGCAACAACCAGTTCTGGTATCAGGAGGCCATGAAGAAGTTGCCGCGACTGACGCAGGCCACCCGCATGCTATGCTGTGCTGAAGATCTGGGCATGGTACCCGACTGCGTGCCCTGGGTAATGAACGAGTTGAGAATCCTGTCGTTGGAAATCCAGTCAATGCCGAAAGACGACAAGGTACGTTTCGGCCATCTCAGCCGCAATCCTTATCGTTCGGTATGTACCATCTCTACGCATGACATGCCAACACTGCGTCAGTGGTGGGATGAGGACGAAGAGCGCACGCAGGCCTACTTTAACACGATGCTCTACCGTGGCGGTGCGGCACCACACCCACTGCCAGGGTGGTTGGCCAAAGACATCGTGAGCCGTCATCTGACGTCACCCTCCATGCTCTGTCTGCTGTCGCTACAGGACTGGCTCTCCATCGACGAGCGTTTGCGTTTGCCCGATCAGAATGCGGAGCGCATTAACATCCCCGCTAATCCACGCCACTATTGGCGCTATCGTATGCATCTCACCATTGAGCAGTTGCTCAAGGAAGATGACTTTAACGAGACTGTCAAGACATTAATAACCCAAAGCGGACGTAAATAAACAAACAGATGAAACACAGGAACATTTTACTAGCACTCCTGCTGTTGCCGTTGTCGGCAATGGCAACTGAAGTGAAGTCGCCTAACGGCAATGTCGTGCTCAACTTTAC